>Ga0180881_1295_pt1 | contig 20379 bp, 19 predicted proteins | sample Deesub1362A_J573_FD_124314 | JGI IMG/M metagenome (GOLD analysis project Ga0180881, IMG submission 124314) | Anaerolineales bacterium JdFR-61 | reverse complement strand
ACCCACGGCGGGCCGGCGCCTTACGGGGACCAGGGGCTCGTGCAGCTTCCCGAGGCGCGCGAGCGGGAAGCCCTCGCCCGGCTGGGCGACCTGCACCGCACCTGGGACGCGCTGCGCGGGGACCTTCAGGCGCTTATCGCTAGGCCCGGCCAAGAGGGGCTTTCATCCCGAGTTCAGGGCGAGATCGACCGGGCCGTGGCCCAGGCGGACGCTGTGGTGCGCGCATTCCAGGCCGCCTCCGACCGCAAAGTCGGCCAGCTGCAGGGCATCCTGGCGACCTTTGTGGTGGGCGCGCTGGCTTTGCTGGCGGTGGGTGCGTGGGCCGTCCGCCAAGGGGCGCTGATCCCCTTGGACCACCTGGGGCGGCACACGGCTCGGATCGCCAGCGGCGACCTGAGCCAACCGGTGGAAGCTGTGGGGCCCCAGGAGTTCGCCTTTTTGGCCCGTCGCTTTGAAAGCATGCGCTTGGCGCTGGCCGATTCGCGTCAAGGGCTGGAGGAGCGGGTGCGGCGGCGCACCTCCGAGCTGGACGCGCTTTACCAGGTGAGCCAGGAGATCCTTTCCCAACTGGATCTGGACCATGTGCTGCGTTCGGTGACGGAGAAGNCGCGCCATCTGCTGCGGGCGGAGGCCGCCTTTCTTTGTTTGGCAGGGCCCGAGGGGAGCCACCTGCATCCCAAAGCCGTCTGCGGACCGCCGGAGGCCTTTTTNGCCCGCGCCAGGGAGCCNCTGGAGGGGGAGGGGGGAGGCCTNTTCCTCCAAGGTGGCTCGATCCCCTGCCGGGTGGAAGATTGCGGTGGATCCTGCAGCCTGGTGACGGATCCCTACCGCGCCAGCCACCTGGCCGCGCCGCTGANAGTGGGCGGTCGCGTTGTGGGAACCCTTTGCGTGGCCCATTCCAAGCCGGAGGCCTTCTCGGGCGAGGACGCCGAGCTGTTGGTCAAGCTGGGAGACGTGGCCGCGGTGGCCGTGCAGAACGCGCGCCTTTACGAACGCGCCGAGCGGGCCGCCATGCTGGAGGAGCGCCGCCGCGTGGCGGAGGAGATGCATGACGGGCTGGCCCAGTGGATCAGCTACCTGCAGTTGCAGGCGGAGCAATTGCAGCAAGCGGCTCGCGGCGCGGAGGAAAAATTGGCGCGGGGTTTGGAGAAGCTGCGGCAGGATCTCGCGCGCGCGGCCGAGGAGGTGCGCCGCACCATTGACCACCTGCACCAGGGGGGGGTTCAAGCCGGCGACGCTGCAGGAGCAGCTGGTGGAGCTGGCTGAACGCTGGCGCCAAGGGGTCCAGGTCGAGCTGGAGCTGGAGATCCAACATGAGCCGCCCCTGGTCCTTCCGCACGATGAGGCCACCCAGGTCCTGCGGGTGCTGGGTGAATCCCTGCAGAACGTGGCGCGCCATGCCCGGGCGCGAAGCGTGCGCGTGGGTCTGGCCCGGGAGGGGGACCAGGTGCGCCTTAGCGTGGAGGACGACGGCTGTGGCTTCGACCCTGAGCGGGACGGCCGGGGCCCAGGTGGTTTCGGCTTGAGCATTATGCGAGCCCGAGCCAGCCGCCTGGGCGGCACCCTGGAGGTGCGCACCGCACCAGGGCAGGGGACCTGCCTGGAGCTCCGCTGGCCGGCCCATGAAGCCCTGTGGCTGGAGGCCATGGGCGGGGAGGCTAGCAGCTAATGCCGCCCATTCGCATCCTGCTGGCCGACGATCACACCCTCTTCCGCGAGGGCCTGGCCGGCATCCTGGCTGCTCAGCCTGACTTTCAAGTGGTGGGCGAGGCCAGCGACGGCTTGGAGGCTATTGTCAAGGCGCGCGAGCTGGCCCCCGATTTGATCCTCATGGATATCGCCATGCCCGGCTGCGATGGGTTGGAGGCCACCCGGCGCATCAAGAATGAGCTGCCCGCGGTGACCATCGTCATGCTCACTGTGCGCGACGACGAGGCCAAGCTCTTCGAGGCCATCAAGAGCGGGGCCCAGGGCTACTTGCTGAAGAGCATCGCTTCTTCCGAGATGCTGCGCCTGCTGCGCGGCGCGGTCCAGGGCGAGGCGGCCATCACGCCCTCCCTGGCGGGGCGCATGATGGAGGAGTTCCGTCGCCTGAGCCAGCGCATCCCTGTGGCCGACGGGGAGGAGCCGGGCCAGCTCACCGCCCGCGAGCGGCAGGTGCTGCGCATGGTGGCTGAGGGGGCAACGGACAAGGAAATAGCTGAGCGTCTCACCGTCAGCCTGTACACGGTTAAGAGCCACATGCGCAACATCCTGGCCAAGCTGCAACTGGGCAGTCGCCACGAGGCCGCCCGCATCGCCCTGCGCAAGGGGCTGATCCCTCCGCCCCACGGCGAGGACGGGTGAGGCGGCCGCTCCCCTAGCGAGGCCAAGAACTAGTTCTTCCATCCCGGGGAAACCCCTCCCTTTTCCCTCTCCTGGGCCGCGGCGAGGGATTCCATTCGCGCGCGCCCTTCGCTAGACTGGATCGTGTGAACCGTGGGTAGGTGACCAGCGTGCCTCGCCGTGTTTTGCTGTTGGCCTTCCAATTGTTGCTGGGCGAAAGCCTGGCCACGCTCCTGGACCAGGCGCCGGGAGTGGAGGTCAATGGCCCCTGGCAGCTGGAGGGCGGGCGCATTCCAGAGGCGGCCCTGGCCAGCGCCGATGTGGTGGTCCTGGCCGGCGACCCGGGTGAAAGGTCCCCCCTGGCGGAGTTGGTGGTTGGCATCCTGGACCGTTTCCCCGATCTACCCGTGGTTCGGGTCACCCTGGATCAAGAACCCATCCGGCTCTACCGCTGCCTGAGGTTCCCCTCCGGGAGTGAATCGCTGATCGATCTTCTGGCGACCCTTTCGACGCGCGCCTGAGGCGCGCGGCCTGCTGGGAGAAAAAGGCAAGGCAAGGGACGCCGGAAAAGGGAGCAGGGAGAGGAGATCAATGACAAAACTGACGCGGCGCCAATTCCTACAGCTCTCCAGCGCCAGCGCGCTGGCCATGGGACTCACCTCCCTGGAAATGCGCCTCCTGCAGCCCATCGACGTGGGCAACCCGCTGGCCGGATACCCCGAGCGGGATTGGGAGAAGTACTACCGCGATCAGTACCGCTATGATTCATCCTTCACCTGGGTCTGTTCCCCTAACGACACCCACGCCTGCCGCCTGCGCGCCTTCGTGCGCAACGGGGTCATCCTGCGCTCGGAGACCAACTACGACGTTGAGAGCTATTCCGATCTCTACGGCAACCGCGCCACGGCCCATTGGCACCCCCGGGGCTGCAAGAAGGGGCAGACCTTCCACCGCCGGGTGTATGGCCCCCACCGCCTGAAGGGCCCCTTGATGCGCAAGGGCTGGAAGGCGTGGGCCGACGATGGCTTCCCCGAGCTGACGCCGGAAAACAAGGCCAGATACAAATTCGACTCGCGCGGCACCGACGAACTGCTGCCCGTGTCCTGGGAGACAGCCTACGACTACATCGCCCGCGGCATGATCGCCATCGCCAAAAGGTATTCGGGGGAGCAGGGCGCGGCGCGCCTGAGAGCCCAGGGTTACCCCGAGGAGATGATTGAGGCCATGGGAGGGGCCGGCACGCGGGCATTCAAGTGCCGCGGCGGGATGGGCCTGTTGGGGGTCATCGGCAAGTACGGCATGTACCGCTTCGCCAACACGCTGGCTCTCTTGGACCTCCACGTGCGCGGCGTCGGCCCTGAGGAGGCCAAAGGCGGGCGCATGTGGTCGAACTACACCTGGCACGGCGACCAGGCGCCAGGCCACCCCTTCACCACCGGCCTGCAGACCTCGGATTGCGACTTCAACGACCTGCGCAACACCCGCCTGCACATCCACGCGGGCAAGAACCTGGTCGAAAATAAGATGCCCGAAGCCCATTTCTTCATCGAATCCATGGAGCGCGGGGCCAAAATTGTGGTCATCGCCCCCGAATATTCGCCGCCGGCCACCAAGGCCGATTACTGGATCCCCATCCGCCCGGCCACCGACACCGCCCTTTTCCTGGGCGTTACCCGCTGGTTGATGGACAACCAGGCCTACGACGAGGCCTTCGTCAAGCGCTTCACCGACTTCCCGCTGCTGGTGCGCCTGGACACCCTCACCCGCCTGCGGGCCCACGAGGTCTTCCAACTATCAGGGGGGCCTGGATCCCCAGGGCCCTTCTTTCCGCCTGCAGGGCCTCCAGCCCGCGCAGTACGAGAAGCTGGGCGATTTCGTCGTGCGCGACGCGCTGACCGGCCAACTCAAGCCCATCACCCGCGACGACGTGGGTGAAGCCTTGGACCGCAAGGGCCTCGACCCCCAGCTGGACTGGTCCGGCCAGGTGCGCCTGGTCGACGGCAGCCGCGTGGAAGTGATGACCCTGTGGGCCATGTACCGCGAGCACCTGCAGGACTATGACCTGGAGACGGTGGCCGAGATCACTCAGGCGCCCAAGGAGCTCATTGAGCGCCTGGCCCGCGACATCGCCACCATTCAGCCCACGGCCATCCACATCGGGGAGGGCATCAACCACTGGTTCCACGCCACCCTGGCCAACCGGGCCCAGTTCCTGCCGCTGATGCTCACCGGCAATATCGGCCGCCCCGGGGCCGGCTGCTACACCTGGGCCGGCAACTACAAGGCCGCCCTCTTCCAGGGATCGGCTGAGGTGGGGCCGGGCTTCAAGGGCTGGGTCGCCGAGGACCCCTTCAATCCCAACCTGGACCCCGAGGCCCATGGTCGCGAGGTCAAGGTGCGCGGTTTCGCCCGCGACGAGGAGCCGGCCTACTGGAACCACGGGGATCTGCCGCTCATCGTCGACACGCCCAAGTACGGCCGCAGGGTCTTCACCGGCCAGACCCACATGCCCACGCCCACCAAGGTGATGTTCTTCTCCAACGTCAACCTGCTCAACAACGCCAAGCATCACTATGACATGATCAAGAACGTCAACCCCAATGTGGAGCTGATCATCTCGGTGGATATTGAGATGACCTCCACCGTGGAGTACGCCGATTTCGCCCTGGCAGCCAACTCGTGGGTTGAGTTCGAGACCCTGGAAGTCACCGCCTCCTGTTCCAATCCCTTCCTGCAGATCTGGAAGGGCGGGATCAAGCCCCTCTTCGACACCCGCGACGACGTGCGCATCCTGGCGGAGCTGGCGGCCGCCATCGGCCAGGAACTGGGGGACGGCCGCTTCGCCGACTACTGGAAGTTCGCCCTGGAGGGCCGCCCCGAGATTTACATCCAGCGCCTGCTGGACGTCTCACTGACCACCAGCGGCTACAAGTTGGAAGACATCNTGGCNGGGAAGTATGGCGAGCCGGGAGCGGCGTTGATGCTCTTCCGCACCTATCCGCGCATCCCNTTCTGGGAGCAGGTGACCGAGTCGCTGCCCTTCTACACCTCCACCGGCCGCCTGCATGCCTATTGCGAGATTCCCGAGGCCATCGAGTACGGGGAGAACATCATCAGCCACCGGGAGGGCCCGGAAGCCACNCCCTACCTGCCCAATGTGATCGTCGCCTCCAGCCGCTTCGTGCGCCCGGAGGATTACGGCATCCCGCCGGAGGCCGAGGGCTGGGACGAGCGCACGGTGCGCAACATCGCCCTGCCCTGGGAAGAGGTGAAGAAGACCAGGAATCCGCTCTGGGAGAAGGGCTTCCGCTTCTACTGCCTCACCCCCAAGACGCGCCACCGGGTCCATTCCTCCTGGAGCACGGTGGACTGGCAGATCATCTGGGACTCCAATTTCGGCGATCCCTACCGCATGGACAAGCGCCTGCCGGATGTGGGCGACCATCAATTGCACATCAACCCCCAGGCGGCTAAGGACCTGGGGCTGGAGGACGGCGACTACGTCTACGTGGATGCCAACCCCGCCGACCGGCCCTACCGCGGCTGGAGCCCCGACGATCCCTTCTACAAAGTGGCGCGCCTCATGCTGCGGGTCAAATACAACCCGGCCTATCCCTATGATGTGGTGATGCTTAAGCACGGGCCCTTCATGGCCACGGAGAAGTCGGTAAAAGCCCATGAGACCCGCCCGGACGGCCTGGCACGCTCGGAGGGCACCGGCTACCAGGCCAACCTGCGCTACGGCTCACAGCAATCGGTGACCCGCGACTGGTTCATGCCCATGCATCAGACGGACACTCTCTTCCACAAGAAAAAGGTCGCCATGGCCTTCCTCTTCGGCGGCGAGGCGGATAACCACGCGCTCAACACGGTGCCCAAGGAGACCCTGGTGAAGGTCACCAAGGCCGAGGACGGCGGCATGGGCGGCCGGGGTCCTTGGGAGCCCACCAAGACCGGATTCACACCCTCCCATGAGAGCGAATTCATGCGCCGCTATCTGCAAGGCGCCACCATCCGGGTGAAAAAAGTGTGATCGCCGCAGGCGCATCCGGAGGCCAATGAGGTGAACCATGCCCTACGACGAATTTGACCCCCAAGACCCCATGGAACTGGTGGGTATGGTGGTGCCCGGCGAGCCAGGCACCCTGGAGGCCATGGCGGAGACCTTTGTGGAGGAATACCTGCGCCTGGGATGGAGCGACCGCCGCCTGCTGGCGTTCTTCCAGAACCCCCACTTCCTGGCCACCCACCGCATCTATCGGGAGAAAGGGGAGGATTACGTCCGTGATCTGATCCAGCGCACCCGCGCCCGCTGGGCGCCGGGTTCAAAGGGAGGTGCTTGATGCCCGAGGTTTACAACTGGCAGCTTGGGCGGCGCATGGCCTACCGTTTCGAGGAAGCCCACCCGGGACGCCAGTTCGTCGCCATCTTCAACATCAACCGATGCATCGGCTGTCAGACGTGCACCGGGGCCTGCAAAGCCACCTGGACCTTCTCCAAGGGCCAGGAGGCCATGTGGTGGAACAATGTGGAGAGTAAGCCTTACGGGGGGTATCCCCAGCATTGGGACATCAAGATCCTGGATCTATTGGAGCGGGCCCACCAGGAGGCGGGGGTTGAATCCAGCTGGGAGCCGGCGGAGGGGGATGGGGAGCAGGCTCCCTACGGCGTTTACAAAGGGCTGACCATCACCGAAGCCGCGCCCCAGGGCGAGGAGGCCCTGGGGTACCTGCCCCCGGATGGCGAGTGGCGGGCGCCCAATTTCTATGAGGACACCTCCACGGGCTACAAGACCAATCCCATGGGATACAGCCGCGCTGGCGCCAGCCTGCCCGAGCACGAGGCCTGGTTTTTCTACCTGCAGCGTATCTGCAACCACTGCACTTACCCGGCCTGCCTGGCCGCCTGCCCGCGCAAAGCCATCTACAAGCGCCCGGAAGACGGGGTGGTGCTCATCGATCAGGCCCGCTGCCGCGGGTACCGCAAGTGCGTCGAGCAGTGCCCCTACAAGAAGCCCATGTATCGGGGCACCACCCGCACCAGCGAGAAGTGCGTCGCCTGCTACCCGCGCCTGGAGGGCGCTGACCCGCTCACCGGCGGCGTGCCCATGGAGCCGCGCTGCATGGCCGTGTGTCCCGGCAAAATCCGCCTCAGCGGCCTGGTGAAGATCGACGCCGAGGGCCAGTGGGAGGAGGACCCGCAAAACCCCCTCTATGCCATCATCCGCGAGGAGAAAGTGGCGCTGCCGCTATATCCCCAGTTTGGCACAGAGCCCAACGTGTATTACATCCCGCCACGTTGGGTGCCGCGGCCCTACCTGCGGCAGATGTTCGGCCCCGGCGCTGACCTGGCCATCGAGCGCTACGTGGCGCCCTCCCGGCGGCTGCTGGCCCTCATGCAGCTCTTCCGCACCACCCAAAAGGTCATCTCCCGCTACGAAATCGAAGAGGGCCCCCTGGTGCTGGAGACGGAGGTGGACGGTAAACCCTGGCAGATGTACGACGACACCGTCATTGGCTTTGACGCCGAGGGGAAGGAAGTCGTCCGCCTGAGCGTGGTCGAGCCCCTCCATGAGCGCCCCGCGGAACGCCTGAATTCCATCTGAGCCGCCCGGGAAAGGAAGGATCATGCAAGCCGAAATCTCGCTCCGTCGCTCGCAAGTCTACGCCCTGCTCTCAACGGCCTTTCTCTACCCACAGGAGAACTGGACGGAGGACCTGGCGCTGCTGGCGCGACTGGCCGATGAGCTGGGGGTGCGCGCTGAGGCCCCCCAAGCGGCATGCGATCTGGAGACCTTGCAGGCTGAACACCGGCGCACCTTTGGCCTGACAGGCTCGTTATGCTACGAGACCGAGTACGGCGCGGCTAACGCCTTCGCCCAGGGCCAGTGGATGGCCGACCTGGCGGGCTTCTACCGCGCTTTTGGATTCCAGTTGGGCGGTCAGGTGCGCGAGCGACCCGATCATATCGCCGCCGAACTGGAGTTCATGCATCTCCTGTGCTTGAAGGCCTGCCTGGCCGCGCAGCAGGGCCCGGCGGAACACCTGGAAGTGTGCCTGCAGGCCCAACGGCGCTTCCTGGCCGAACACCTGGCCCGCTGGGTGCCCATGTTCGCCCGTGTGCTCGCCGCCCAGCCTGGGGAAGAGAGCTCAGGCGCTTTATTCCGCCAGCTAGCGGCCTTCACCGCCGCTTTCGTCACCCAAGATGCCGATCGTCTGGGCGCCAAGGTGGAGGCGATGGACCCGCAAACGGTGCGCCCCACACCCTTTGAGCAAGATTTCAGCTGCGCAACCTGCGTTCTGAACGGCATGGAGCGGGGGGAGGGCTAGCGATGAAAAAACCCTACTGGATCGCCTTGCTCGGCTTATTCGCCCTATCCGCGGCGCTGACCGTCTACCGGGTGCCCGTGGCCAGTTCCCAGGGGACCACCATCGTGGCCGCCTACGTGGAGGGGGAGCTGCCCGTCGCCGACCCCGACTCGGATTTGTGGGAGGGGNCCAGCGCGGTCGACGTGCCGCTGAGCGCCCAGCTCGTCGCCCCGCCTACCCTGGNGGAAGGGGGCGTGCGGTCCATCCGCGTGCGTGCCCTGCACAATGGGGAGCAAATCGCCCTGCTGGTCGAGTGGGAGGACGCCACGCAGGACGCCCGCGCGGTGCGCGTCGATGAGTTCCGTGATGCGGTGGCCGTGCAGTTTCCCCTGCAAGCCGGCCAGCCCTTCTTCTGCATGGGGCAGGCTGGCGGCGACGTGAACATCTGGCATTGGAAGGCCGACTGGCAGGCCGACCTGGCGGCCCGCCAGGACGTGGAGGATGCCTTCCCCAACATGTCCGTCAGTCGTTATGCTTTCACCTCAGCGCCAGCCGGGGAAATTGCGACGGTGGATGAGTATACAGACACCAGCTATCTGCCGGCCCTGGCCGCCGGGAACCCGGAAGCCGCGGCCGTGCGCATCTCGCCCGTTGAAGACCTGATGGCCGGGGGCTTCGGCACCCTGGCCTCCCAACCGCCCGAGGCGCAGAACGTGTCTGGCTACGGCACATGGTCGCCGGGAGGCTGGCGGGTGATCTTCAGCCGTCAGTTGGATACCGGGGATCCCTTTGACGTCTCCCTCAGCCCGGCGGAGGTTTACCCCATAGCCTTCGCCGTCTGGGACGGCTCCAATGGGGAACGCGATGGTGAGAAGTCCACCTCGCAGTGGGCCTCCCTCCAGTTGTCCGCCCCCCCCGCGCCGGAGAGGGCGCCTGAACCCAAGCCGCAGGTGGAAGAGAAGGCCATCCCCACCGAACCCCTGATTTGGGTTGTCGGCCCAATGGGCTTGGCAGTCGTCGGCGTCATCCTGCTGGCGGGCGCTGTGGCGTTCCTGGCCTGGCTGGCGCAGCGCGAGGCTCCCCCTGAGGGGGAGGGCGAGGAGGATGCTGAGTGAATGAGGGCCCTTTGCGCGGCCTGAACCGGGCGTGGCTGCCGTGGCTGGCGACGGCAGCCACCCTGGATTGGCTTGTCCTGCGCACCCTCTCGCGGGCGGCGATTTTCATCCCCAAGCAGGCGGTCTGGCAGAATCTCTTCGCCGGGTTGCACCTGCTGGGCCAGCTGGCCTTCGCCGCGGTGGGTGTGCTGGCCTTGATGGGGATCCTGTTGCTGGCCTGGAGAGGCCGGCGCTGGTTGAGAGGTGCCTTTGGACCCCTGCTGGTGGGCATGGCCGCCCTTTCCGTGGTGCATGTGGTGGTCCCGCCCGGCCCCCTGAGCCGCCTGGCCTTCGCCCTCGGCATCATGGTCGCCCTGGCCGCCCTGGGCTGGCATTTGTGGGCGGCACCGGGAGGGCGCGGTTGGAAGGTGGGCTGGTCCCTCCTGGCGGCCGCGGCGGCTGCTGCGCAGGCACGCCATGCTCTGCAGGCCGCGGGGCAGATGGTTGGCCTGAGCGACCCGCCGCTGGCGGGGATGGCGCTGTATGCCGCCGCGGAGGCCCTGGCGGTGGCGGGCGGCCCCCTCCTGTTCTGGATGTTCCGGGCCCATCGCTCCCGGCGCGCGCATCTGCTGTTCGGCCTGGCGGCCAGCCTGCTTTTTAGCGGGTTCTATCTGAGCAAGCCGTCCCTGGCGGGGATCATCGGCATCTGGTCCATGGGCATTACGCTTTACCTTCCGTGGCCGCTCTACGCCCTGTCTCTCGGGATGTACCTCGCGGCCCTGCTGGCCGCCCGGCGCCTGGCCCCTGGCCGCGCCCCTGCTCTGATTCTGCTGGCCGCAGGGGGCGTGGCTCCGCAGTTGAGCGCGCAGGGCTTCATGCATCTGCTGGCCCTGGGGGCGCTGGCGGCGCCCCCCGAGGCGCGGTCGATGGTTCCCTGCCCCAGACGTCCAACGCCGCCCGATTTCGCGGGCGTGCCCGCGGGCGTTGAGGGCGCTTGAGGCTCCATTCGGGCTTGGAGAGCTGCGCTTATCCTTGCGTGCCGCGCAGAGGCGATATCCCCCATGGCAAGGGCGATCCTTTTGCAGGAGGCCGGCCTTAACAGCCCGGCTGCGGGCAGGCTGAAAAGCCTGTCCTGCGCCTGATAGGACAGCGGCCCCAATTGGCTATAATTGAGCGCGGTGAACAGGACCGCGCACGCGGAACGCGGGCTGTATAGGAAGCGGGGGCGGAGCTCTCCGCTTCCTATACAGCCTTGTCCCATGCGTGCTGGGGCGCTTCATCAGCGCCCGCAATTTTTATGCCGCTTGCGAAAAACACAAGTGCCGTTCGGATTGGAATGATCGAGGTGACGAATGGTTGATGGGAAGGCGAGCGAGGTGCAGATGGGTGCCTGGCGTGCCTGGCTGCTGGCCAGCCGGCCGCGCACGCTGACCGCCGCGCTGGCCCCTGTGCTGGTGGGCAGTGCGGCGGCCTACGCCGCGGGCGGCTTTCGCCTGGATGCGGCGCTGGCCGCCCTTTTCACTTCCTTGATGATCCAGGTGGGCACCAATCTGCACAACGACGTGGCCGATTTCGAGCGCGGCGCGGACGCCGCTGACCGCCTGGGCCCCTTGCGGGTGACCCAGGCCGGCTTGTTGAAACCTGCCCAGGTGCGCCGGGGGGCGCTGGTGGCTTTCGCCGCCGCCGGGATCGCCGGGCTGTATCTCACCTGGATCGCCGGCTGGCCGGTCTTGATCATTGGCGCGGCCTCTATCCTGGCCGGGTTGGCTTACACTGCCGGGCCGTCGCCTCTGGCCTACAATGGCCTGGGCGACCTGTTCGTCATGCTCTTTTTCGGCTTTGTGGCGGTCTGCGGCACGGCCTTCGTCCAGGCGGGCTACGTGCCGCCTGCTGCCTGGCTGGCGGCCCTGGCGGTGGGCGCCACCATCACCGCCCTGCTGGTGGTCAACAACGTGCGCGATATCGAAAGCGACCGGCGGGCGGGGCGCAGGACGCTGCCGGTGGTGCTGGGGCGTCGGGCGGGGGAGGTGGAGTATGGGGTGCTCCTGGCCCTGGCCTACCTGGCGCCCGTGCTGTTGGTCGGCGGTCGCTTGAGCGGGGCGTGGGCCCTGCTGCCCCTGCTCACCCTACCTCTGGCCTGGCGCCTGGTGGGCGACCTGCGCCGCGAGCGGGGACGGGCGCTCAANGCAGTNCTGGCGGGCACCTCAAAGTTGGTCCTCTGGCATGGATTGCTGCTGGCGGCAGGGCTTGCGGCCGGGAGCCTATGAAGGCGGGGGAGGCCGGCGGCCCCAGTGAATGGCCACCGTGCCCAGCATGTGGGTGCTGAAACCTACCTCCTGGAAGCCCGCGGCCTCCATGCGCGCTGCCAGGGTCTCGCAGTCCACGAAGGCCGTGGAGGAGGCAGGCAGGTACTTGTAAGCTTCGGCGTCGCCGGCGAGCAGGCGTCCCAGCAGGGGGATCAGCCAGCGGAAGTGCAATTGGATGAGCGGGCGCAAGACCCGGCTGCGCGGCGGGGTCGTCTCCAGGAAGGCCAGCTGGCCTCCCGGCCGCAGCACGCGGCGCTTCTCCGCCAGGGCGCGCTCCAGGTCGCCCACATTGCGCAGCAGGAAGCCCGAAGTCACCCCATCGAAGGTCCCCTCAGCGAAGGGCAGATTCAGCGCGTCGGCGATGATCCAGTTTGCTTTTCTTTCCCCCTGGCGCGCTCGCCCAAGCGCCATCATCTCGGGGCTGAAGTCGCAGGCGATCACCTGGGCCCCCGGGTGCTGGCGCAGCAGCTCGAAGGTCAGGTCTGCGGTGCCGGCGCCCAGGTCCAGGGCGCGCGCCCCCGGAGACAGCTTCAGCCGGCGGGCGGTCAGCCGGCGCCAGCGGCGGTGCTGCCCCAGGGTGATGAGCGTGTTGAGCAGGTCGTAGCGGCGGGCGATTCGCCCGAACATCTGGCGCACGTAGCGGGCGCGCGCCTCACCTTGCAGGTGGCTCATGTCACACCCTCATGGCATGGGCCGGGGACGCTGCAAGCGGCTGCCGCGGAGGGGTGATCAGGCATGGCTCAGCTCGCGTACTGCCAGCGGCACAGGCGGCGCTGCAGGCCATCCACGGCGAAGTAGAGCCCCAACCCCAGCAGGCTCATGGCCAGCACCCCGGCGTACATCTTAGGGTAGTCGAACAGGGTGCTGCCCTGGATGTAGATGTAGTAGCCCAGGCCGCGGGTGGTGGCCACCAGCTCGGTGATGTAGAGCACGGCCACCGCGGTGCCGATGGACTGGCGGATGGCGGTGAGGATGGCCGGCAGGGAAGCGGGCAGGTAGACGAAGCGGAAAAGGGCCCGGCGACCGGCGCCCAGGCTGCGCACCGACAGCAGCAGCTCGGGCCTCAGGCCCGCGGCCTGATCGCGCACCAAGACCAGGACTTGGAAGAAGAGGATCAGCGTGATGATCACAATCTTCGAGAGGTCGCCGATGCCCAAGAAGAGGATCACCACCGGCACGAAGACCACCTTGGGGATGGGATAGAGCAGGTAAAGGATGGGGGAGACCAGGCGGTTCAGTCGCGGGGATTGGCCCAAGACCAGGCCCAGGGGCGCGGCCAGGGCCACGGCCAGGGCGATGGAGGCCAGGGCACGCCAGGCGCTGGCCAGGAAGTGGCCGCCCATCTCGCCCAGGCCCTCGCGCACAAAGGCGGCCAGCACTGCTGCGGGAGGCGGCAGAATGGGCAGGCGCACCAGCGTGGCCAGCAATTGCCACAGGGCGGCCAGCACCAGCGCGGCGGCCAGGGTGTTGCGGCGGCTCATGGCTGCCTCTCCAGAGCGCGCCGCAGGCGTTGGCAGGTGGCCGCGTATTCGGGCGTGCCGCGAAAGGCAGCCTGCGCGCCGCCAGGGTTGTCCACCACCAGGGCCTGGTGATTGGGGGGTTTGCCCAAGACCAGCACCTTCTCCCCTAGCAGGGCCGCCTCCTCCAGGTTGTGGGTGACCGTCACGGTGGTCAGGTCGCGTTCGACCCGCAACTGCAGGACCAGGTCCTGCAGCGCCTCGCGGGTGGGGGCGTCCAGGGAGGCGAAGGGCTCGTCCATCAGCAGCAGGTCGGGGTTGAGGGCCAGGGTGCGGGCGATGGCTGTGCGCTGGCGCTGGCCGCCAGAGATCTGGCCCGGGTAGTGATCCTGCACCGCGCCCAGGCCCAGGCGTTCGATCCAGGGCTGGACGCGCGCATCGATATCCCCCACCCGCTCATCCGCCGGGGCATGCCGGTCGTCGGGGCCGTAAAAGGCGCGGATGCGCAGGCCCAGACTGGCGTTTTGGCGCACCGTGGCCCAGGGGAGCAGGCCATAGTCCTGCAGGATCAACCCCGTGCGCGGGCGGGGGCGGAGGATGGGCTGGCTGTCGATCAGGATTTGCCCCTGGGCGGGCTGGAGCAGCCCGCCCAGCAAGTAGAGCAGAGTGGTCTTGCCGCAGCCCGAGGGGCCCAACACCGCCCAGGCCTCCCCGCGGGCGACCGTCCAATTGAATCCATGGAAGACCGGGCCGCCTCCCGCATAGGAGAAACTCAGGTCTTCCAGGCGGATCATGGCAGGCGTGCTCACGGCAGGAAGCTGGCGTCCACAGAGCTCTCGTAAGGCACGTCGGTGGAGATCAAGCCCTTGCCCTGCGCCCAGGCCAGCGCGTCGTTGAACTGCTCCGGGCTTGGTACTGAGGCGGGGGGAAAATCGGGCAGGGTGTATACCCCGCGCAAGGGAGGCGGCAGCAGTTTCTTCTGCCCCAGCAGGTCATCCCAGCGTGACTTGTCGCCGTTCACCGCCTCCACCGCGCGCTCCAGGGCGCGCAGGAAGCCGCGCACCGCCTCGGGGTGCTCTTCCACGAAGCCGCGGGAGAAGGAGATCACGCTGTGGCTGATCTCGGGGTAGGTGGTATCGTCGATTACCGGCACCGCGCCCTGCAGGATGGCCAGCGAGGCGGCCGGGTCCGGCAGATTGGCCGCCTGGAGCTGCCCTGAAGCCAGCAGGTTCAGGCGATCGGGGATCTTGGGCACCGCCACCTTGGCGATCTGCTCGGGTGCCAGGCCGGCGCGCTCCAAGAGGCGGTCGGTGGTGTACTCGATGACCGTCCCCTCGGAGATGCCGATGGGCGCACCGGCCAGCTCTTCCACCGATTGGATGCCGCTGTCCTTGGCGGCCAGGATGCGGAAGAGAGGCGCCTGCGCGGTGGCCACCCGGGCGAAGCGCACCACCACCACCTGAGGGCTCTCTTGATTGTAAAACAGCACCGAGACCACCTCGTTGATCATGGCATCCACCTGCCCTGATTGCATCAACTGGTCGCGTTCCGGCGCCGAGGAGACAGGGATCAGCTCCACCTCCAGCCCCTCGGCGGCGAAATACCCCTCTTGATCCGCCACATACATGGGCAGGCTTTCCAGGATGGGTAGGACAGCCACCCGGATGCGGGTGGGTTCTGCGGGTTGCGGGCTGCAGGCCGCGCCGATCCCCGCCAGGATGAGCGCCAAGCACAACGCGGCCGCAAGGCGTCGAGTGAGAATGCGCTGCTTTGCCATCGTTCGATGTCTCCTCTGTGAAGGATGTCACGGCTAATTCTAACCGATTGCGGTCGCCAATCTCCCCCAAGAAGTCTGCGTTCCTGGCCTTTACCGCCCGCTGATGCAGGGTTGACGAAAAGGCGCCATCCTCGCAGCATGCGGATCTTGTGGCCCGGGAGGTCTCAATGGACATGCGCTCAATTCTCTTCCCCTTCGTTCTGGCTCTCGCCTTGGCCGGGTGCGGCCTTGATNNGGCGGTCGATCCGCCGCAGGCTCTCGAGCCCTCCTCAACGGCCGGCGCGCCCTCGGGGGTCCTTGTTACTGTTAGCGCCTCGCTGCCTGAGCACAAGAGGCCACACGGGCGCTGTCCCAGCAGCCCACTAATGGCCTACCATCACATCGCCCATGACCGACCCGGCGGGGAGCCCTACCTGGTCACCTATTGAGTGGTATGCTCCAGTGGGGTTGGTTTCGACCCTGTGGTGAACGGCACGCACTACACTTTCCTCATTCCATCCGTGTGGCCTCCCCGGCATCGGTTATCCTTTATTTGGGCGAACACTTGCGCCCTGGGGCGCCGCGCGCAATCATAGGGACTCATCCTCGGGTCGCGCAGCGGGAGGGAAGTGATATGGGAGCAGCGCACGGGAGACAAATCGCCATGCTGGCCTCCCTGGCCGCGCTGGGCTTGCTGAGCCTGGCCTGCAATGTGAGCCAGGTGGTGGCGACGCCGGTCATCCACAAACCGACCGCCACGCCCGGGCCGGAGACCCCCTCGCCTACCCCCAGTCCCGTGGTGAGCCCAACCCCCGGACCCACGGCCACCCCGCCGCCCCAATTGATCCTCACCCCGTTGGCATCTTTGGCCAATCCCGCGCAGCCGCTGGCCGCTGAGGGCCCGTGGTGGGTTTACGCCAGCGGCCAGGACGCCCCCAGTGGGAGCGCAGCTCTGGACTACGTGCTCGTCAACGCCGACGGCAGCGGCCGGCGGGTGTTGGCTGCGAACCAGCCCAAGCCGGAGCTCTGGCTCCTCTCGCCGCGCGCTGATCGCTTCGCGGTGGTCACGCTCCCCCCGGAGGAACAAGGGTCCCCTCTACTGCGCATCTTGAAGCTGCCCAGCGGGACAAAGGAGATCCAGGTCAGCCTGCTGCCGGCCGATTTCCAAATCCGCCACGCCGGGCTGAGCGAGCTGGACTTTCTGCAGGTCCGGGCCGCGGTGGGCCATGCCGCTTGGTCCCCCCACGGCCGCTACCTGGCCTTCAGCGCTGCCCTGGATGGGCCTTCGGCCGACATCTACCGCTTCGACACCTGGTCCGACGTGGTTCGACGCCTGAGCCAGGAGCCCGCGCACGCGGCGATGCCGACCTGGTCCCCTGACGGGGAGTGGATCGTGTATGTTGAGGCCACATTCCTGGCCTCCCAGGGGGCCAAGGAGGCGCAGGCGTTGCGGGCGGTCTCGCCGGATGGGCAAAAGGAGCGCTTGTTGTATGCCATCAGCAGCGGCTTTCAGCGCCCCCTTTTCTGGCAGGATGAGGGCCATCTCTGGCTGGTGGAGGAGGGGGGCGAAGGGACGCGCAACTTGTTGCGCCTGAGGCTGGAGGACGGCAGGGTCACGCCCCTCTATTTGGGCCCTCTTCCCCTGGGCCATCGCCTGGCGGTGGATGACCTAGGGCAACGGGCGCTGTTTCTGCTGGGCGGGGACCGCCAGCCGGGGCTGCACGCGGTGGATCTGGCCAGCGGCGACGAGCGCTGGATGGTGGAAGGCGCATGGGATCGGGTGATCTGGTGGCCTGGCAAAGGCGTGTTCTTGGTCACGGGCCCGCACGGCGCGCTGATGGTCAACCGAGCCGGGCAAGTGGTCAAGACCATGGAGGCTATTACGGATTCGCTGGCGCCCTCCCCCGATGGGCCGTGGATGGTGGCCTATGGGGAAGAAGGCGCGGTGCTCTACACCCACATCGCCAACCGGGTGCGCCAGATCGTGGATGCGCCTGTGGCGGAGGTGATATGGCGGCCGGATAGCGGCGGCTTCCTGCTGCTGGTGCCCGCCTACAGCGGGCTGGGGGCGCGCGGCCATCTCTATCACTGGGACATGCAGCGGCAGGAGCTGCTCCTGGTGGACCTGGATGCGCGGGCCGGCGGGTTCTGGGCCGGGCCGGCGCTGGCCGTGGAGGAAGAGGAGTAGGGGAGGGGATCAGATGGCCGGCGGGCGCAGGTGCAGGCTGATGGGGCAGTGGTCGGAGCCGGGAACATGGGGGTGAATTTGCGCTTTCGCCAGGCGGGGCAACAGGTCAGGGGTCAGGAAGAAGTAATCGATGCGCCAGCCGATATTGCGCGCCCGGGCGTTCCCCCAGTAGGCCCACCAGGTGTAGGCATCCTCCTGGTGGGGGTGCAGATGGCGGAAGGCATCCACATAGCCGGCCTCTAGGACCTGGTCGATCCATTGACGCTCTATAGGCAAGAAACCGGAGGTGTTTTGGTTCGATTTCGGGCGCGCCAGGTCAATTTCGCGATGCGCGGTGTTCACATCGCCGCACAGGATGATGGATCGCCCCTGGGCGCGTAGCCGGTCCATGAAGTCCAGCAGAGCGGCCTTGTAGGCCATCTTGAAGGGCACGCGGCTGTGATCGCGGGAGCCGTTGGGGAAATAAGCGTTGATGAGCACAAAATTTCCGTAGTCGGCCACGATCGTGCGCCCCTCACGATCGAAAACGTCAATTCCCAGGCCAACTTGTATCGAATCCGGCTCCTGGCGGGTGAGGAGGGCTACGCCGCTGTAGCCCTTGCGCTGGGCGGAGGCCCAGATCGTGCCATAGCCGTCCGGCGCTCTGAGTTGAGCGTCCAGTTGTTCGGGGTGGGCTTTGGTCTCCTGCAGGCAGAGAATATCGGGCTTTGTGGCCGCCAGCCAAGCCAGCAGGCCTTTGCGCTGGGCGGCGCGGACGCCGTTGACATTCCAGGAGTAGAAGCGCAGCATGGGGGCATTGTACCGTGCCGGTGGGGGGAGGGGAAGATGGGGTGAGGACGGCCCTCGGCAGGGTCCTTGCTGGAGGCAAGGGGGCTTTGAGCGGCCGGCTTTGGTCCATCGCATTGCGAGCGCAACGATGCGCAACCCCCTTCGCCCGGCCGGGACATTTCCCCCGGCCCCATCCGCATCCCCTAACCGCACCCTTGGCGGTGTACACTAAGTGAAGTCCTTTGCTTAGGCTGTGGAGGAGGTTCCATGCGCTATCGCACGTTGGGAAGAACGGACCTGCAGGTCTCAGTTCTGTGCCTGGGCAGCATGCAGTTCGGCTGGACGGCCGATGAGGAGACCTCGTTTCAGATCCTGGACGCCTTCGTCGAGGCGGGGGGCAATTTCATCGACACCGCCGATATCTACTCGCGCTGGGCGCCCGGAAACCCCGGTGGGGTGTCCGAGGAAATCATCGGCCGCTGGATGAAAGCCCGCGGCAACCGCGCTCAGCTTATCATCGCCACCAAGGTGCGCGGGCGCATGTGGGAGGGGCCCGATGGCGAGGGGTTGAGCCGGGCGCACATCATGCGCGCCGCGGAGGACAGCCTGCGGCGGCTGGGGGTGGAGACCATCGATCTTTACCAGGCCCATTGGTTCGACGCCGAGACCGCCATCGAGGAGACCTTACGCGCCTTCGACGANCTGGTGCAACAGGGCAAGGTGCGCTATATCGGCGCNTCCAATTACCCCGCCTGGCGCCTGATGGAGGCCCTCTGGCGGGCGGAGACCGAAGGCACGGTGCGCTANGAGTGCCTGCAGCCCCACTACAACCTGGCCCACCGCGCCGAGTTCGAGCGCGAATTGAGGGACGTGTGCCTGAAGTATGAATTGGGGGTGATCCCCTACTCGCCCTTAGCNGGAGGCTTCTTGACGGGCAAGTACAGACCCGACCAGCCGGCTGAGAGCGTCCGGGCGGAGGGGNTNCGGCGCCGTTACTTCAACGCGCCCGGTTGGCGGGTCCTGGAGGCTGTTGAGCAGGTGGCTCAGGAGGCAGGGGGCACGCCCGCGGCGGTGGCGCTGGCCTGGTTGCTGGCCCAACCGGCCGTCACCGCGCCCATCATCGGTGCCAACAGCGTGGAGCAATTGCGTCAAAGCCTGGCCGCGCTGGATCTGAAATTGAGCGAGGGGCAACTGGCCAGGCTGGATGAGGCCTCAACCTGGGAGTGAAGGGTGCGCGCAGGGCGGCAGGGGCGATTTGGGCGTAGTTGTTTTGGCCTTTTACGCGACGGCCGGGCGAAACGGCCAGACCCTTAGGTCGCTTGGCTGAAATTTGGGATTGGGGGGAGGTGTTTATCGACCACCGGAGTGGGTGAAGCGCTGGAAGAAGGCCCAGATCTCCCGGTTGGCGTCGATGATGGTCGTTGGGGGTCCAACCACCGCTTCTTGCCCCATGGACACCCCTCCCGGCCAGACGTGCCCCGGCCCGCTCAACTTCCACAAGACCACCTCCGCCCCCAGATGGCAGGGCCCATACACCAGCTTCGTGGCGGTGTGCCCTGCATCGGGCGTTCCCGGCCCACCGCGCAATTCGGCTTCAATGCGGGGCGCCGCCGGGCAGCCGCTGGCCTCCACCCACAGCGCCAGGCGCTGCTCCACCGGCGGGTGCAGGACGCGGTAGTTGGTGAGCGGGAATGGGGGGCCCAGGCCGCCCTGATAGAGGGCGCGCGGATCGTCCACGCTGTGGATGTGCATCAGCGGCAATGGGCGGGCCGGGGAGATGGACTCCAGCATCAGCGCTCCGGCCACCGGGGCGATGGCGGCGATCCGGTCGGCCGCCTCCGCTCCCAGGCGGTGGGCCAGCATGGCCCCGTTGGAGAATCCGGTGGCGTAGATGCGCGAGGGGTCGATAGGGGTTTTGGCCGCCAGATCCTCCAGCAGAGCCAGGCTGAAACCCACATCGTCCACCCCCTTTTCCATCGCGTAGCCGCAGCAGGCGCCGGCGTTCCAGGTCAGCAGGCGTCTCTCCAGCGGCCCTGTGCCGTTGGGATAGACGACGATGAAACCCTCTTGATCGGCCAGGGCGTCCATTCCCGTGGTTGCCTGCTGGATGGCCGCGTTGCCCCCGCCGCCATGGAAGCTGAGCACCACGGGGAGGGGCTGCCTTGGGTCGCCCGTGG
>Ga0180881_1243_pt1 | contig 20608 bp, 17 predicted proteins | sample Deesub1362A_J573_FD_124314 | JGI IMG/M metagenome (GOLD analysis project Ga0180881, IMG submission 124314) | Anaerolineales bacterium JdFR-61 | reverse complement strand
CTGCCTGCTGGTCTCCGCCGATGTGCCGGCCATCCGCCCCGAGATGATCGACTGGCGGGTGAAGTCCGCCTTGGCCGATGCCGCCGATATCGACTATGCGGTGGTCGATCGCCGGACCATGGAGCGGCGCTTTCCAGGGTCCAATCGCTCCTATCTCAAGCTCAAAGATGTGGAGGTCTGCGGGGGGGATGTCAACGTGGTGCGCGTGGACGTCGCGGCGCGTGAGGAACTTTGGGAGCGTATCATCGCCGCCCGCAAGAACGTGTTCAAACAGGCCATGCTGCTAGGCTTTGACACCCTGCTCTTGATCTTGCTGCGCCGTCTCACCCTGGCCAAAGCTGAACAGCTGGTCTCCGCCCGCCTGGGGCTGCGAGGTCGCGTGCGCCTCTCACCCTACGCTGAGTTGGCCATGGACGTGGATAAACCCCACCAGCTGGCGATCATTGAGCAGGACCTGAGCCGCACCCAGCAAGGCTCATGACCCTGCGCCAACTGCTCGCACTGGACCAGCGTTTGAGTGCCCGCTTGCGGGTGGCCGAGCGGCCCGGCGCGCTGCGCTCCCTGGCAGCCCTGCTGGCCCATTCAGGGGATTCATGGTTCTGGTTCCTGGGGCTGATGGCTGTATGGCTGCGCGGCGAGCCCCCCTGGCGTGCATGGGCCCTCAACTACGCCCTGGCCATACTAAGCCTGGCCGTGGTGGTGATGGCCCTCAAATTCAGCATCCGCCGCAGGCGCCCCCAAGGGGAATGGGGCGCCATCTACCGCAACACCGATCCCCATTCCTTCCCCTCCGGACACGCCGCGCGCGCCTTCTTGCTGGCTGCCCTCAGCCTGGGGCTTGGACCGCCCTGGTTGTCCCCCATCCTGCTGATCTGGGCCCCGCTGGTGTCCTTGGCACGCGTGGCCATGGGAGTGCACTACCTTTCCGATGTGCTGGCCGGGGCCTTCCTGGGCCTGCTCGGGGGAGGCCTGTGGCTGGCCTTCCTTTGAGCGCGCCGGACAGGATTGGCTACCCTTCGCCCCCCTGCCCGCCTTCCATGGCCCGATCCAACTGAGGTCGCAGCAAAGCGTAAAGGGCTCTATGCACCGGCACGTCCATCCCGTGCGCTTCGGCCATGCGCACGATCGCCCCGCTGAAGGCCTCCAGCTCAAAGGGCTTGCCATCCATCACGTCACGCTGCATGGAGGCGGTGGCGTCCTGCGGCAGGCTATCCACCAGGGCCATCGCCTGGTCCACCGCATCCTCCGGCAGGGCCACTTGGCTGGCATGGGCCAGCATGGCCACCTCCTCCATCGCGGTCTGCAGCAGGCGGCGGGTCGGAGCGATCCGGCGCAACTCGCCGACGCTGGCCCGGCTCAAGGCCGCCACGCCGCTCAAGGGGGCGATGAAAAGGAATTTGGACCACAGCGCGGCATAGATGTCCTCGGCTTGCTCGGCTTGCACACCACAGGCGCGCCAGGCCTCCACCAAACGCTCCAGGCGCGCCGAAGGTCGGCCGTCCAATTCGCCTACCACAATCCGCCGCAGATCGCCCTCCTGGCGGATCACCCCCGGCGCAGCGATCATGGCCATCACCGAACAGAGCCCGCCGACCACCGCATCGCGACCCAAATGGCGGATGAGGGTCTCGTGGGCGTCCACACCATTCAGCAGCGGCACAACCGTCGTGCCCGCGCCAACCAGCGGGGGCATTTGGCGCACGGCCTGATCCAGGTGGTAGTGCTTGACAGCCACAATCACATAATCCACAGGACCCACCTGGGCGGGATCGTCGGTGGCCTGGGCCGGGTGGATATGGAATGACCCGGCGCTGCTCTGCACACGCAAGCCCTGCTCCTGAATGGCCCGCAGGTGCTCGCCGCGAGCTATGAAAACCACTTGATGGCCGGCGTGAGCCAGCAGGCCGCCAAAATAGCCACCAACGCCACCCGTGCCGAAAATCGCGATGCGCATCCCTCACCTCATCCATTTCGGCTCACGCGGACCATCATAGCACCGTCCCCCAGAGGGAACTCGATGGGGGGGCCATGGGCGGCCGGCCGCCCATGGCCCCCCCATTATGACTTACCCTGGGGCGATTGCCAAACAACGACGCGTGAGAGGGGTGCATCCCGCAAAGCGTGGCGCGACTCCCCACGCAGGCAAGATTGGGGCTTTGGCAGGCGGCTTTGCCGCCACCCACCCCCCATCGGGCCCTCTCTTGGTGCGCCATGCCTGACAGGTTGAAGTGCACCCGGCTGAGGCTGGGAAAAACCTCAGCGCGGCCTCAGGTCAGCTTCGCCTCCCTTCTTTGCGTCCCTTCTGCAGCGCCTGCCGCGCCGCCCGGGCATGGGGCGATCCGGGCAGGATGTCAATGGCCTCATTGAAATGCTTCACCGCCGCGGCTTCCTCACCCAGACGGCGCAGCGCCAAGGCCAAATGATAATGGCAGGCTGCCCGGGTCACGGGCCCCAGGCCGCCGCGGCGTTCATCCTCTTGTAGCACGTGCTGCAGCAGGTCACGCGCACTGGCCGGGTTCTTACGCCGAATCTGGACCATGCCCATGGTGCTCAAGATAATCAGCCGGGCCGGGCGGTCGGGCGCCATACGCTGGGCCACCTGCAATATGCTCAGCGCGTCCCGCTGGCGTCCCCGATTGGAGAGCAGGTTGGCCAGGTCAACCAGCAGGCGGGCACGCATGGAGACCAGGTAGAGAAAGGCTACGAACAGGATGGGGTGGGCCGCCGAGCCTGTCAGATAGCCGCCAGCGGCCGCGAAGAGGGTGAGTCCGAGCACTTCCAGGGCGAATTGGGCGGTCAGCGGCTCCCGCCGCAGCAGGCCCACCAAGCCGAAGACCAAGAGGTACAGCACCCCAACAAGCAGGTTCAGGGCATTGGGGTCCAGCCGTTCAAGAATCGAGGCGTCCATAGGCGCGGATCAGCGGAAGAGGTGCCCGGCGGTGCGCTCCAGCATCTCCACGCCGCATACTTCGCGCTCGAAGAGCGGCACAATGGCGCGCACCGATCCGTTGAAGGTCCGTTCGATCTGCTCCATATAGCGCTCTTGCATGCGCACCCGGTTGAGCACGAACTCCGGCGCATTCTTGGCCACAGCCTGCTCCTCGATAACCATGTTCACCACCACCCCGCCCACCGGGATGCCAAAATCATGGAACCAGTTAATGAAGCGACTGATGACCGCGATGGGGAGCGCCTCCGGCAAAGTGATGAAGAAGAAAGCGGTCAGCTCCGGGTTGGTAAGCAACTCCTTGGCATGCTGCATGCGTTGGCGGAAGTTGAGCAGGTACTCCATCAGGGGGTCCTTCTCCTCCTTCTTCTTGGAGTAGGAGAGCAGCTCGCGCAGCGATTGAGCCTCCTTGCGGCTTTGGACCATCTTGTTGACCCACATGGAGTACACCGAGGACATGCCCAACAGGCGGCGGGCGTTGGCGGTGGGCGCGGTGTCGAAGACGTAGACCTCATATTCGTCCTCGAACATCAAGTCAATCATATTCTCAAACATGGCTGATTCTTCGAAGGCCGGGTTCATGGTGGCCGATTCGACGAACTCATCAGCCTTGGTCTTGATGTCCGCGAACTTCAGGAACCAACTGATCTTCTCGCGAATTTCCCGCTTGGAACGCTCGATGGTCTCGCGAGTGTCGATTTCATAGGCGATCAGATTGGGTACGCCTTCCACCGGCGTGGGGCGACCGAAGACATCTTGGGCCAGCAGGCCGCTCAAGCTGTGGACGGGGTTTGTGGAGGCCAAGAGGGTCTGGCGTCCCTGGCGCGCGAACCACAGGGCTGTGGCGCCAGCAAGTACGGTCTTGCCCACGCCGCCTTTGCCGCCGAAGAATGCGTACTTGAGCGATGGTTTCTCCTCCAAGAACTGACGCATGGATTTGGTGATCATGGTCAGGCTCCTTCCACCTGGGTCTGGCTGGCCCGGTCGGCCTGGGGCAGCGGCCCGAACATGGCCTCCGCCATACGGGCGATCATGGCCATACCCGTGATATCGCGCTCAAACTCAGGGATGCGCGCCAAGACCTGGTCGCCAAAGACCCGGTCGATCTCCTGCAGGTGCTTTTGCTGCATCTCCAACCGGTGGCGCAGGTACTCGGGGATGTTCTCCCCTGCCAGCTCCGGGGGGATCACCCGGTTGACCACGTAGCCGCTGATGGGCACCTCGTACTTGGCGAACATCTTGGCCGCCTTCAGCGTGTCCTGAATGGCCATCTCCTCGGGGATGATGACGAAGAAAAAGGCGGTCTTTTCCTTATCCGTCAGGATGCTGGAGGAGGTGTTAATGCGGTATTTGATATCCAGCAATTCCTTGAGGATCATGTCCTCCTCGGTCTCTTTTTCCCTCCTGATCAGGGAGGCCACGCGGCGGTACTCCTCCATTTCCTGGCGCAGTTTGGTGATCCTGTCGATCCACTCATCGTAGACGCTGGCCATGCTCAGGTAGTAGAGGGCATGCCCCAAGGGGACCAGGTCGTAGATGTAGTAGTCATACTCCTGGGCCAGGACGATGTCCACCACCTGGTCGAAGATGGCGCTCTCCTCCATAGCCGGCTCCGCAGCGGCCGCCTGGATGTAGGATTCGATCTCCTCGGGCACCTCTTCCAGGCCATACATGTCCAAGATTTTTTGCCTGATTTCATCCTGGTAGGCGCGAATGTGGGTATCGGCGTCGATCTCCTGGGCGAAGAGGTTGGGCATAATCTCCACTGGCCCCTTGCCATAGATATCGCGCTCAAAAATATCGGAGAGCGAGGCCTGGGGGTCCACCGAGAAGACCAAAACCCTGTGACCGAGCCTGGCCAGGTAGTAAGCGGTGGCCGCGGAGAAGGTGGTTTTGCCCAGGCCGCCCTTGCCGCCGAACATGATATAGCGTCGCTGGGGGTATTGCTCGAAGATGGTTGCCAAGGTCATTGCTATCCTCCTGCCGGGAATAGGGGCTGAGCACACGAGCGGCGCTAAGCCAGGGCGTCGGTGAGGTCCTTTTCACGCAGCATCCGCCGCTTCCAGGTGGCGATTTGGGGCACCACGTAGGGCAGCAGCCGCAGCGAGTAGTAGGGCGGCAAGATGGGCACCCCCAGCAGGTCTCCCATGGTGATCAGAATAAATAAATGCTCCATGCTCCCGCGCGTCTTCAATGCAAAGCGGGTCATGTCATGGCCGGCCATGCCGTAGAAGAATTCCAGCACACCGGTGGCCATGCGCCGCAGGATATTCTTTTCTTCCTCGGTCATGATTCCATCCTCCAATCCACGCGCCGGGGGCCGCGCTTCAGACGCCCCCCGCGCTCAGCCGATCTCCTGGTCGATCAGGTCTGTCAGGTCCCGTTCGCGCAGCATGCTGCGCCGCCAGCTCTCCAGCCCCGGAACCAGATAAGGGACCAGGCGCAGCATGTGGTAAGGGGGCAGAATGGGGACCCCCAGCATATCGCCGTAGACCATCAGCATAAAGAGCCGTTCCTGCTCATGGCGCGCCTTTTCCAGCTCCTGCACCCAATCGTAAACGGTCATGCCATAGAGCACTTCCCGCAGGGCCTGGAGCAATTGCTGCACGCGCTGCAGGAGCTTGGCACCCAGACTGTCTGGCGCGCCCGGCTTCTTTTCCGCCATGCTGCCATCCACCCTTCTTGGACCGCCCTCAGCCGGATCCCAGGCTGGCCCGCAAGCGCGCTTCCAGCGCCTGGCGATCCCAGCCGCGCACCTTTTCCCGGCCATCGATGATGAACGTGGGATAGGTGCGCACCCAGTAGCGCAGCGATTTGAAGAAGCCCTCCAACGACTGGGGGTCGACCACCCGGATCCGGATACGCCCGCCATAGCGGTGGGCCAGGGCGAAAATCAACGCCCGTAACCGCTCATATTCTTCCAGCACGTGGGGAGGGTATTGCTCGCGTTCCTCTTGGTGCACCCGCTGGCCGATGCCAGCCTGGGCGAAAATCTGCTCGCAGTGCATGCAATGGTAGAANTTGGTGAGCACTGGGGCGATCACCTGCANNTGGATGGGCCTCTCCANCAACGCCTCCATAAAGAGCAGGGGGCGGCCATCCCAGGGACGGTCGCCCCCCGCAGTGGGCTCAGGAGGCTTCCGCCGCCGCCCGCCCTTCAGCCAGGCGAGCCTGGATGGCGCGGATGGCATCCACCGCCAGGTACAAGGCCGCCAGGAAGAGCACGATGGCCAGCGCGCCGGCCACGTAGTTGCCCACCAGTTTGTCCGCGGGCAGCTCAGCCGCCTGGGTGATCGCCTGGGCCAGGACCACATAGGCCGTGCGCGCCAGGGCAGCCATGGTGGTGACGAACATGAAGATGAAGGGGACGAAGGTCCACCAGTAGTTCTTGCCCTTGGACATCAGCCACAGGGAGGCCAGCAGCAGGGCCAGGGCCGCCATGAGCTGGTTGGAGGCGCCGAAGAGCACCCAGATGTAGCGCCAGAAGCCCGTCCAGATGAGCAGCAACGAGAGCAGCAAGGCCACCAGCGTTCCCACCTGGACGTTCTTCATGGCCGGCACCTGATCGCCGATGAACTCCGCGCTGGAAACGCGCATGAAGCGCACCACCAGGTACATGATGGTCAGCGCCATGAGCGTCAGGAAGACGGAGCCGTAGGGCAGGCCGAAGCTGGTGGGCACACCGATGTAGGAGAGGAAGTTGGCCAGCCCGACGGCGAACACGCCGGCGTTCTTACCCGCCGACACCAGCTCCACGTACTTGGCCGCGCCCACGCCCACCGTGGCGGTCAGCAGCGCCAGGGTGGCCAGGAACATCTCCAGGAACATGGCCCCGCCGCCCACCGGCAGCGCATCCACCTCCTTTTCCAGCTGGCGGGCCGTGCCGGAGCTGGAGACCAGGCTGTGCCAACCGGAGATGGCGCCGCAGGCGATGGTGACGAAAAGCAGCGGCCAAAGCGGGCCGAAGGCCGGCAGGTCACCCATCTTGCCGGCCCAGTTGGTGAAGGCCGGGAAGGCCGCCACATCGATGCCCGGATGCCAGATCAGCAGACCAATTGTCCCGCCCAAGATGCCCAGGAAGACGATCCAGAAGGCCACATAGTTGATGGGCTGGGCCCAGCGCCAGATGGGCAGCACCGCGCCGAAGTAGCAGATGACCAGCACCACCAGGCTCCAGAGCATCTTGGACCAGGTGATGCTGCCGAAGATCAGCGGCGACTCGGGCCCCCCGCTGATGCTCAGGAAGAAGCTCTTCACGGGCTCCAGGGTGCCCAGCCAGATACCGATGAAGGCCAGCAGCACGGTGACCACGCTGGTGGCCAGGATGTCAATCTTCCAACGGTAGGTCATTTGGCCTGCAAGCAAGCCCACACCGATCACCAGCAGCACGCCCAGGGGCACCGCGGGGTTGGTCATCAGGTCGAAGCCCACGATCTTGCCAAAGGCGCCCATGATCAGCAGCAGGTAGAGGTAGATGAACACCAACAGGATGGTGCGCGCCCGCGGCGAGATCAGCTTATAGCTCAGCGCCCCGAAGGTCTTGCCCTCCTCGCGCACGCCGAGGATGATGCTGCTGTAGTCCTGCACCCAGCCGATGAAGAAAGTACCGAGGATAATCCACAGCAACGCGGGCAGCCAGCCCCAACGCACGGCCACAATGGGTCCCACGATGGGCCCCAGGGCAGCGATGGACTTGAATTGGTAGCCGTAGAGCACGTTGCGGCTGGCGGGGGTGAAGTCTACGCCATCCATATACATGGTGGCGGGGGTGGCCTTTTTGGGATCCGGCTGGATGATGTTCTTGTCAATGGTGCGGGCGTAGAAACCATACCCGACTGCGATCCCCAGGCCAGCGAGAATCAGGATAATTATCGCGTTCATAGGCGCTCTCTCCTTCGACGAAGAGCTATCGACTTACGCTCATCCAACGCAAGGTTCTCTTACGCCCCATCTTCAAGCGGTCGCACCTCCTTTCTCTGGCGCAGAGGGTGGGAGGAGAGATTTTCCCATGCGCGGGCCATCGACAGGAAGGCCTCCCCCTGCGCCGAACCCGCGCTACCACCCCTGCTCAACCGAAGTCTGAACTACCCTTTGGAATTCCCCTGTTCCCTACCCCTGACAGCCGCCAACCCCATACGGGAGCCAAGATCAAGCAGGCTCGGCTACGATGGGTTGCGTTGCAGGCGCGATGAAGGTGCCATGGAGGTGCTATGGATGTGCAGTGAAAGCTGTGATTTCCCCCGCCACGTAGCGAGCCATAGCCGACCACCGGTCGGCCCTCTTGCCCCTTTTCTCTACCATATCACCGCCGCGGGTAGGCCTTGTAGTGGAAAGTGTCACATCGTGCGATGGAAGAATCGCAGCGCGACCTCCCGCAGGCTCCATTGCTTATAACCCCTCTGCCGGGCTCGCGACGCGCTTGAATTGGCCATAATAAGGGCAGTCTCTGCCTTCACCAAGCAAGTCGCCTAGGGCGGCGACCAGTCTGCTCCCAGGATCAGTGCCAGGTCAACCTCGCGTGAGGGGTCGTATTGACTGATGATCTGGCTGCCGGTGAGCCCCATCAATTCTTTCAAATACTGGCGCGTGTAGGGATTGCCGGTGTAGTCAATGACCAGGGTCTTGAGGTAATCGAGGCGGTCGGCGTTGCCCACCTGAGCCACGTTCAGCCCCTGCCCCTCCAGGAACTGGGCGGTGCGGGCGGCCAACCCTTCCACCCCCGCACCGTTGAGCACCGCGATGCGCGCGGCCTCCCTCTGTGCGGCGGCCAGGGCCGTCTCCGCCGTCACCGAGGGGCCCACCACGCTTGTACCGGTGAAGATCTCATCGCGCAGCAAGCGGATGTTCTCCGGCACCGGCTTGAGCACCTCTGCCCCGCTGGGCAGGGTAACCAAGCTGACGTAATCCGGCGGACCGATCACCCCGCGTTTAATCTCCTCCGGCGGGATCTCCAGCACCAGCATGCCCAGGCTGATGAGCTGCTGCAACTGGGACACGAGTTGATCGGGCGGCGCGTTGGGGTCGATCAGATTGGTGCGGATCCCCGCCTTCAGTTCTTGGAAGAGAACGGGGGCCTTGGCGATCAGGGTGGGGATCATGTCGAAGCCCAGGATGCGATCGCGAATGGCGAAAATCACCTGCTGCTGGCGCTGCGCACGGTCAAAATCGCCGCCCTCCGTCTTGCGCGCCCGGGCGTAGGCCAGGGCCTCGGCGCCATCCAGGTGATAGGGCTTAGCCTCCAGCCAACGGCTCATGCGGCCAATGGGAGATATCTTGATGCGCTCCTTGACCAGCACATCGATGCCGCCGATTTCGTCGATGAAGCGCTCAAAGGCCGAGAATTCAATGACCGCGTAATACTGGATGGGCACGCCCAACAGGTTCTCCACCGTGCGCATGGCCACTTCCGGCCCGCCGCCCGGCACTTTATAAGTCTCGCCCAAAAAGTAGGCCGTGTTGATGCGGTTGAATTCGTTGAAGCCGGCGATCTCGACCCATAGGTCACGCGGGATGCTCAGCATGCCGGCCGTCTTGGCCACCGGATCCACGGTCACCAAGATCATGGTGTCCGTGCGCGGCGGACCTTCCCCTCGCTGCCAATCACGAAAATCCAGGCCCATCACAAGCACGGTCACCCGGTCGGTGCCATTCCAGGCCGGCGGCGTCTCTTCCAGGGTGATCACCGGCGCGGCCCCGGAGGCCGCCGGCGGGTTTTCGCCCTGCGCGCTGCGCCCCTCAAACGGGCCAGGGCCGCCCTGATACCAGGCGGAGACCCAGTTGCGCACCCCCTGGAAAACCAGCCCGCCGGCCGCCAGGGCCAGCAAGACCACAGCCGCGATCCACCAAGGCCTGCGGGCCAAGGATCCCGGGTTCTTTTTCTTGCCTGACGCCATCGATTTCATAGGCCATCCCTCGGGGTGCGATGACCCCATGGGCGGGCCCCTGGGGCCCGACCGGCCCCGAGTATATCACGGGCCGTGATCCACATGGCGGGCAGCGGTTTCCCATTCCCCCAAAGCCTGCTGCAGCGCCCGGTTGCACGCCTCCCACCGCTCCCCCAGCTCGCGCGCTCGCCGATAATCCTCCCCCACCTGCTGCAATTCCCGTTCCAGGGCTTGCAGCTTCGCCTCAAATTCGAGCACACGGCGCTCTAAGGCCTGCAGGTCCGCCGGCTTCGGCCTGCGGGCGCGCGGGCCCGGCCTTCGCCCCGCCGCCCTGCGCTCGGCGGCCCTCTTCGCCCCCGCGCGCATCACCCGCTGGCGATACCGCTCATAGCCGCCCTCCAGCACCTCAAGACTCCGGCTTTCAGCAAGGATGGCCCACAGGCCATCGGCCACCGCATCGATCAAGAAGCGATCATGGCTCACCAAGAGCAGCGTCCCCTGGAAAGCCTGCAAGGCTTCTTGCAGGGCCTCTTGGGCCGGGATATCCAGGTGGTTGGTCGGCTCATCCAGCAGCAACACATTGGCCTTCAGCAGGGTCAGCCGCAGCAGCGCCAGGCGCTCGCGCTCCCCGCCCGAAAGGCGGCCGATGGGCGTTTCAGCCAGATCGCCCGTGAGCGAGAAGCGGGCCAGCAGGCTCAAGTGGGCTTCGCGCCCCAGCCCCGGGGCCCATTCCGCCAGCGCGCCCAGCGGCGTCTCCTCCAGCGGCAGATCTTCCTGCCCCTGGGCAAAGTATCCCACCTGCAGGCCGGCCCCCAGGCGCACACTGCCCGCATAAGGGGGGATCAACCCCAGGATTGTTTTCAGCAGGGCGCTCTTTCCCGAGCCGTTGGGGCCCAGAATGGCGACCCGCTCGCCTCTGCGCAGCACAAGATCAGGCACTCGAAACAGCGCACGGGCCATGGAGCGATAGCCCACCTGCAAATCCCGCGTCTCCAGCACCAGATCGCCGCCTCGCTTCCCGGCCTCGAAGCGGACGCCCATTCCCTTTTCCTCCCGGCGCGGCGCCTCAACCCGCTCCTGCGCCTTGAGCCGCTCAAGGCGCTTGCGGCGGCCTTTCGCCTGGCGCGACTTTTGCCCGGCGATGTTGCGGCGGATGAATTCCTCTTCCTTTCGAATCCTGCGCTCCTGGGCCAGGTGGCGTGCCCACTGGCTCTCCTGACGCCGCCGACGCTGTTCAAGGTAGGCGCTGTAATTGCCGCGATTGACCTCCAAACGCCCGCCCGCCAGCTCCCAGACTTTGGTCGAACTGCGATCCAGAAAACGGCGGTCGTGGGAGACCATCACGCACGCCCCCCGCCGCTTTGCCAACCAGTCCTCCAGCCATTCCACTGCCGCGAAGTCCAGGTGGTTGGTGGGCTCATCCAGCAGCAGCAGATCGGGCGCTTCCAGCAGCAGCCGTGCCAGGGCCACACGGCGCCGCTCACCACCCGAGAGCTCCCTTAAGGGACGCATGAAGGCCTCCTCCGGCACACCCAACCCACGCATCACCCGCCGGATTCGGGCGTGGAAATCGTACCCGCCCAGCCTTTCAAAGGCGGCCTGTAGCACCCCATAATCCTCCAGCGCCTTCTGATCCTCGGCCATGGATCGCTCAAGGCGCTTCAACCGCGCTTCCATCTCTACCAGATGGGCGAAGGCCTGCAGGCAATAATCCCAGACCAGGCCCTGCCGCCGGCGGCCCGCTTCCACAGCCAGCAGGGTTTGCTGCGGCAGAAAGCCCACTCGCACCCCCGCGGCGCGGTCAACCCTCCCCCGGTCAGGGACCTCTTCCCCTGCCAGGATGCGCAGCAGGGTGCTCTTCCCCGCGCCGTTGGGGCCAATGAGCGCGAGGCGATCGCCTGCCTGGATGCTGAAGCTCAGTCCGGCGAAGAGATCATGCGCGCCATAGGCTTTGGCCAGGTCAACTGCTTTCAGATAGGCCATGCTTACCAAACTCCAAAGGACTGCCCTGCGCGGGCAAGTCTATCATAGGGGGTTGTTGCCAGCGACGTCCACGCATGCCGGTGGGATGGGCTATAATTCCCCCGCACCGTCTGACGATAGCCTATGAATCCTTCCCAACGCGCGGGCGAACGTGGACTGATGCTGGCTGCATTGCTCCTGCTGGCCCTGGGAGCCGGCGGCTTATGGCTCTTGGTCCAGACCACTAGGCCCGAACTGGGCCCCCGATGGCTCTTTTATTTCCTGCTCACCGCGGGCGCCACGGGGCTGGCCCTGCCCTTCGTCTGGCTGCTCAACCGGCGCTTCAGCCACCCGGCGCCGCCGCCAGGCGTCATGTGGCGCGAAGGGCTGCTGGTCGGGCTTTATGTGGCCACCAGCGCCTGGCTGCAGCTCAACAGGGTTCTAAGCCTGACCCTGGCGCTGCTTTTCGGCCTTGGGCTGGGGGTCATCGAATGGCTGCTGCGGGTGCTGGAACGCAGCCGTCGGCGGGAGGAGCCATGAGCCTGCGCGATCTCCCCTCCGTGGAGCGCCTGCTGCAATCCCCCGCGGGCAAACACTTGATCAACCAGTACGGGCGGGGTATGACCCTGCAGGCCATCCGCCAAAGCCTGGAAGAGGCGCGCCGGGCCATCCGCCAGGGGGCGCAGGCGCCCAACGCCGCCGCGCTTACCGCCCAGGCCGCCGCGCTCCTGCAATCCTGGTTCGCCCCTTCCCTGCGGCCCGTGATCAACGCCAGCGGGGTGATCATCCACACCAACTTGGGCCGTGCGCCGCTCAGCCAGACCGCCTTGCAAGCCATGGCCCAGGTGGCCAGCGGCTACAGCAACCTGGAATATGATCTGGCCAAGGGCAGGCGCGGCAAACGCGAGGACCACCCGGAGCCGTTGCTCACCCGCCTGACCGGCGCCGAGGCGGCCCTGGTTGTGAACAACAACGCGGGCGCCATATTGCTGGCTCTGGCAGCCCTGGCCCGCCGCAAGGAAGTGCTCATCTCCCGGGGGCAGCTCATCGAGATCGGGGGCGGCTTCCGCATCCCCGAAGTGATGAAGCAATCCGGGGCCAAGCTGGCGGAGGTGGGGACCACAAACCGCACCCATCTGCGCGATTTCGAAGCGGCCCTTTCCCCCCGTACGGCGCTGATCATGCGTGCCCACCACTCGAACTTTCGCATCATCGGCTTCACCACCGAGCCGGCCCTGGAGGAGCTGGTCGCCTTGGGCCGGCGTGCGGGTGTGCCGGTGTTGGACGACCTGGGATCCGGCGCGCTCCTGGACACAGCCCAGTTCGGCCTGGGGCACGAGCCCATGGTGCAGGAATCCCTGGCGGCCGGCGCCGCGCTGGTGGCTTTTTCCGGCGACAAGCTGCTCGGCGGGCCCCAGGCCGGCATCTTGCTGGGTGAAAAGGCGCTCATCCAGCGCCTGCGCAAGCACCCCCTGGCGCGCGCCCTGCGCGCCGATAAGCTCTGCCTGGCCGCGCTGAACGCCACCCTGCTGCACTATCTGCGCGGAGAGGCCATCCAAGCCATTCCCATATGGCGGATGATCTCCGCCACCCCTGCTGCGCTCAAGGCGCGCGCCCAGGCCTGGGCAGCCAAGTTGGGGGCCGGCCAGGTGATCCCGGGGCGCTCCACCGTGGGCGGCGGCAGCCTGCCCGAGGAGACCCTGCCCACCTACCTGCTGGCCCTCTCGCCGCGCAGCCCGGACGCGCTGGCGCGACGCTTGCGCCGCGCCGACCCGCCCGTAATCTGCCGCATCGAAGACGGCCAATTGGTGCTCGATCCGCGCACCGTCCTGCCCGAGCAGGAAGAAACCCTGCTTCATATCCTGGCCTCGGTTCTGTAAGCCTGCCTGGCCCCACAGCAAAGGAGCAGCGGCGCCATGAAATCCGATCTCGACCACCTGATGGAGCAAGCCGAGCTTGACGCGCTGCTGGTCACGGGAGCAGCTTCCCACAACCCCGCCATGGTTTATTTCACCGGCCTGATCCACCTATCCGACGGATATCTGATCAAGAAACGAGGCCACGATCCCATCCTCTTCCACTTTTCCATGGAACGAGAGGAGGCTGCCCGCAGCGGGCTGGCGACCAAGAATCTGGACGACTACGACGTACAGCAGCTCATGAGGGAGGCTCAAGGGGATCCCACCAAGGCACGCGCCTTGCGTCTCAAGCGCATCTTCGAGGAGTTCCATGTCAGCGGCCGGGTGGCGATCTACGGACGCGGTGAGATCGGCTCCCATTACGCTGTCTTGCGCGCTCTTGAGACCCTCAGCGATGAAGTCGAACTCGTGGCAGAGGCCCGCGAGACCTCGGTGCTCACCCGCGCCCGGGCAACCAAGGACGAGGCGGAAGTCGAGCGCATCCGCAAGATGGGCAAGATAACCCTTTCTGTGGTGGCCGACGTAGCCGGATTCCTCAAATCCCACCGCGCCCGCGATGGCCACTTGGTGAATCGCGCCGGCGACCCGCTCACCATCGGGGAGGTCAAGCGCCGAATCAACCTTTGGCTGGCCATGCGCGATGCCGAAAACCCCGAAGGCACCATCTTCGCCATGGGGCGCGACGCGGGCATCCCTCACAGCACCGGCCGGGACGACCAGGTGCTCCAGGTGGGCAAGCCCATCATCTTCGATCTCTTCCCCTGCGAGAGGGGGGGCGGCTATTTCTACGATTTCACCCGCACCTGGTGCCTGGGCTACGCGCCGCCCGAAGTGGAGGAGGTCTATCAGGATGTGCTGGAGGTCTACCAGGCCATGCGCCAGAAGGTGCAGGCGGGGGGCCTCTGCCGCGATATCCAGCGCCAGACCTGCGAGCTCTTCGAGGCCCGCGGCCACCCCACCACCCTTAGCGACCCGCATACCGAGCAGGGATATGTCCATAGCCTGGGCCACGGCCTGGGGCTGGATGTCCACGAGGGGCCCAGCTTCCGCAATGTGGAGGGCAATGAGGACGTGCTGCAACCCGGCGCGGTCTTCACCCTGGAGCCAGGTCTATATTACCCGGAGCGCGGCTTGGGTGTGCGCCTTGAGGACACCGTGTGGCTGCGGCCCGACGGCCAGCTTGAGACGCTGGTGGAGTATCCGATGGACTTGGTATTGAAGATCGAAGGGGTCTAGAATCGTGAGCATGGGCAAAGGCAGGGAAGGGTCAGGCCCGAGGACGGTCTCCAGCACGCGCATCCTGGCCATCGAGACCTCGTGCGACGAAACCGCCGCGGCCGTAGTGCTGGACGGCCGCCGCATATTGTCCTCCGTCATCGCCTCCCAATCGGAAGTGCACGCCCAGTACGGCGGCGTCTTTCCCGAGGTGGCCTCCCGCATTCACGTGGAAACCATTTACGCCGTGGTCGAACAGGCCTTGCAAGTGGCCCATCTGGACCTGGACGCGCTGGACGCGGTGGCCGTCACGCGCGGCCCCGGCCTGGCGGGTTCCCTGGTCGTGGGCATGAACATGGCCAAGGGACTGGCCATTGCCGCCGCTTTGCCCCTGCTGGGGATCAACCACCTGGAGGGCCATCTTTACTCCATCTGGCTGGTGGAGGATGAGCCCGAGCCCCAGTTCCCCTTGTTGGCCCTCATTGTCTCGGGGGGGCACACCGAGCTGGTTCTCATGCGCGACCACCTCCAGTACGAGCGCCTGGGGGGCACGCTGGACGACGCCGCGGGCGAGGCCTTCGACAAGGTGGCCCGCCTGCTGGGCCTGGCCTACCCTGGCGGACCCGCCATCCAGGAGGCTGCCCGCGGCGGTGACCCCGAGGCCTTCAACTTTCCGCGCGCCCGCCTGGAAGGGAGCTGGGACTTTTCCTTCAGCGGCCTGAAGACGGCCGTCCTGCGCGAGGTGCGCCGCCAGCAGCCGGACCTGAAAGCCGGGGTGGAGGCTCCCCGCCCCGGGCTGCCCATCGCCGATCTGGCGGCCTCGTTCCAGGCCGCGGTTGTGGACATCCTGGTGAGCAAGACCCTGGCCGCGGCGGAGAAATTTGGCGCCCGGGAAATCCTGGTGGCCGGCGGCGTGTCGGCCAACCAAGCGCTGCGCTACACCTTCCAGGCCAAATCCTCCATCCCCGTGCGCACTCCCCCGCTGAGCCTGTGCACCGACAACGCGGCCATGATCGCCGCGGTAGCCCACCACCGCTTCCTGGCCGGCCAGCGCGACGCGCTGGATATCGACGTCCTGCCCTCCTGGCCCTTGACTGCCCTGGCCGTCCGGGCGCAGGTCTGACCAATCACGCCCCGGCCCTAAGCCGAGACCCGGGATCCCACTCCCTTGCTGGAACCGGGCGGATCCCTGCGCCGCACCATCCAGGCCTTCGTCGGCCTGATCAGGCGCAGGGCCCGGCGCCAGGCTCACTCCCCTCACAGGGCAGGGCCAGGCCTGGATTGCCCCCAACATCGCGAGGGGACGGCCTTCCACGCCTCTCAGCCGCCTGCTTCGAAATGCTCGCGCCTCAGGCCCACAAGTTTGACCCCTAAAGGCCGGATGCGCCGGAAGCTGGCGCCCGCCTCAAGCGCGGCCAGGACCGCCTCATTATCGAGGACCACGGCGCCACACAGGATGTCGACGCCGTAGTCGAAGAGCACCGGGCTCAGAGGCGTCGAGGGCCCGATCAGTATGACGAAGGCCTGCGGATTGCAAAGCTCCAGCAGGCCTTCCAGCGTGTGGTTGGTCAGGGTCATGCCGGTGAGGGCCACCACTTCGGCTTCAGGCAATACATCCGGCGCGGCGCTTTCCGGCAGATCCCCGGGCCTAGGTCGTTTCTCCAAAATATGAAACTCGGCTGGGACCCCTCGCAATTCGTCGGCGAAGGGGAAGTGACCCACCATGACCAGGCGCTTACCGCGGCTCACCTCTCGCAACAGGTGTTTGGCGCTGCGTTCGGGCCAGCGCCCGGGCGCTTTAGACAGCAAGGCATTCACGGTGGCCATCCCCAGGCTGGCCCAGAAAGGCTCCTGGCTGAGCACACGCTCCGCCAACTGGCGCGCCGGCCGGCCTTCCAATTCCTCCGCAACCCCGGCCTGCGCACGGCGCGCCAAGGTAGCAGCCATCCCACAGCGGATTTCGCCCCCTACCTGCGCCAGCACCGCGGTCCATCGGGAGCCCAGGGCGACGCGCTCAACGCGCCCATCCGGCAGTGTGGCCAGCAGATCCTCTAAGATGGCCAATCCCACACGCTCCCCAGGCTGCCCTTCGCGCGCTTCGCTCATTGATCCCCCGATGCGTACGCCGGGAGCTCAAGGGGCTGGTCGCCGCGTCGCAGGCGGTAAAAGGGAAACCAGGCCACGCCGAACAGATCTACCCGCACGTCTTTCTTATAGGGGCGCAAGACCTTTTCCTCAATCTCAGCCGCGGCCTCCTCCCAGCGGTCTTCGACCTCGTCCACGGCCTCAGCCATTTCCAGCTCCAGCTCCTCTAAATCGCGTTTGAACGCGGCGATGAGTTGCTCCGACTCGGCGATATCCGCCTTGGCTTTGGAGGTCAGACGGCGCTTGGTGAGCGAGGAGGAGATGCGCCTTCGGCTGCGGGAGCCCCCAAAGAGCCCCAGGACGTTCTCAAAATGAGTGGCCATCTCCTCCATCTTGCGCGCGGAGAATTCCGCCTTGTCCTCCGCCAGCTCCTGCTCCTCGCGGGCGATCTTGGCCTGCAGGCGTTTGATCTTGCGCAGATACTTTTCTTTGATCTTGTCGACCTCTTCTTCCAGGGCCTGGCGAGCCCGCTCGCTGCAGAGGGCCCGGAACTCGGCCTTGGTCATGCCCGGCTTGGCCACCAGCTTCAGCTGGGGGTTATACTCCAGGCGCAATTCCGCGCTGCGGTAGGCGAAATCCTGGAAGTCTTTTTGCAGGCGCTTGAGCATCTTGGCGTCGCCCAGGGGGGGCTCAAGCTCGGCGAAAACCGCTCCCGGGGACGGCCCCGCATCCAGTTCCCTGGGGTCGATGGCTGGGGCGTGATATTCATCCCACCGGATGATGCCCCTCCGGTCTGGATGGCTGACGATGGCGGTGGTTGTGCGTTCAGCGTCCACCTCAAACTTGCGGTTCAAGAACCGAATCTGCGCCTGGGCGACCAAAACGGGACGGTAAATGAGCCCTGCGCCCTCCACCCCCCCGGTGTCTTCGCCTGCCCGCTTGAGGGCCTGCGCGAGCGTCAGATTGTTGGGAAGGAAGAACTCCTGCACGCCCCCGGGGAGCGCTGGTTTGGTGGAGGAGAAGGCGCCGGGCTCCGGCCCCGCAGCCGCTGTGGGTCTCCCCGCCGCCGGTGCGGCCGCGGCGCGCGCCGCCCCCGCCAGCGCGTTCAGCGCCGGCAGCTGGTCGCGGGTGATCGGTCCCTTCAGATAAGCCATGGCCCATCGGGTGTAAAAGATCTGAGGCCCCTTTTCATGCACATTATGCAGCAAGAAAACCCGCTTCCCCAGGGTGGAAATCAGATCGTCGATCTCCGAGCGCTTAAAGGCCCCTTTCCCTCCGCTGGCCGACTCGAGACCGTCCAGTAGGCGGGCCTTATCCTGCTCGGTCTGCAGGCGACCCACGAACCAGGTGCCGGCGTTGCTCAGTGCCTTGTAATCCAGGTCCACCGGGTTTTGCGTGGCCAGCAGCATCCCCAGGCCGAAGGCCCGGGCCTGCTTGAAGAGACGGATGATGGGGCCCTTGGAGGGCGGCGCTTTCACTGGAGGCAGGAAACCGAGCACCTCATCGAAGTACATGATGGCCCTCAGGGAGGGCGATCCGGGTTGGGTGCGCATCCAGGATTCCACGGCCGAGAGCAACAAGGTGACGAAGAACATGCGCTCGCGGTCGGAGAGGTGGGCCAGGTAGAATACGGTCTGCCGCGACTTGCCCTCTGGGGTCCACAAGAGGCTTTGGGGATCCAGGGGCTGGCCCTCCGTCCAGGCCTGAAAGGCGGGCGAAGCTAAGAGGCTGTTGAGGATCATGGCCAGTTCGAAGCGCTCATCGGCCGGGAAGAACTGGTCCACCTGGAAGGCCCCCAGGCGCTCGAAGGGCGGGGATTGAATCTGGCGGATGAGCTCCACCAGGTCCAGATCCTTGCCTTCCTGCCAGGCCTTTTCAAAAATGTTGGCCAGCAGGATGTGTTCGCGCGAGCGCATGGGGTCGGCCTCCACGCCCACCAGGCTAAGCAGGGCGGTGACGGTGGTGGAAATCTTCTCCCGCAGTAGCTCGCGCTGCCCTTCCCAGCCCGCGGCGGGAGCACGCAGCGAGCTGAGGATACTGATGGGCAGGCCCGCTTCCGATCCGGGGGTGTAGACGCTGTAGACCGCCGCCTGGCGGACCCGCGCAATGCGCTGCCCATCGATGTCCCAATCGGCCAGACCGTTCCGCCACAGCTTTGCCGTTTCCTGGGCCAGCTGCTCAACGCTCTTGCCCTCCCGTCGCGCCTGATCGGGGTCCACCCAGGGTTGAAAATCCTCGGGGCGCAGCTGGGGGAAATGGAGCAGAAGGTTGGCGATATCGCCCTTGGGATCGATTAGAAGGGCCGGGATGCCGTTCAGCGCGGCCTCCTCCAGGATGTCGATGCACAGACCCGTTTTGCCCGAGCCGGTCATGCCCACCACCACACCATGGGTGGTCAGATCGTCCGGGTCGTACAAAACCGGCCGCTCCTCGATCTCCCGCCGGCCCAAATCGTACTCCCGACCGATATAGAATTTGCCTGCGAAGGGGTCTGCTGCCATCCTACCCTCCCTCTGTCCGCGCCCTTGCCCCCTTCAAGGGAGCGCCTGACGATAAACACGCTCGAATTCTATCAGGAACGTCCTCCCCAGATCGGGGTCATGGATGATGAGGATGTTCTCATCATTCTTTTCCTCCGCGGCGCGGGTGAAATTGTACGATCCGAAGATGACAATCTGGCCATCGATAATCAGCACTTTGTGATGCATGCTGTTGGGATTGCCATCCAATCTTAGATCGATCCCCTCCCGACGCAAACGGGGCACATCCGACCCGGCTGCTCCCACATTGGCCGCCTCCACCACACCGCTCACGTGCACGCCCGCCGCGTGGCGTTCGAGCAGGACCTCTGCCAGCGGATCGGCGGTGAGGGTGAAAGCCATCATCCGAATGCTGCTTTGGGCGGCCCGCAGGTAGGGCAGCATGCGCTCCAGGGCGCCATCCTCGGGGGAGAAGGCCACTTCCACCAGATCGCCGCTCACCCGCAAGCTGGGGTAGGGCGTATCTCGCCGCGAGCGGGGGCCGAAGCGCCTCTCCAGGAACATCTCCTCGAACTCGCGCAGGTAGTTGGCCGCCAGATGGGGCGACCGGATGAGCACCAGGTTGTTGTCGTTGCGATAGGCCCCATTGACCGTCAGGTTCATCGATCCCGTCCAGACGGCCTGCCCATCGATGACCACGAACTTGTGGTGCATCAACCCTGACTCGCCGTCGACCACCACCGGGACCCCCGCGAGCTCCAATTCAGCGATCTCAGGGTTTTGCGCGTTGTTCTTCTCCGTGACCAGGCGCACTTGCACCCCACGCCGGTGGGCCGCCAGCAGGGCATCTCGCACGCTCCATAGGTCCAGGTCATAGATGGCCATGTCCACGCTTTGCTGCGCATCGGCGATGGCCGCGGCCAAAGGCGCATCAGGCCCACCGCGCAAACTTTGGGCCGCGGCCGATCCCGGCGCCGAGAAGTACACCTGGATCGATCCATGGCTCTCAGCGCCCGCAGGAGACGGTTCTCCCGGCAAGCCAGTGCGCAGGCTAAAAGCCAGCAACAGGGCCAGGGCCAGCAAGAGCAAGAATGCAGCCAATATGGCGGGGATACG
>Ga0180881_1131_pt1 | contig 21323 bp, 23 predicted proteins | sample Deesub1362A_J573_FD_124314 | JGI IMG/M metagenome (GOLD analysis project Ga0180881, IMG submission 124314) | Anaerolineales bacterium JdFR-61 | reverse complement strand
CTCTCTGGTTGGGGGCAGGCGGTTGTGTTATAGTCGCCGCGGCGAATGAGGTCGTGAGCGGCGGGTGGCACGCTCCTTGCGCCTCTCCCACGCGAGGACCCGGCCGAAAGGAGGCCAGCTAACCATGGACGACGTGCAGCACACAGAAAACCACGAAGTGCAGGGATCCCCGGGGCAAGCAGGGGTCGAGCAAGTGAGCCCGGAACCGTTGACCAACCTGGGAACCTTGTTCAGCCCTTTATCCGCCGGATGGGGCGGGCTATGGAAGGCGCTGACGGTGATTTCCCTGCTGTTGAACGTGGGGCTCATGCTGGTGGTCTTCGCCTTGGGCCAGCGCTTTTTCGCCTTCAAGGCCCAGGTCGCAGATCCGCTGGTGGGATCGTTGGAGCGGGCGGTGAGCTCCCTGGAGGGGGCGAGCATGCGCACTCAGGTGGTCATTCAGGAGGAGATCCCGGTGGCCTTTGATCTCTCCGTGAACCAAGAGACCGTGGTCACCCTGGCGCGGCCGGTGCGTGTGGAGGGGGCCCACATCAGCATCCAGACCGTGGGGCTGTCCATCAACGCCCCGGCGGTGGTTGAGCTGCCTGCAGGGACCCAGCTACCCTTGACCATGGAGCTGAGCGCGCCGGTGGAGTTGCGGGTGCCCCTCAATTTGAGCGTACCCGTGGAGATCGCCCTGGCGCAATCCGAACTCTACCCCGTGCTAAAGGAATTGCAAAGCAGCGTACGGCCTTCCGCGGAGGCCCTGGACGCCAGCCCCGATTGCTGGCAGATGCTGCTGTGGGGCGGAGCCTGCCGCTAGGCCAAGCCCGCGCGTCCGCTGGCAGGAGATTTGATGGCCCAACCGCCCGTTTGCGATTACGAAGGCTCGGATTACCAGGAGCGCTTTTGGGCGCGCGGAGGGCGCGAGTACGAGGACCGGGCGGAGGCCATTGCCCTGCGGCGGCTGCTGCCCCAGGGAGGGGAGCGTCTGCTGGAGGTGGGTGCTGGCGCCGGGCGCCATACGCCTCGCTATCGCGGCTTCCGCCAGGTGGTGCTGCTGGACTATGCCCGCAGCCAGTTAGAGCGGGCGCGGGCTCGGCTGGGCGATGAGGGCTATCTATATGTGGCCGCCGATGTGTACCGCATGCCCTTCGCCCCTGGCCTTTTCGACGCCGCCACCATGATCCGCACTCTGCACCACATGGTCGAACCCCAACGCGCCCTGGGCTGCGTGCGCCAGGTACTGCGTCCCGGGGCCACCTTTATCCTCGAATTCGCCAACAAGCGTAATCTGAAAGCCATCCTGCGCTGGCTGGCGCGAGGCCAACGTTGGAATCCCTTTGACCTGGCGCCAGTGGAATTCGCTCCCTTGAATTTTGACTTTCATCCAAAAGCGGTTGAAGGATGGCTGCAGGCAGAGCGTTTCGTTTTGCAACGGCGACTGACAGTTTCCCACTTCCGGGTGGGCCTGCTCAAGCGGCTGGTCCCTGCGGCCTTGCTGGCCGCCATGGACGGCCTGTTGCAGCCGACGGGACGGTGGTGGCAGCTCACCCCCAGCGTATTCCTGGCTGCGCGGGCCGTGGGCGAACCGGCGGCCGCGGAGCCGGGAGTCTTTTGGCGCTGTCCCGCCTGCGGTTCCCTGGTGTTAGCCCGGGAGGCCCAGGGCCTGAGCTGTGGCCGTTGCGGCCGTCTGTGGCCCTCGCGCGAGGGGATCTATGACTTCAAAGAGCCCCTTAAGGGCTGACCTGACCTGAGCCCGGACGGGCTGGGATGGCGGGGTATAATTGCCGCTGGTGCCTGGCACCGGGAAAACAAGAGGCCTGCGCGCCCATGGGTGTCGCATGCGTAAGGAGACGAGATGCCCCCCCAACGCGAAACCTATCCCGTAGAAATCGCCGGCCTGCGGCGCGAACTGCCGCTCTTTGAGGTGGCGCCCGGCCTGCGCATCGCGGTGCTCAACATTTTGGGAGACACCGAGCTGGTGCAGGCCTGTGCGCGCGCATTGGGCGAGAAGCTGGACGGCATCGATTATGCGCTGATTGTCACCGCCGAGGCCAAGAGCATCCCCCTGGCCCACGCCCTGGCGCTGGAGGTGGGCAAGCGCTATGTGGTGCTGCGCAAGACGTACAAGCCCTATATGGGTGAGACGGTGCACGCCGAGACGGTCTCCATCACCACGGGCGCGCCGCAAACCCTCTATCTGGACGAGAAGGACAGAGCGTTGGTGCGCGGCCGCAGGGTTGTGGTGATCGACGATGTGGTGAGCACGGGCTCCACCTTGCGCGGCATGCGCCAGGTGCTTGAGCAGGCGGGGGCGGAAATTGTGGCCGAGGCCGCCATTTTCACCGAGGGCGATGAGGGGGCCTGGGAGAACATCATCCGCCTGGGCCACTTGCCGCTCTTCCGCGAGCAATGAGGATTGCCTCCCCGCCGCTTGGGATGAGCCATCGATGACTGCCCATGGAGCGTAACCAGGTTCCGGTCACCGCGATGCGCTGGGTGCTGCGATCCAAGATCCACAACGCCACGGTTACCGAGGCCAACCCCGACTACATCGGAAGCATAACCATTGACGCCGAGTTGATCGAGCGCGCCGGCCTGTGGCCCGGAGAGCGGGTGCTGGTGGTGAGCAACCAGACCGGGGCGCGACTGGAGACCTATGTGATCCGGGGGGAGCGTGGCTCGGGCCAGATTTGTATGAACGGAGGTGCGGCACGGGTGATCGGCGTGGGGGAGCAGATCATCATCATGGGCTTTGAGCTGAGCTCCGCGCCCCAAAAACCCACCATCATTCTGGTTGACGAGCACAATCGCTATGTGCGCGATCTATGATCGGCGCTCACCTGGGCTGGATCCTGGATTGGGCGGCGGCCTGCAATGGTTCCCCGCGCCACCCCGGCTGAAGCCACCAGGGGCGCTGAGACAGATCTTTGAAATGGATGAAGTAGGTATCGCGGGTGACGGGCAGGTCGCGGTAAATCTGCACCTGGCAATCCCCTTTGAGGCCATCCCAGCCNGCGATGCTAAAGCGCCCGCGCGCGGGCGANACGGCGATGACGATGGCCACATGGCCATATTCAGCGCTGAAACCGAACGCCCCGTTGAGGATCACCGCCACGTCGCCCACCTGGGGGATTTGGTCATAGGGGAAGCGATGGAGGCGCGCGGCGTGGAGCCATTCCTTGGCGTGGCCCATGCCTGGGGGGATGTCGGGCCGGTAGGTATAGACGAAGTCGGTGCACTGGCAGCTGTCCAACCTGCGCTCCGCTCCAGCCGAAACTGGCCATGCACCCAACAGGCTGAAGGCCAATGCCAGGGCGAGCAAGGGGGCGGGTCTCCACCTGAAGGCCGCGACAAGCCGAGGGCAGGGGGAGAATTGGCCCTTGGAGCGGACAAAACGAAGCGCTGATTTCCTGGCCGTCGTTTCGTGCATTGCGCTCCTTCGACTGCGACATGATCATTGGTTCCGGCGCGCAGGGCGGGCAGCCGCAGATGCAGCCCCGATTGTCCCATGCCACCATAGCACAGCGCTGGGCCGACCTCGCTTGCAGATTCCTTTCAATTGGGTGGAGGAGAAGATCCCCTGTGCGCCCCCGAGGTCCTGGATGGGCGCCGGGGGTCAGCTTGCCAGCGGGCTGGCCGAGGGCTTGTGCCAGGCCGGCAGCCGGAGGGTCTTCCCCGGGCGCCCAGTGGTGCTTGGGGCGCAGCGGGCCCTTAGCTGGGGGGCCTGTTTGTCCATGGCGGTCGCAGGGGCTAGGAAGCCTTATCTGCAGCCCCAAGCTCAGCCATAAGATTGGCCATTTCAATTGCGGCGACCGCGGCCTCGAAACCCTTGTTGCTCCCCTTGCTTCCGGCGCGCTCCAGAGCCTGCTCGATGGTCTCGGTGGTCAGCACGCCGAAAGCCATGGGGATGCGGGTCTCGAGGCTGGCGGTGGTGAGCCCACTGGCAACCTGGCCGGCGACGTAGTCAAAGTGCGCGGTGGCGCCACGAATGACCGCGCCCAGGCAGACGATGGCCTGGTACTGGCCGCTGAGGGCCATTTCTTTGGCTGCCAGGGGGATCTCGAAAGCGCCAGGGACCCAGGCGACATGCACATCCTCCGCCGCCACACCGTGGCGCTGTAGCGCGTCTTGGGCGCCGCGCAGGAGGGCGTTGGTGATCGCCTCGTTAAAGCGGGCGACCACAATCCCGATCTTCAGGCCGNTGCCGAGGCGCGATGGGTTATAGGATCTAGCCATTGGGGAGCCTCGCTTTCCTTTCACGCAGGGGCAATANGTGGCCGAGCTTGTCGCGTTTGGTGGCCAGGTATTGGGAGTTGTTGGGGGTCGGTGGGATCACCAGGGGCACACGCTCGATCACCTCGATGCCGCACTGGGTCAGCCCTTGCACTTTGCGCGGGTTGTTGGTGAGAAGCCTGACCTTGNTCACGCCCAGTTCGCGCAGGATTTGCGCTGCGACGCCGTAATGGCGCAGGTCGGCAGGGAAGCCGAGCTGGTGGTTGGCCTCCACCGTGTCCAGCCCCTGGTCCTGCAAGGCGTAGGCCCGCAGCTTGTTGAGCAACCCGATGCCGCGCCCCTCCTGGCGCAAGTAAACCACAACCCCACAGCCCTCCGCGGCGATGCGGCGCTGTGCTTCGTGCAGTTGCGGGCCGCAATCGCAACGTAAGGAGGACAAGGCCTCGCCGGTCAGGCATTCGGAGTGCATGCGGACCAGGGGTGTCGTTTGGGTGGGGTCGCCGAAGACCAAGGCCAGATGGTGATCGCCGCTGATTGTGTCCTCGAAAGCCAGCAGGCGGAAACGGCCGAAGGGCGTGGGAAGGTCGGCCTGGGCGCGCTGCTGGGCGACGGGTTCGTGGCGATAACGGTAGGCCACCAGATCGTCAATGGAGAGGATNCTCAGGCCGTGCCGGGAGGCCAAGGCCTCCAAATCGGGCATGCGGGCCATGGTTCCGTCGGCGGCCATGATTTCNCAGATGACCGCGGCGGGGTAGAGGCCGGCCAANCGGGCCAGATCCACGGAGGCCTCGGTGTGGCCGGGCCGGGCGAGGACGCCCCCTTCCGCGGCGCGCAAGGGGAAGATATGCCCCGGGCGGGTGATGTCTTCTGGACGTGTGGAGGGGTCGATCAGTGTTCGGATGGTGGTGGCACGATCGTAGGCCGAGATGCCCGTGGTGATGCCGTGCCGCGCCTCCACCGAAACGGTGAAGGCTGTGGCGTAGCGCGNNGTGTTTTCNGCCTCGGCCACCATCATGGGGATGCCCANGGCGTCCAGGCGCGCGCCGGTCATGGGCACGCAAATAAGGCCTCGCCCCTCGCGAGCCATGAAATTGANAGCTTCCGGTGTGGCGAATTCGGCGGCGATGGCCAAATCCCCCTCGCTTTCCCGGTCTGGGGCGTCGACAAGGATGACGAATTTACCTGCGCGGAAATCGGCGATGGCCTGCTCAACGGTTGCCAAGGGCATAAGGGCCTCCCATCAGCAGTTTCTCAACGTATTTGCCCAAGATGTCTATTTCCAGATTTACCCGGCTCCCCACAGGGCGCTGGGCAAGGACGGTATGCTTCTGGGTGTACTCAATGAGCATGAAGGTGAACCAATCATCTTCTACGTCCACGATGGTAAGGCTGACGCCGTCAACGGCGATGAAGCCTTTGGGGACCAAATAGCGCAAAATGGTTGGCGGGGCCTCCACCGTAAGCCACAGGGAGTCGCCCTCCGGTTTGCGCTGGCGGACGATGCCCGTGCCGTCCACGTGGCCCTGCACAAAATGCCCACCCATGCGGCTGTCGGCTCGCAAGGCGCGCTCCAGGTTCACACCGTCCCCGGGTTTAAGATCCCCCAGGTTGGTGCGTCGCAACGTCTCTGGGGCCACGCCCACCGTGAAGGTTTCAGGGGTGAGCGCGGTGACCGTCAGGCAGGTGCCATTGACAGCCAGGCTGTCGCCCACTTGGGTATCCTGCAGAACTTGTTGGGCCCGCACGGTCAGGGACCAGCCCTTGTCAACTTTGCTCATGCTCTCAGTGAAGCCAACTTCTTCGACGATTCCGGTGAACATGCGTCCCTCCTGAATGAGGTGGCGACACGGGCGCGGATCCACAGATCGCGGCCCGATCTTTCCACCTGGAATGTTTCCAGGCGCAGGGCTTTGGACAGGTGCTCCACCCCCTCTCCCCCCACAGGCCCGGGGGCGCCGCGCCCGCCGATGATGAGCGGGGCGAGGAAAACCCACACCTGGTCAATAAGTCTCTGGGAAAAGAGAGAGGCCAGCAATTCGGCTCCCCCTTCCACCAGCAGGGTGAGCAGATCGCGATCGGCGATGGCCTGGAGCAGCGCGGGCATGCTCACCCGACCGCGCGCGTCGGCGGGCAGGCGCCAGACTTCAACCCCGCGCGCCTGCAGCGCTTGCAGGTGTTGGGCTGGAGCTGCGCAGGTGGTGGCCAGGACGGTTCGCCCGGGCAGGTCTGCCTGAAAGAGACGTGCGCTGAGGGGGACGCGCCCGCGGCTATCGGCCACAATGCGCAACGGATGGTGGATTGGCTCGCCCTGGGTGGCTCGCTCCAGGCGGGTGGTCAGCTGCGGGTCGTCGGCCAGAACTGTTCCTGCACCCACCAGGATGGCGTCGCTCACGTTGCGCAGCTGGTGCACCCGACGGCGGGAGGCGGCGCTGGAAATCCAGCGTGCCTCCCCCGTGCGCGTGGCGATCTTGCCGTCCAGGCTCATTGCGAATTTGGCCGTTACCCAGGGCAGCCCGGTGGTGACACGCTTAAAGAAAGGTAGGTTGATTTCCAGCGCCTCTTCTTGGCACAGGCCGCGCTGGACGGCAATCCCCGCCTCGGCCAGCGCCTGCGCGCCCCGCCCACAGACGCGGGGATCTGGGTCTGTGAGCGCGTAGTAGACCTGGGCGACTCCGGCGCGTATGAGGGCTTTGGTGCAAGGTGGCGTGCGCCCCTGGTGTGCGCAAGGCTCCAGNGTCACNTAGAGGGTCGCGCCGCGGGCCCTTTCGCCGGCCTGTTGCAGGGCGATGACCTCGGCATGGGCCTCACCGGCGCGGCGATGATATCCCTCCCCGACGATTTGACCGTCCCTGACGATCACCGCCCCCACAAGGGGGTTAGGGCTGGTGCGGCCCTGGGCCCGGCGGGCCAGGGCCAGGGCGCGCTTCATATACTTTTCGTGGAGCGTATCTTTCTGTGGCAACGGCATGCCCCGAAGTCTGGGGGAGGTCTTCGGGGCCAGGGCAGGTGGCGCCCTGCGGCAGGCCGCGTGAAGGGGCTGTAGCAAGACGCCCCGAACATTCGTTGTTCGGGGCGTGATCGTCAAACGCCACAGCCACCGGTCATGCGACCGGCGATGCGCTCTTCGACCTTCTCCCATCCGGACTATACCGTCGGCCCCGGAGTTCCACCGGATCCTGCGAATCGTCCTGGCGACTCGCTCGCGGGCTTTCACCGCCGATCGGGAATTGCCTGGGGCTCAATCCTCAGGCTCACCCTGCCCCGAAGGTCTCCCAATATTCAGTTTTCCATGTTACGGTTGCAGTGTATCCCATGGCCTTAAGGGCGTCAAGTGACAAATGGCATACGCAGCGCTACGACAAGTGTTGGCCTCCGCAACGCGACCGGGGTGGAGAGGTCAGGACCCGTAAGGCGGGGGAGCTGAGGGTCGATTTGCGCGAGGAGGACCTTGTCGCAGAGCCGTGCTGGGGGGGTTGGTCTTGTCCCCGCTCGCTTGGAAGGGGCGGCCTTTGGGCCTTTGGATGACGAAGGACACTTGAAAGCTGGGGCAGGGCTGCTATAATGATCACAACAACCGAATACAGATGCAGTCTGGGTGCCCGACCCCCCGGATGGGAGGGCTGAAAGGCGAAGCCGGTGCGAGTCCGGCGCTGTCCCGCAACTGTAATCCGCGACCGCGGAGAGCCAGGACGCCCGCCCAGATTGCGTTCTCACGAACCTCGCGGAAAGGGGGTGAGAACGGTCAAGATCACTCAATCCCCTGTCACGCAGACAGGGGATGTTTTTAAGGGGGATGGCTTTCGACAAATTAAATCTACGCATTAACTGGAGGAACGATGAAGGCATCGCATACCCTTCGCATTGGATGGATGATCGCCCTCTTGGCCTTGGCGCTGGGTCTGGCGGCTTGCCAACCAGCGGTGGAAACACCGCCGCCGACGGCCGTTGTGCCCACCCAGCCGGCTGAACCCACAGCGTCGCCAGAGCCCACCGAAGCACCGACGGCCACCCCGGAGCCCTCCCCTACTCCCCTGGCGATGGTGGATGGGCTGGGCCGTGAGGTGACCCTGCCCGCGCCTGCGCAGCGGGTTGTCTCCCTGGCGCCCTCCAACACCGAGATCCTCTTCGCCATCGGCGCGGGGGCGCAGGTGGTGGGTCGCGACGACTTTTCAGACTTTCCGCCCGAGGTGGTGGATATCCCTAGCGTCGGCGGCCCCTGGGGAGAATTGAACACCGAGGCCATCGTTGCCCTGGAGCCCGATCTGGTCCTTGCCGCTGGCATTAACACGCCGGAGCAGGTGCAGGCCCTGGAAGATCTGGGCCTGAGCGTGTACTACTTGGCCAATCCCCAGGACTTCGAAGGGCTTTTCGCCAATTTGGAAACGGTGGGCCTGCTTACCGGCCATGGGGAGGAGGCCCGGGCGCTGGTCGGACAACTGCGCGAGCGCGTGGAGGCCGTTACGAAAGCGCTTGAAGGCGTCGAGCCGGTCACCGTCTACTATGAGGTGGATGGGAGCGATCCCAACGCGCCTTGGACCGCGGGATCGGGGACCTTCCAGCATGTGCTCATTACGCTGGCGGGTGGCCAAAACATCGCCGCCGACATCGAGGGCTGGGCGCAGATTAACCTGGAGGAACTGGTGGCCCGCGATCCGCAGGTGATGTTCTTCGGCGCCGGGCCATGGGTGCCGACCACACCCGAGTCGGTGGCCGAGCGCGCCGGGTGGGCCGGCATCAGCGCGGTGGCTGAGGGGCGCGTCTATCCCATCGACACCAACTGGATCGACCGCCCCGGGCCACGCCTGGTAGAGGCCCTGGAGGAAATGGCGCGCCTCATCCACCCCGATCGGTTTGAGTAGTGGAAGAGCAGACCTCGGCGATCTTGTCGCTAGCTGTCAGGCGCGCGGCCAGGGGGGCAAGGGGCGGGACCCTTGCCCCCTGGGGCTGGGCCGGCGGCGCGCTGCTCATTGGCCTGGTTCTCAGTGCCGCCATGGGTCCGGTGCCCATCCCGCCCTTGACCGTTGTGAAAATGATCCTGGACCGCCTTCCCGGGTTGGCCCTGGGCGCGGATTGGCCGGCCACCTTCCAGACCATCCTTTTCCAGATCCGCCTGCCGCATGCATTCCTCATCGCCTTGACCGGTATGGCCTTGGGGGGGAGCGGCGCGGCCTACCAGGGTCTGTTCCGCAATCCGCTGGCGGACCCCTACATCATTGGCGTGGCCTCCGGTGCGGGCCTGGGGGCGGTGATCGCCATGGCGGTGCGCTGGCCCACCACCCTGCTGGGGATGGCCGCGGTCCCGCTGGCCGCTTTTGTGGGAGCGGTCATCACCGTGAGCGTGGTTTACGCCCTGGCTCGGGTCGGCAGGACAACCCCCGTAACCCACCTGATCCTGGCCGGGGTGGCGGTGGGGACGTTTACCTCGGCGCTCACCTCCCTGATTATGCTGCTCTCCAACCAGGAGTTGCGCCGGGCCATCGTGTGGCTGCTGGGGGGCTTCTCTCTGGGTGGGTGGAAGCCCGTTGTGGCTGCCTTTCCCTACCTGGCCCTGGGCTTAGGGGCCCTGACCATGCTGGGACGCCCCTTGAACGTGCTCCAGTTTGGTGACGAGCAGGCGCAACAGCTTGGCCTGCATGTTGAGCGCCTAAAACTGATCGTGGTTGTGGCGGCCTCGTTGGTGGCAGCCACCGCGGTCTCCTTCGCCGGCATCATCGGCTTTGTGGGCCTGATTGTGCCCCATCTGGCGCGCATCCTGTGGGGCATTGACTACCGGCGCCTTATCCCCCTAGCCACCCTGCTGGGAGGCGCGATGCTGCTGGCGGCGGACATCCTCGCCCGGATCATCCTGGCCCCGCGCCAGCTGCCCGTGGGGATCGTCACAGCGGTGTTCGGCGCGCCCTTTTTCCTCTGGCTGCTGCGACGGGCCAAGCAAGTGGGGGGGTGGTGATGGCTGTTTTGAAGTTCGAGGGCGCGACGGTGGGTTATGGCTCGAAAGCGGTCCTGCGCGACGTGTCCCTGACGGTCAACGCGGGCGAGGTGGTGGCTGTGGTGGGGCCCAATGGCGTGGGTAAATCCACGCTGGTGCGGGCTGCCAGCGGAGTCTTGGCCCCGCTTGAAGGGCAGATCCTGGTTGATGGCCAGGACATTCAGGGATTGACCCCTGCGCAGCGGGCGCGGGCCATCGCGGTGGTGCCGCAGGCCACCAGTTTGCCGGGGGCCTTCACCGCGCTTCAGGTGGTGCTGGCCGGCCGCACGCCCTATCTGGGTTGGCTGGAGCGGGAGGGGCCAGCGGACCTGGAAATCGCCTTGCGGGCCATGCAACGCACGGCCATCCGGGATTTCATCGACCGCCGGGTTGATGAGATGTCCGGCGGTGAGCAGCAGCGCTTGCTGATCGCCCGAGCCCTGGCCCAGCAGGCCACGGTGCTGCTGCTGGATGAGCCCACAGCCCATCTGGATCTGCGGCATCAAGATGCGGTCTTGGAGCTGGTGCGCCAGCTGGCTCTGGAAGGGGGCCTGGCGGTGATGATCACCCTGCACGACCTGAACTTGGTGGCCCGCTTCGCCGATCGGGTGGCTTTGCTCTCCCATGGGCGGGTGCGTAAGCTGGGCTTGCCCGCCGAAGTGCTCACGCCTGACGAATTGCAAGCCGTCTACGGCGTGCGCATTCATGTGATGACCCACCCCATCCACGGTACGCCGCTGGTGCTCTCAGGTTAGGGGGGATGGGGCGAGCCTCGCGGGGAGGAAAAGAGTATGTCTGGCTTGACCAAAATCTACACCCGGGCCGGCGACGGCGGCATCACCAGGCTGGCTGATGGTCGGGAGGTTGCCAAGGATAGCACCCGCATTGCTGCGCTAGGAGCCGTGGATGAGCTCAACGCTCAAATCGGCCTGGCGCTGAGCCTGGGATTGTGCGAGACCCTGGCCGCATATCTGGAGGAGGTTCAGCACCGCCTTCTGGACCTGGGGGCGGAGTTGGCAGGGGCCTTGGGGCGGGAAGATGGCCCGCGCCGCCAGCGCCTGCGGGCCGATCATGTGCGCCTGTTGGAGGTGATGATCGACGAGTTCAACGGCGCGTTGGGCCCGTTGCGGGATTTCATCCTGCCTGGTGGCTCGCCCGCCGCTGCGGCGCTGCAGCTGGCCCGCACCGTCTGCCGCCGGGCGGAGCGCCAGGTGGTGGCGCTGAGCCGCCAGGAAGAACTGGGGGAGCACGTGATCCCCTTTCTCAACCGCCTCTCCGACGCCTTGTTCGTGATGGCGCGCTTCGAAAACCATCAGCAGCGCACAGCGGAGAAACTATGGAGGAGGGGGGGCTGAGATGGCGCGGAGGCCAGGGCAAGCGAGGGCCTTGATGATCCAAGGGACCGCATCCCACGTGGGCAAGAGTGTGATCGTTGCCGCCTTTTGCCGTCTCTTTGCCCGCGCCGGCTATCGGGTGGCTCCGTTCAAGGCGCAGAACATGTCCAACAATTCCTTTGTGACGCGGGACGGAGGAGAGATCGGCCGGGCGCAAGCTTTTCAGGCCCGCGCAGCCGGCCTCGAGCCGCATGTGGACATGAACCCGGTGCTGCTCAAGCCGGAGGCCGACACTCGCGCCCAAGTGGTTGTGCTGGGCAAGGCCCTGCGCGCCATGAATGTGGCGGAGTACCATCAGTTCCAAAGCCAGGCCTGGCAAGCGGTGCGCGGAGCCCTGGCGCGGCTGCGGGCGAGCCACGACCTGGTGATCATCGAGGGGGCGGGCAGCCCGGCGGAAATCAATCTGCGCGATCGGGATATTGCCAATATGCGCCTGGCGAGCTGGGCCCATGCAGCGGTGCTCCTGGTGGGCGACATTGAGCGCGGTGGGGTTTTCGCCGCCCTGGTGGGGACCATGGCGCTGCTGCGTCGCGCCGAGCGGCGCCTGGTACGGGGTCTGCTGATCAACAAATTCCGCGGCGACCCCTCGCTGCTCATCTCGGGGCTGCGAGATTTGGAAGCCAGGCTGAAAGTTCCCGTGCTGGGCGTGCTGCCCTATGTGCACGATCTTCCGGTGGAGGAGGAGGATTCGGTGGGGTTGGGCCGGCGTGGCCCGCGGCCGCAGGCGGATTTGGATGTGGTGGTCATCCGCCTGCCCCGTATTTCCAACGCCACCGACTTCGCGCCCCTGGAACGCGAGGCGGATGTGGGGCTGCGTTATGTGGAGCGCGCCGCCCAGTTCGGCCAACCGGATCTGGTGCTCGTGCCGGGGACCAAGAGCACCGTGGCGGATTACCGCTGGATGATCCGCCAAGGCCTGGATCGCTGTCTGCGGGAGCACCTGCGGCGTGGTGGATGGTTGATGGGCATTTGCGGCGGTTACCAGATCTTGGGGCGAGAGGTGCGCGATCCCTTAGGCGTCGAGTCCAAGGCGGGGCGCGTCGAAGGCCTGGGCCTGCTGCCCGTCAGCACGGTCTTCGAACCGGCCAAGCACCTGGCCCAGGTAGAGGGGTTNTGCCAACTGGCGGGCCTGGAGGGCATCGCGGTGCGCGGCTACGAAATCCACCATGGCAGAACGGAAGGCCAGGGTGCCCGCCCCGCATTTCGCCTGCGCAGGCGGGCCGGGCAGGCGGTGGACCAGCCCGACGGTGCGGCAATCGGCCTGCACTGTTTCGGCACCTACATCCACGGTCTGTTTGATCAATCCACATTCCGTCGTGCCTTCCTGAACCGCTTGCGGGAGCGCAAGGGACTGGCTCCGCTGGCGCAGTCCCGCACAAGGGCTGGCCAGGAGGACTTTGACCTTCTGGCAGACTGGCTGGCGGCAAATGTGGACCTAGGNCGCTTGGCGCAGGTCACCGGGCTTCCACGCCTTGCGCATGGTCCGTGAGNGGGGGCTCAGATGGCGGCGGGACTTGAAGGCGGTTTGTGCAANATGAGACCCTGGNGCATCGTACCTCCCTTGGCCCTGCTGCTGGATATGCTGCTCGGTGATCCCCCCAACAACCTGCACCCAGTGGCCGCCATGGGCGCCTACATCCGCTGGGCGGCGCGCCGTGCCCCTCAGGGCAGCCCGGCTGGCCGTATGCGGCACGGCGCGGCTTTGGTGGTGGTTGGTTGCGTGGCGCTGGCCGGGCTTATGGCCGGGGCGGTCCGCATGCTGCGGCATGGGCCTGGGAGCGGGGGCTGGGCCCCCATCTTGTTTGAGGCCTTGCTGTTGAAGGCCGTGCTGTCGCTGCGTGGGCTGTTGATGCGCGGCGCGCAGGTTGAGCGCGCCCTGAAAGCCGGCCACCTGGAAGCCGCGCGCAGGCTGGTGGGCAGGCATCTGGTGGGCCGGGCCACCGAAACGCTACCCGCCCCCGGGGTGGCCTCGGCGACGCTGGAATCGCTGGCCGAGAATCTCTCCGACAGCGTGATCGCCCCTCTGCTGGCCTATCAGATGGGGGGGCTTCCGCTGGCCTGGGTGTACCGTTTCGTCAACACCGCCGACGCCATGATTGGGTATCGCCATCCGCCCTATGCCCAGTTGGGGCGCTTCGCCGCACGGCTGGATGATGCTTTGAATTGGCTGCCCAGCCGCCTGACGGGCCTTTGCCTGGTAGCCGCGGCGCCCTTGGTTGCTGGGCGGGCGCAGGGCGCCTGGCGGGTTATGCTGCGCGATCACCGCTTGCCAGCGAGCCCCAACGCCGGTTGGCCGATGGCCGCCGCGGCCGGCGCCCTGGGGGTGAGGTTGGAGAAGCCAGGGCATTACCGCCTGGGGGGAGGATTGGGTCCCCCGCAAAGCAGGGACATCACTCGCGGGCGGCGGCTGGTGCTGCTGGGGGCCCTGATTGGGTTGGGGGTCTCCGTGGCGGCTGGGGCGGCCCTGCACCGGCGTTGAGAGCCCAAGCTTTCGGCCGGCCAGGATGGAGGGCCGGGGGTTCGATTACCCAAGGTGAAAGAGGAGAATAAAATGGCCACACTGGAGGATCTGTTGCAGTCCATTGGGCCCCTCAACCGGGAAGCCATGCAGGCGGCCGGGGAGCGCCAGGATCAGCTCACCAAGCCGCCGGGCAGCCTGGGGAGGCTCGAGGAGTTATCCATTCAATTGGCCGGAATTCGCGGCGTGCCGCGACCCAGTGCGCGACGTAAGGCGGTCATCGTGATGGCCGGCGACCATGGCGTTACCCAGGAGGGGGTGAGCGCTTATCCCGCGGAAGTGACACCGCAGATGGTGCTCAACTTCCTGCGTGGTGGGGCGGCCATTAATGTGCTCGCCCGCCAGGCCGGCGCGCGGGTTGTGGTGGTGGATGTGGGGGTGGCCGCAGAGCTGGAGCCGCATCCCCAGTTGGTCAGGCGCAAGGTGGCCTCAGGCACGGCCAATATGGCTCAGGGCGCGGCGATGAGCCGCCACCAGGCGGAGGAAGCCATCCAGGTGGGCATCCAGGTCTTACAGGGGGAAGTGGAGCGTGGCCTGGACCTGGTGGCGACCGGCGATATGGGTATTGGCAACACCACCCCTTCGGCGGCCATTCTGGCCGCATTCGCCGGGGCGCCGCCGGCGCAGGTGGTGGGCAGGGGCACCGGTGTGGATAAGGCCGGGCTGGCGCGCAAGATTGCCGTTGTGGAGCGCGCCCTGGAGGTCAACCAGCCTCAAGCGGAGGATCCGCTGGATGTACTGAGCAAAGTGGGCGGCCTGGAAATCGCCGCCCTGGTGGGGGTGATCCTGGCGGCGGCGGCGGCGCGCCTGCCGGTGGTCGTGGACGGGTTCATCTCCGGTGCCGCGGCCCTGGTGGCCGCCCGGATGGCGCCGGCGGCTAAGGGCTACATGATCGCCGGCCACCGCTCCCAGGAAGCTGGGCACGGCCTGATGCTCGAGATGCTGGGGCTGCGACCCTTGCTGGATTTGGAGATGCGCCTCGGGGAGGGCACGGGGGCTGTCTTGGCCATGCACCTGGTGGAGGCCGCGGCGCGCATCCTGGACGAGATGGCCACTTTCGACGAGGCCGGGGTGAGCGGCGGCGCATGAGCGGGCTCCGGTCGGCGCTGCTTTTTTTGACCAGCATTCCCCTGTCGCGCCGGGGGGACCGGGCGCGCCCTGATTTGGGGCGCGCCGCGCTGTGGTTCCCGCTCGTGGGCCTCATCCTGGGTTCGCTGCTGACCCTGACTTGGTGGCTGCTAAAGCCTTGGCTGCCGGACCTGGTGGTTGGGGTGCTGGTCGTGAGCGCCTGGGCGCTATTGACGGGCGGGCTGCATCTGGATGGTTTGGCTGACTGCTGCGATGGATTGCTGGTCTCGGCGCCGCGGGCGCGGCGGCTGCAAATCCTGCGCGACGCGCGCCTGGGTGCCTTTGGCGGCGTCGGACTCACCCTGACGCTATTGCTGAAAGCCAGTGCGCTGGCCACGTTGGGGGATTCGGGGGGCCTCTTGTTGGCTCCAGTGCTGGGCCGCGCCGCCCTGGTGCTGGGCGGCTTGCAGCCGCAAGCGCGAGGCGAGGGGATGGGCGCTCAGTTCGCCGCTGGGCTTCGCGGCGGCAGGGTCGCCGCGGCGCTGGCTGTTTCCACGATGGTGGGATTGGCACTCGGGTGGCGGGGCCTGGTCTCGCTCTTGGTCGCCCTGTTGATCTCCCTGGGCACCTTCGCGCTGGCGCGGAGGCGCCTGGGTGGGGTGACCGGTGANGTGCTTGGCGCCGCGTGTGAGCTGTGCGAGGTGGGCGTGTTGCTGGTCTGGGTGGCGGGTTGATGGGGACTTGGACCTGCCTTTCCACCTGGGATCCGCATCCCTCGATCATTGTGGGGGCCATCCTGCCCGGCTGGCGGCCGAAAATCTGGNGGGCNTTCCGCCTGCGTGGCTGCGCAANGGATGGCGGCAACAGAAAGGACGGTGAGTGAGATTTGGGTGGCAAGCTGATCTTGATCCTGGGCGGGGCGCGCAGCGGGAAGAGCGCCTTTGCCCAACAACTGGCAAGTGCTTTGGGCAGCAAGGTGCTTTTTGTGGCCACCGCGGAAGCGGGTGATGATGAGATGGCAGCGCGCATAGCGCGCCATCGCGCCCAGCGCCCGGCGGGCTGGCGCACCTTGGAAGCGCCGCGCGCGGTGGGGCAAGCCATTCAACGCCTCAGCTGGCCGGCTCAGGTTGTCCTGCTGGATTGCCTCACCCTCCTGGCCAGCAATGTGGTCGGCGCGCTCGGCCCTCCCTTGTCCGTGGAAGCGGCCGAGCAGGCCTTGCAGCAAGAAGTTGAGGGGCTGCTGGAAGCCTACCGGGCGGATCGGGCGAGTTGGATTGTGGTGTCCAACGAAGTGGGATGGGGGATCGTGCCTGATTCGCTGCTGGCGCGGGCCTACCGGGATGCGCTGGGCCGCGCCAACGCCTCTCTGGCGCAGGCCGCGGATGAGGTCTATCTGCTGGTAGCCGGACTGCGGATGCGCTTGAAGCCGCCCCCCGCGTCCGGAATCTGAGCTTCCCGGGTGGCCTTTGATATAATGCTCACGGCGAGAGGAGGATCAACGCCATGCCCGAGGATTACCGACGGCGGATTGAAGAAGAGGAGCGCGTGCGCCGGGAGGGCCGCCTGCCGCCCGGGCAGTCCCTGACCCAGCGCTTCCCCGTGTTGCATTATGGCCCTATCCCGCCCTTCGACTCCAGCACCTGGGATTTCCGGGTTTGGGGGGAGGTGGAAGAGGAGGTGCGCTGGAACTGGCAGGAGTTTCAGGAATTGCCCCGCACCCAAGTGCGCATGGATATCCATTGCGTGACACGCTGGAGCAAATTTGACACCGTTTGGGAGGGGGTTTCCCTGAAGACCCTGGTGGAGGAGGGCTACATCCGCCCCAAGCCCAGCGCGCGGTTTGTCATGCAGCACTGCGAGTATGGNTACACCACCAACGTGCCCATCGAGGTGGCTCTGGCGGACAATTTCCTGCTGGCCACCCACTTCAACGGCGAGCCGCTGACGCCGGAACACGGCTACCCGCTGCGGGCTGTGGTGGGCTACATCCCGGGCCGCGAGGACCTGGTCACGCCCTATTTCTGGAAAGGGGGTAAGTGGCTGCGCGGGCTGGAGTTCATGGCCCAGGACCGGCCGGGATTCTGGGAGCAAGCGGGCTATCATAACGAAGGGGATGTCTGGCGCGAGCAGCGCTTCTCCCGTTAGAGGGCAAGTCTAATGGCTCATGGCCCGCCCATGGGGCGGGCTTTTCTTGTGGGCAAGCGGAAGGGCATTGAACCCTTGCCGCCGGGGCGCGTTGCGCATGGCTCGGCGCGCGGCCTCACCAGGGAGATCGAGGGCCGCCCCCCTAATTCCCCCCGCCAGGAGAAGGGCGCGACATTGGGGTGGGGCATCCGGCCAGGCGCCGGGCGTTGGACCTTGGCGAGGGTGGGCATATAATCAGATTTAACCATGGACGAGCAAGAGGAGCGCTGGCGCCAGGCCCGGAACCGAATGGTGGAAGACCAACTCGCGGGGCGCGGGATCCGAGACGAGCGTGTGTTGGAGGCCATGCGCGCCGTGCCGCGGCACCTCTTTGTGCCGGGCGAGATTCGCGATTTGGCCTACGCCGATGCGCCGCTCCCCATTGGCCAGCGCCAAACCATATCTCAACCCTACATCGTCGCCCTGATGACCGAACTGTTGGACCTGAAAGGGGACGAAAAGGTCCTTGAAATTGGCACCGGCTCGGGTTACCAGGCNGCCATTCTGGGTAAGCTGGCGAAAGAGGTCTATTCGGTGGAGCGCCTTCCTGAGCTGGCGGAAAAGGCGCGCAAATTGCTCGAAGCCCTGGGCTACAACAATGTGCATGTGGTGGTGGCTGACGGCACGCGCGGCTTGCCGGAACACGCCCCCTTTGACGCGATCGTGGTGACCGCCGCTGCGCCCCAAGTCCCCAAACCGCTGTTGCAGCAATTGGCCGATGGGGGACGATTGGTGCTGCCCGTGGGCAGCCGGGATGGCCAGATCTTAGAGCGCTGGATTCGCCGTGGGGATCAATGGGCCCAGGAGCGCATCACTCCCGTCGCCTTTGTGCCCTTGGTGGGCGAGCACGGCTGGTCCAGCGAGGAGCGCCCTCAGCGTCGCTGGCCCTGGTGAGCGGCCCTGGGGTGGCGGCAATTCTCCCGCAAATTCCNGCGAGAATTGACCAGGGGGGCAGGCAACCGGCCCCGCGGTCTCAGCGTCGCTGGGACCATTTCGGCCCATCCGCCAGGTAGGCCAAGGCGATCTCGCGCTCGCTGTCCATGATCAACTCAGCGAGGCGCCCCGTGGCCTGGGGCAGGTGAATCACCCGGACCACATCCTCCCAATCCGGCTGCGCGGGCAGCAGGTGGGAAAAGGCGTTGGGCGCCTGGTGGACAAGCCGGTCGTTAACTTCGGTCTCGGGGTGATCTAGGTGCAGGGCCAGGATGGCGATGCGCGCCTCGACCAAGTCTTGGAAGAAGTGAGTGCCGTAGGAGGGCTCAATGAAGCTGCCATCGCTGACGATTTCCACCAAAGCGCGGGCATTGTAGATATCCGCGTAGGTAACTGGGATGCCAAGATCGGGGTTCACCGAGCCCCACCGCCCCGGCCCCATGAGCATGAAGGCCTTGCCGGCCAGGCGAGCGTTGATGTGGCCAATTAGGCGAGCAAGCTCATTCTTGCGGCCAGTCGCCAGGGCGTGATAGGCCTCAGGGTGGATATAGACCAGGTACTCCAGGCCGTTGACGCGGCCGTCGGAGAGCGGGCCGTGGGTTCGGAAAATGATATTTTCCTTGGGCAGCTCACGCGGCAGCTCAATGCTTTCCGCTTGCATCCTGCTCTGCGGTCGGCACTGCACCANATGGATCATCGGCCGCACACCCTGATCTTGGTCGCCTTCGATGTGCACCACGATCTCGGTGTCCACCGGGCGCTCGTAGGCCCGCTCAAGCAGGCCGAGCATTTGGCGCAGGATTTGGGGGAAGTCGGTGCGCATAAGCAGGCCCTGGAAGGTGATCACAAGCCGCTCTGCCTGCAGCGGAATGGGGTGGGCCACGATGTCTTGGAGGTATTCATCCTGCAATTCCTGGGCGATATAGCGCAGGTAGGGCAAGGCATGCCGGATGATCTCCTCCACCGGCCGGGTGGCGAAGGCGTTCTTCTCCAGATCGATCAGATCGATGAAGTGCTGGGAGTAGCGTTGAATGCGGCGGGCGCTGGATTCCGGGCGCAGGTCCGGGTGGCTGAGGGCCACCAGGCGGGGGTAGTCACCCGGCAGGCGCTCAACCGCGCGCGTTCCCAGGCCCCACACCAGGCGGGCAAAGCCCTCATGGAGATCGATGCGCGGGTTCCAGCGGAACTGGTTGCGCGAAAAAGCCACGCCCGCGACCTCGGGGAAGAAGTAGCCCCCGTGACGCTTGCCCTGCACCTGCTGAATCAAGACGGCCATGCGTTCGTCGTAATCGAGCAGTTTCATTTGGCGGCGATAGAGGATGGCATCTGGGCTATACACGCTGGAGTACACATCGGCGATGGCCCTCAGTAGCACCTCCAGGTTCTCTTCCAGGCTGCCCTGGTTTGGGCAAAAGTGGCTCTCATACTTGCCGGCGAAGGAGGTGCCGAAGGAGTCCTCCAGCAGGCTCGAGGAACGCACGATGAGCGGGGATTTACCCGTCTCTTCGAGGATGGACCGCAGCCCGTCGATGATCTCGGTTGGAAATTGGCCAGCGCGGAAGCGCTCCCGGATGGTGGGGTAGGCCTGGCGAATCTCCTCCTCGCTACGGTATTTCTGGTTGCTGATGTCGAGCATGTCGTTGATATGGGTGAACTGGTAGAAGACATCCGCCCCCAGAAACCAGGAACGCGGAATGCGAATGCGCTCGCGCAATTCAGGGGGTGCTGATTTGCGCAAGATGCAATCGGCCAGCATCACGCCGGCGGCCTTGCCCCCGATGCGGCCGCGACCGAAGCGTTGCTGGCGGATGGCCCGCAGNTCCTCGATGTCAAACCATTCCTTGGCGATGCCCACGTAATCCAGGTGGTCGCTGATCATGGCCCTGATCANCACCACCTTGATTTCCTTGAGGTGGTGTTCGACCTTGCGCCGTTGCTCGGGGGGCAGGGCCTCGTAGGCCGCACCTTGGGCAAAGAGCATGTCCCAGGGCGCCAACTCGGGGTGGAAGGTGAGCACAATTTCGTGCTCNGGCATGCGCTGGGAGAGCACCTCACGCACCAGGGACTCAAAGAGATCGTGCGGTAGGTTGTAGGCGAAGTANAAATCGGTCAGGCGATCGCGCACGATGCTCAAGCGCTTGGCCCACGTGTCGGGCGGCTCTTCGGTCAAAGGGTCATTCAGCCCCTCCCGGTACTGGGAGGCGATGGCCTTCTGGCGCACCTCCTCCTCGAAGGCCTGGGGGGTGATGACGCGGCGGCGGAAGAGCTCCTGGCGCATCCGCTCGCGAATGCGCTCAGCCAGGATGGGATAGTTTCCCAGCTCCAGATAGATGGTCAGCACCCGGGGGAATTGGCCGGGATCGAAAGTCATGGACACTCCAACTTGACATTTGTTTGATCGATTCTAACGGTATCGGACGGCCCTGGGAAGTCCGAATTCAGCCCATTCTTGAGTTCGGGCCTTTGCTCCTGCGGGGATGTTGCTGTGGCGGCGGTCCGGTCTTGCGATATCACGCGGTCCTCCCCACGGAATGTTTTTCGCCGCGCCCAGACCAAGCGCGCGGCGGGAGGGGGTTGGGGTTCGAGGGGCGCAGCCGTCCCTCGAACCCCAACCTGGTGGCCCATGCTGTGGGTGAGGGAGGTTGAAGAATCCCGCTAGCTAGCGGCCCAAATGCATAGGCATGATGACGTGCAGGAAGTCATCCCGGCCCACTGGCCGGATGACGCCCGGGCTCTTGGGATCCGAGGTCTCGAGGGCCACGTTGGGCGTGTCGATGACGCCCAGCACATCGAGCAAGAAGCGCACGTTGAAGGCGATCTCCATGGGCTCGCCCTCTACGGTGGCATCCATCAGCGTCTCGTTGGATCCTGTCTCGGCGGAGGTGGCGCTNATCTCGATGGAGCCNGGCTCAAGCTCGCTGCCCGGGGTGATGCGCAGGCGGGTGGAGTAGGCCGCCTCGCGAGCGAAGATCTCGGCCGCCTTGCACGCTTTGAGGAATGCGTTGGTGGACACGACGCTGCGCGTGGTGTAGCTGGCGGGGAT
>Ga0180881_1179_pt1 | contig 22211 bp, 19 predicted proteins | sample Deesub1362A_J573_FD_124314 | JGI IMG/M metagenome (GOLD analysis project Ga0180881, IMG submission 124314) | Anaerolineales bacterium JdFR-61 | reverse complement strand
TTGTAGTCCCACACCTTGACCCGCTTCTCGATCCAGCCCCGCTGCACCCGCCGCTCGGCGTAGACCGGCACCTCCACTTTCTGGGTGATCGTCTTCAGCTTTCGCCAGCGCTTCTCGTACACCGGCACCTGGCGGGCCACCTGCTTCCAGCCCATCTGCACCCTGCCCACCCCGTAGACGGGCACCCGCTTCTTCACCCAGTGGTAGCCGGGGGGCGCGGCGGGGAGGTTGAGGGGGTCGAAGCGCCCCTCCAGGGCCTGTGGCCCATGGCGGCGGTCCGCCAGCCCGCCCCCCGGGGCGCCGCGGTAGCCGCTCCCAGCGCCCCCAGCCGGGGCGGAGGAGGGCTGGCCGCTGAACGTGCGCCAGGAGGGCGCCCGGGAGCTGAGGCCGCCTGAGCCCGGGGAGCCCAGCCCAGAGGCCCGCTGCATGGCCGGGCGCAGCGCAACCGCCGCGCCCGCCGCGGCCAGCGCCGCCACCCAGGGCAGGGCAGGGGGGAGCTCACCCTGCCCCTCCGTGGCTTGCGCGGGGTCGCTCCCCGCGGCCGCGGAAGCCGGCTCCGAGGATCCCGCCCCCGCCGGACGGCTCAGGGGCGCGGGCTCGATGAAGCCCGGGCTCTCCACCCTCTGCCCCTCCAGCGCGCCGGGGTCCTCCACAGAACCGGTGCTCCCCTCCCCGAGGCTTGCCTCCGGGTTCACCTGGATGGATTGGGGGGCTTCTAACGGGCAGTCGGGGTCCTGGGCCGGGTCGCATTGGGCATGGGCGGGAAGCGCGAGGAATACAGAGGCCGTCAACAGGGCCAAAAGGATGAAGATGCTGCGGGGTTTCATAGGGGCACCCCCTCTCAGGCGAAGCTTCCTTCCGGTGCATATACCTTAGCAAATGGGAAAGGGGGAGTCAAATAAAACACCTGGCCTGCGAAAGGCTTTTTGGTTCTCAGACTTCGCCTTGTTGATCCGCCTGGGGGCGGGCGGGGGGAGAGCAAAGTCTTCACCCAGTTGAGCTTGGCTGCCTATCGCCAGCGCCAGGACCTTCTGCGCGCTTTACGCCCCCCGCCAGAGCCGGATACAATAGGCCCACTCGCCAATGGAGGTGCAGATGGCCCGCCTATTCATTCCCGGCCCCACCCACGTAGAAGAGGATGTGCTGGAGGCGCAAGCCGCGCCGATGATCGGCCACCGCCAGGCAGCCTTCGTCGAGCTATTCGCCCGCATCCAGGCCAAGCTGCGGGAGGCCTTGCAAACCCGCCAGCGGGTTTTCGTGACCGCCTCCTCGGGCAGCGGGCTTTGGGAGGGCGCTTTGCGCAACACCGTGCGCAAGAGGCTGCTCCTATGCACCTGCGGCGCTTTCGGCGATCGTTGGCTTAAAGTCGCCCAATCCAACGGCCTGCCCATGGACCCCCTGACCACACCCTGGGGACAGGCTCACCGGCCCGAGCAGGTGGCCGAGACCCTGCGCAAGGGGAATTACGACACCCTGGCCCTGGTGCATAACGAAACCTCCACCGGTGTGGAGAACCCCGTGCGCGAAATCGTCCAGGCCGCCCGCCAGGTGCGCCCCGATCTGGTGATCCTGGTGGACGCGGTCTCCTCCGCGGGGGGCGTGGACATTAAGACCGATGAATGGGAGATCGATGTGCTGGTCGTATCCTCGCAGAAGTGCTTCGCGCTGCCCCCTGGCCTGGCCTTTGCCGTGGTGGGCGAGCGCGCCATGGAGCGCGCCCGCAAAGTCCCCAACCGGGGCTGGTATTTCGACTTCCTCGAGTTGGCCCGCTATCTGCAACGGCATATGACTCCCGCCACACCCCCCATCTCGTTGCTCTACGCGCTGGACCGCCAGCTTGACCGCATGCTGGCGGAGGGAATGGAGTCGCGCTTCCAGCGCCACGCAACCATGGCTCAGATGACCCAGACCTGGGCCCAGGAGCGCCTCGACCTCTTCGCCGAGGAGGGCTTCCGCTCCCGCACCGTCACCGCCATCCGCAACACCCGGAAGATCGACATCGACGACCTCAACCGTTTTCTCAACCAGCGAGGCATGGTCGTGGCCAACGGCTATGGAAAGCTCAGGGACATCACCTTCCGCATCGGCCACATGGGCGAAATACAGCCCCNAGATCTGGGCCGGTTGTTCCAGGCCATCGATGAGTACCTCGAGCGCTAAGGTGGCCTCCCCTCAGCTCCATTGGCGCACATTGGCGGGGCTTTTCCTGCTGGCTCTCATCCCGCGCCTGGGACTGGCCNTGTACTTCCTGGAGACCCCCATCGGACTGGACGACATGTTCCAGTACGACATGCTGGCCCGCTCATTGGCCTCCGGCCATGGCTACCGCTGGTATCAGCGCGCTGACGTTGCCCGCCTCAAGCCCTACCTGGATCAATTCCTCCCCCAGGAGGTGGACCTGCAGACCGTCCCCGAGAAGGGTATGGAGACCATCTTCCGCGCCCCCGGCTACCCCGCCTTCCTGGCCGTGATCTACAAGCTCGCCGGTTTCCAGCAGCGCTTGCCGTGGGCTCGCCTGATCCAGGCGATCCTGGGCGCCCTGGTCGCGCCCCTGACAGCCCTGCTGGGGCTTCGCCTGTCAGGCCAGCGGGCGGCCGCGCTTGCCGGCATGGTGGTCGCTTTCTATCCCATCCTTGCCTTTCTGCCCGTGGGGCTGGCCAGCGAAAATCTGTTCATTCCCCTACTCTTGCTGAGCCTGCTGGCCATGACAGCCGACCGCGCCGCGCGCCAGCCGTCCATCGCCATCCTGAGCGGCTTGGCCCTGGGCGCGGCTACCCTGACCCGCGGCAGCCTAGTCCTCTTTCTCCCCCTGGCCTGGCTCTGGCTCTGGCGCTTCCGCTCACCGCGCCACGCCCTGCTCTGCACACTCACCTGCAGCGCCCTACTGCTCCCCTGGGCGGCGCGTAACAGCCGGCTGGCCGGCCGGCCGGCCTTCGTCGAGAACACCGCTGGCTTCAACCTCTATGTGGGCTATCACCCTCAAGGCGACGGCACCTTCTTCAGCCAGGCGGCCGTCGAGCTGATGTCCATCCTGGACGACAGCCAGCGCGACGCCTGGGCCACCCAGCAGGCGCTGGGTTTCATCCGCCAACATCCCGGCCGCATCCCACGCCTCCTGCTGCGCCGCCTGGCCGCCCTGGTGGGATGGGAGGATCGCGAGCTGCGCTTCTTCTACAGCAACAACTTCTTCGGCCCAATCCCCCAGCCCTGGCTGGCCATCCTGTACGCCGGGCTGGTCATCCCCTGGATGGTCGTCGCCCTCAGTGCGCCCTTTGGCCTGGCCGCCCTGCATGACAGGGAAGCGCGCGGGCTAATCCTGGCCCTGGTAGCCGCAACCCTGCTTGCCTACCTGCCCATCCTGGGCAGCGCCCGCTTCCACCTGCCCCTGGTCCCCCCTCTAGCCGTCTGTGCGGCCGTCGCCTGGACCCAGCGCGGCCCCTCGGCCGCGACCCCGGACGCGGCCAGGCCCACGCCTTGGCGCTGGCCCGCCCTGACCGCAGCAACCCTGGTCGCCCTCTGGGCCTGGGACTTGATCCTGGAATGGGAGGATCTGATGGCCCTGATGGGACCCGGCGGTCACCAGACCCACTTTCCGTATTAGCGGGCGGCCTTCCTCCCGGGAACACAGGGAGAGCGGGGCTGATCTCCCCTTTGCGGCCGATAGGCCCCCTGGGAAACCGGCCAGGAGAGGGCCTCCGGGGTACAATGGCCCCATGGATCCCTTCGTGCTGAAACTCTCCGATCATGCCAATCTGGGCCGTGCTTTTGGTCGCGAACCGCAGGGGCGCGCGGTTTTCGTCCCCTACGCCATCCCGGGCGAGGTGGTCCGCATCCAGATTGTGGAGGAGCATCGCTCCTGGCTGCTGGGCTATCCCCTGGAGATCCTGGAACCCTCCCCGCGCCGAGTTGAACCGCGCTGCCGCCATTTCGGCGAATGTGGAGGATGCCACTACCAGCACATGGAGTACACGGCCCAACTGGAGGCCAAGGCCCGCGTGGTGGCCCAACAACTGGAGCGCATTGGCGGCTTGCAAAACCCCCCGGTGGAGGCCGCCCTTCCCTCCCCCTCCCCATGGAACAGCCGCAACCAACTCCAATTCTCTCTCGATGAGCAGGGCAGGCTGGGATTTCACGCCGCTCGCTCAGACCAGATCGTCGCCATCCAGGAATGCCACCTGCCCGAACCGCCTATCGCCGATCTCTGGCCGCGCATTGACCTGCAGGCCGGCGTGCCCATCGAGCGCATCACCCTCCGCTGCACGCCGGACCAGGAGCTGATGGTCATCTTCATCTCCCAGAGCCCGCCAGAGGTGCAAATGGCCTTGGACCTGCCGGCGTCACTGGTCTGGCTCGACCCGGGCGGCGCGGCCGTTCTTGCGGGCCAGGGCTTCCTCGTCCATCGCGTGGGCGAGCATGACTTTCAGGTGTCCGCCGGGTCGTTCTTCCAGGTCAACTCCGCCCTCACCCCCACCCTGGTGGACCATGTTCTGGATATGCTTGATCCCCTTGAAGGCCAGCGCTATTACGACCTGTACGCCGGGGTGGGGCTTTTCAGTGTCTTCCTGGCCGAGCGCGGCGCGCGGGTGACCGCCGTGGAGGGTTCGCCATGGGCCGCCGCCGACTTTGAGATCAACTTGGACCCCTATCCGGACATCGAGCTCTACCAGGCCGATGTCGCTCAAGCCCTCCCCGCCCTAGGCCCCGGGCCAGCGGGCCTCATCGTCGATCCGCCGCGCGCCGGCCTGGGCCGGGGGGTCGTTGAGGGTCTCGCCCGCCTGGATCCGCCTAAGCTGGTGTACGTGTCTTGCGACCCGGCCACCATGGCGCGAGATGCGCGCTTGCTCGTGGAACAGGGTTTCCGCTTACAACGGGTCGTGCCTTTGGATATGTTCCCCCAGACTTACCACGTGGAGACCGTCTCCCTGTGGCTGCGGGGCTAAGAAGGAACCATCCGACGCCAATCCCGTCGGGGGCGAAAAGCGGCACGCCTGCGCCCCTGCCCGGGCGAAAGCCACAAGGGTAGCCCAGCATCTGGCGCACCTCAGCTCGGGGGGCGCAGCGCGGGGCTGAGGCCTGGCCACCCTTTCGACCCCTCTCCACCCCTGCCCCCCCTCAAGCGGGGTACAATGGGCGCCGATGCCAATCCCCGGAGGCTCCATGCAGTCACGTTTCCAAGTGGCCCGCTCCCTGGCTCTGCAAGCTGGCGCCCTGTTGCGTGAGGGGTTGACCCACAGCAAGGACATCAACCACAAGGGTGCCATCGACCTGGTCACGCAATATGACTTGTTGTCGGAGGCCCTGATCGTCGACGGCTTGCGCCATGCCTTTCCGCAGGACTCCGTTCTGGCCGAGGAAGGGGGCGGAGATCAATCCAGCCGGGGGACCTGGCTGGTGGATCCGCTGGATGGCACAACGAATTTCGCCCATGGCATTCCCTTCTTCGCCATCTCCATCGCCTACCAGCAGGGCGAAGACATCCAACTGGCGCTTGTGTACGACCCCATGCGCCAGGAGCTATTCCATGCCCGGCGCGGCCAGGGCGCTTGGCTGAACGAGAGGCGCCTGCATGTGTCGAGCACTGTGGACCTGGGCGAAGCGCTGCTGGCCACTGGCTTTCCCTACGACATGCGCACCCATCCCGAGAACAACCTGAAGCACTTCGCCGCCTTCGCCCTGCGCAGCCGCGGTATCCGCCGTCTGGGGGCGGCCTCCCTTGACTTGGCCTACGTGGCCGCCGGTCGATTTGACGGCTATTGGGAACTGCGCCTGTGGCCCTGGGACTGGGCCGCGGGGATCCTGCTGGTGCGCGAGGCTGGGGGAATGGTGACTCGAGCCGACGGCGGGGAGGATATCTTCGCCCAGCCCACCTCGATCCTGGCCAGCAACGGCCTGCTGCATGAGGCGATGCTCCGGGTCCTTGCCGGCAGGGAGCCGCAGCCCAGCCAGGGCTGAGACCGCTCAGCCCTTCCCCAAACGGCGCAGGTCTTGCTCAAACTGGCGCAAGTCGATCCGCGAAGTCAGGTCCAGGCTCAGTGGCGTGACCGCCACCACCTGATCCACCGCCACGGCGTAGGCGTCCGAATCGGGCTCCAATGTGCTCTGATCATGCCGTTGGCGATAGCCCACCAGGCGCGGCCGATCCGGCCGATCTTTTGGCGGCGGCACCGGCTCGTAATACTTCTGGCGCGAGACGCGGGTAACTCGCCAAGGCGTATCAGGGACGGCATGACTGGGCACATCCACTTTGAGCACATCCACATCCGGGAAACGAGCCCCCCTGAGCAGGATGCGGGCGAAGTAGCGGGTGAAATGGGCCGCGGCCGTGAAATCGATTTGACGCGAGTAGCTGCGGTGCTCGTGGGTCTCCGTTTGCAGGGAGATCGCCATGGCAGGGATGCCGAAGGAGGCCCCTTCCAGCGCGGCGCCGACCGTGCCCGAAATGGTGATCCCCGAGCCCACGTTCTCACCGTAGTTGATCCCAGCCACCACCAAATCAGGCTTGCGAGGCGCGATGTCCAGGATGCCGAGCTGCACCGCTTGGGCCGGCGTCCCGCCGATAGCGTAGACTTTCCAGCGCTTGCCCGCGACCTCCAGCGTTTCCTCCCGAACGATGCCATCGGAGTCCGCCGGCATGCTGCGGCTGCTCCCCGAATGCTGCTCACGCGGCGCGCAAACGGTCACATAGCCGAGCGTCGAAAGGGCTTCCGCGGCCTGCCACAGGCCTGGTGACTGAATGCCATCATCGTTGGTTAGCAAGATAATCGGCTGATCCTTTGCCACGCCATCTTCCCTTCGGCATGCATGCACAGGCCAGGTTGCCTGGCTTATCAGGTTTCGCCCTCCGCCTCGCGGGCCAGCTGTTCGAAGAAGGTCTCCAGCAGCCCCGAGCGGGCTTTCGCCAGGCGCCGCGCCTCAGCTGTGTGGAGGCGCTCATGCACCCGGCGCAGTTTGAAAAGGTATTCGTGATAGGCACTATGGGGCTCCCCAGGCTCCCGTTCCCCGCGCTCCAGGAAGCGCGCCGAAGGCCGCGCGTAGATGGGCTGACCAGCCTGCAGGGCGTAGCCCAAGGTGCGCGCCACACCGAAGGCGCCGATCACATCCAGCTTGTCGGCGTCGAAAAGCACCTTGGCTTCCAGCGTGCGCGGCTTTTCCCGGCCCCGAAATCGATGGGCGCGGATGCAGTGGGCCACGGCCTCCACGACTTCTTCAGGCCAGCCTTTGGNCTTCAGCACCCGGCTCGCCAGCGCCGCAGCCCGCACCTCATGGCTGTGGCGCTCGCCCTGGGGACCTGGCGCGGCGCCCGCGGCGTCATGCAGCAGGGCCGCGGCGCGCAGGATGGTCAGGTCCGCCCCCTCCACCCGCCCAATCCGCTCGCTCAGGGCCAGCACCCGCAGGACATGATCCAACCCGTGGACCGGGTCTCCCTCCTCATACCATTGGCGGGCTTCCGCCACGCTCACTTCCTGCGACCTCATGCCTTGCTCCTCTGCGCGCACGGGCGCGCGCCATTCTAACGGCCCGCGGCCGGGGCGACAAGGGAAAGGAACAAGCGCGTTGCGTTGGCCCTCCGTGAGCAAGATAAAGTGGCATGGCCGCGAACCGCCCCCGGCGCGGCAACTCCCCTTGAAACGGGCACGCCGCCAAGGGGAGGGAGGGAAAGCCCATCCCCCTCGCGGCGAGGATGGGCCGGGCNTCTCTCAAACACAGCCCCCGGCCATGNCCCTTGACAGAGTNCAAGCGGCTCATGTAATTTATGGGAGAGATGGGAGCCGCTCNCAGGCCCTTGGTCACTTCATTTTGAGAGGGTCGGTTTCGAGACCTCATGACTTTTGGCACTTGTCCGACGGGTCATCCATGGCCTACGCTATGCAACACCAATCTGATCCTGTGCCATGGCCCCGCCCATGGTCGTATTTTCCGATTTAGNGGGGATTGGGGCGGCTACGCGCNTAAATGATTACCTACGCCTCCAACTCGGACTTTTTATGCCAGTTATGGTGCGATAGGATTGGATCATCTGGCAGCCTGAGGCCGGCGAGTCCACTTATGCCATCGCCTCAGGCCTTTTTCGTCATCAACATCTCAAGCTCGCCAAAGGCAAGGGATCTGAAGGGAGGTGATTCAGAGGCAGAGATCGGTCAGCAAGCACGAGCCGACCCTTACATAGGAGAGGAGAGAAGCGAACATGTCGAAGCGATTGTTGATTCTGCTGGTCTTCTCCGCGTTGTTGCTCAGCGCCTGTGGGCAGGCTGCCCAACCGACCATCAAGATCGGCATCAACGCTCCCCTGACGGGAGACATTCCCAAGGTCGGTGAGGGGACCAAGTTCGCCGCTGAGCTCTGGCTGGAGGAGATCGGGGGCACCATCACTGTGGGGGGCAAGGAGTATGCTGTCGAACTGATCATTGAGGACAACGAATCCAAGGGCGAATCCGCCGCGGCCGTCAACACCAAGCTCATCACCCAGGATGAAGTTTTGGTCATCGTCGGGCCCCAGGCCTCCAAGCAGGCCGTCCCCGCGGGTGGAGTGGCCAACGACCTGGAAACCCCCATGATCAGCCCTTGGTCCACCAACCCCAACACCACCTTGAACCGCCCTTGGGTCTTCCGCACCCCGTTCCTGGATCCTTTCCAGGGCCCCGTGGTGGCCAATTTTGTCAAGGATGAATTCGGCTTCACCAAGGCCGCGGTGCTCTACGACATCGCCAGCGACTATCCCAAGGGCCTGGCTGAGTTCTTCAAGCAGGCCTGGGAGGAGCTGCATGGTCCAGGATCTGTAGTGGCCTTTGAGAGCTTCACCACCGGTGACACGGATTTCAGCGCCCAACTGACCAAGATCAAGGAGTCGGGCGCCGAATTCCTCTTCTCGCCCCAGTATTACAATGAGGTGGCCCTCATCGTCCAGCAGGCGCGCGAGNTGGGCTTCGAGGGCCCCATCGTAGGCTCTGATAGCTGGGGGTCCGCGGAGACCGTGGAGCTCTGCGGCGAAGCCTGCTTTGGGTCCTTCTTCAGCACCCACTACGCCGCGCAGGGCGCCAAGGGCGCGACCAAGGAGTTCATCGACAAGTACAACGCCAAATACGGCTATGTGCCCGATGACGTGGCAGCCCTAACCTGGGACTCCCTCAACATCGTCAAGAAGGCCATCGAGGACTGCGGCCAGATCACCGGTGACATCAAGGCCGACCGCAAGTGCGTGCGCGATGCCCTGGCCTCCATCAAGGAGTTCCCGGGCATCACGGGCAACATGACCTTCACCGAGGAGGGCGATCCTATCAAGTGCGCGGTGATCGTGCGCATCACCGAACAGGGCGAGTTCGCCTTCTACAAACAGATCTGCCCTTAGCCCCAGAAGCTCGCAGCTGGACTTCGGGCTGGCGCCCGAAGTCCAGCTGCAGTTAGCTAGCCCGTTGAGCAGGGGTGGGCCGGGGAGCTCCGATGGTCCACCCCTGACCAGCAAAGGGACGGTCCATCATGCAATTCTTCTTTCAGATGGTGATCAACGCCTTGCAATGGGGCAGCATCTATTCCCTGATCGCCATCGGCTACTCGATGGTGTACGGGGTGCTGATGCTGTTCAACTTCGCCCACGGGGACGTCTTCATGGTGGGAGCCTACATCGGATTCTTTGTCTCCAGCGGCTTGCTGGCCATGGACCTGGGCGGCCTGATCGGCCTCCCACCAGGAGCAGAGCTGGGCCTGGTGCTCGTCCTGACCTTGTTCATCTCCATGATCCTCAACTCCTTCGTGGGCATGGCCGTGGAGCGCATTGGATACCGCCCCCTGCGCGCCGCGCCGCGCGCCTCGGCGGCCATCACCGGGTTGATGATCGGCATCATCCTGGAGACCGGCAACCTGGCCTTGCTGGGCCCCCAGCGGCGTTCCTTCCCCGAGCTGATCCAGACGGCCACCTGGCAATTGGGCGGCGTGAGCGTGACCAACAAGAAAATCCTGATCGTGGTGGTCTCGGTGCTGCTCACCCTGGCGCTGCATCAGTTCGTGCGCCGCAGCAAGTGGGGCATGGCCATGCGGGCCATGGCCTACGACTACGTTGTGGTCCCACTGATGGGCATCTCGGCTAACACCATTGCCTTGATGACCTTCGCGCTGGGGTCGGCTTTGGCCGCGGCAGCGGGAATCTTATACGGCGTCGCCTATCCAGTTCTCGACCCCAACATGGGGATCCTTTTCGGCTGGAAGGCCTTTGTGGCGGCCATCCTGGGGGGGCGTGGGTCGATCCTGGGCGCAGGTTTGGCGGGGTTCCTGCTGGGATTCATCGAAATCTTCGTCACGATGATTTTCCCCTCCACCATGCGAAACCTGATCGCCTTCGGAATCATCCTGATCATCCTGACCTTCCGCCCCCACGGCTTCTTCGGCGAGCCCTACAGCGCCCAGTTGCGCCTGTGATCGCCGAAGGAATATCCACGTATCCTCAAGAAAGGGAAGCGCAATGGATGCGACCACTACCACGTTACCCGGCCGGCGGCAGCGCATCCGCCTGACCCTCGGGCGCTTCTGGGAGCCCTACCGAGCGGTGCCTTTGCTCGGCTGGCTGGTGGGCGCGCTGGTGGCTGTACTCCTGGAGAAGCTCGTCGGCCTGCCCCTGGCAAGGGTACTGGGTATGCCCAAGATCCCTGCCCTCTTCGGCGTGGTGATCATCCTGGATGCTCCAATCCTGTTCCCCATCGCCCTCACCTATACCTTGCTGATCTACTTCATCCCCATCGCCCTGGTGGCCCGATTCGGCGCGCCCCTGGCCAACCGCATCGCCCGCCGTCTGAGCGCCTACCCCACGGTGGTTTCGGCGCTCGTCCACCTGGCTATCCTCTACGGCGCGCTGGAGATCTGGACGGGAATCAGCGATTACCGCCTCTTGGTGGCGCGCTTCACCATGATCGCCATCATGGCCACTTTGAGCCTTAACGTGGTCAATGGCTATATGGGCGAGTTCTCATGCTCGCACCCCGGCTTCATGTCCCTGGGCGCCTACGCGGCCTCCATCTTCACCATCATACTCTTCGTCGACGACAACCGCTTCGGGGAGGCCCTCCTGCCGGCTGCCCTGGGGCCCTTCCTCTTCCCCCTTTCGCTCATAGTGGCGGGCATGGTGGCCGCCGTCGGGGCGCTCCTGGTGGCCATCCCCTCCTTCCGCACCCGGGGGGACTACCTGGCGATCATCTCGCTGGCTTTCATGTTCATCGTCAAGAGCCTGTTTGAGAACATGGAGTTCGTCGGCGGTGCGCGCGGCATCAGCAACCAGCCCAACTACGCCGGCCTGCCCATCGTCTTCGCCTGGACGGTGATCTCCATCTGGATCATCAACAACTTCGTGCGTTCGACCATGGGCAAGGCCCTCAACGCAGTGCGCGACGGCGAGCTCGCCGCCAGCGCGATGACCGTCGACACCCGCAAGACCAAGATGACCGCCTTCCTCTTCGCGGCCTTCTGGGCCGGGGTGGCCGGCGGCCTCTTCGCCCATGTGATCCGCTATATCAACCCGGACACCTTCGGCATCCGCAAATTGGCCGAGGTGCTGGCTATGGTCTATTTCGGCGGGCTGAACTCGGTCACCGGCTCCATCGTGGGCGCGGTGGGGCTGAGCCTGATCAGCGAGGCCCTGCGGCCCCTGGATATCTACAAGTGGATCATCATCCCCATCATGCTCATCCTGATCATGATCTTCCGCCCCTCCGGGTTGGTGGCCTTCAGGGACTTCGACGTGAAGAAAATGCTCTTGCCCAAGGATGGCATGGGGGAGGAGGTGGACCATGGCGCTGCTTGAAGTTCGAAACATGACCCACTACTTCGGCGGGCTGCGCGCGGTCCACAACTACAATCTGACCATCGAGCCCGGCCAGATCCGCGGCCTGATCGGCCCTAACGGCGCGGGCAAGACCACCATATTCAACCTGATCACGGGCATTTACACCCCCACCGAAGGCGATATCCTGCTTGAGGGGCAATCGATCAAAGGCCTGGCGCCCAACCAGATCGCCTCCCGCGGCCTGGGGCGCACCTTCCAGAACTTGCGCCTCTGGCGCCATATGACCGTCCTTGAGCACGTCAAAATGGCCCGCTACGCCAAGCTGAGCTATGGCCTGGTGGGCGCCTTCTTCGGCACCGCCGAGCGCAATCGCCAGGAGGCCGAGACCGAGCGCATCGCCATGGAACTCCTGGAGCTGGTCGGCGTGGCGGACCAGGCTGATTTGGTCGTCACCAGCCTNCCNTANGGCGCTCAGCGCCGNGTGGAGCTGGCACGCGCCCTGGCCACCGAGCCCAAGATCCTGTTTCTGGATGAACCGACCGCCGGGATGAACCCCGAGGAATTGCTGCAAATGATGGACATCATCCGCCAAGTGCATAGCCAGCTTGGCCTGGCTATTTTCCTCATCGAGCACAGGATGAAGGTTGTGATGGACCTTTGCCAGATCATCCAGACTTTGAATTTCGGCGAGGTGATCGCCGAGGGCACACCCGATGAGATCCGCAACGACCCCAAGGTGATCGACGCCTACTTGGGGAAGGAGGTTGTGCTCTGATGTTGCTCAGCGTTGAGAACCTGGCCGTCTCCTACGGGAACATCAAGGCGCTCCATGGCATCAGCTTCCAGGTGGACGAGGGGGAAATCGTATGCATCATCGGGGCCAACGGCGCGGGCAAGAGCACCACACTGCGGGCCATCTCGCGCATGATCCCCTCCGAACCCGGCTCAAGAATCACCTTCGCTGGGGTGGACTTGCTGCAATATCCCCCCGACCGGGTGGTGACCGAACTGGGCATCTCCCACGTGCCCGAGGGCCGGCGGCTCTTTGAGAACCTGACGGTGATGGAGAACCTGACCCTGGCGACTTTTTCCCGCCGCGACCCCGACGGAATCAAGCGCGATATGGAGCGCGTCTTCTCCCTCTTCCCCCGCTTGAAGGAGCGCCTCAACCAGAAGGCTGGCACCCTGAGCGGTGGAGAACAGCAAATGCTGGCGGTGGGCCGAGCCATGATGAGCGCCCACCGCATGATGCTCCTGGACGAACCCTCCATGGGCCTGGCCCCTCTCCTGATGCTGGATGTGTTTGAGGCCCTCAAGGAGGTCAACCAGGAGGGTACCACCATCCTGCTGGTGGAGCAGAACGCCCGCATGGCCCTGCAATTCGCCCAACGCGGTTATGTGCTGGAAAATGGCAACCTGGTCCTGGCAGGCAGCTCCCAAGAACTGCTCGNAAACCCGGAGGTGAAGAAAGCCTATTTGGGAGGCTGAAAACCCAGCCAACGTGGGCTGCGCATTGTGTTGCTGTGGGCGGAGATGGCCCCCGCCCACAGCAACACAATTTTCTTTCCCGCGCAAAAACCATCCCGAATGGCTTAGGCCCCGTGATAAAGGCGCGGCACGCGCGCCGCAATCCCGCTGGTCACCTCATAATTGATGGTCCCCCATAGGTCCGCCACCTCTTCCGCCCGGATGCGCTCATCCCCCTGCGATCCTATGATCACCACCTCATCCCCCGGCCGCGCCAGGGGCACCCCGTCAAGCTGGACCATCACCTGGTCCATGGTCACCCGCCCCACCACAGGGGCCCGCACCCCGCCCACCAGCACCTGGTTCCCCTCCACGCGCCGCAGGCCGTCCGCGTAGCCCACGGGCACTGTGCCAATGCGTTCGGCCCGCGAGGTGATGTACTGGTGGCCGTAGCTGATTCCTCGCCCGGGCGGCACGATCTTCACCATGGCCAGGGAGGCTTTCCAGGCCAGGGCGGGGCGGATCGCCTCGGGCAGGGGACAGTGCGGGGAGGGTTCCAGGCCGTAGAGGGCGATGCCCACCCGCACCATGTCATACCAGGTCTCAGGCCGCCTCAGCGCGGCGGCCGAATTGGCCGCGTGCACCCATTGCGGCCGCAGGCCCTCGCCCTCCAGCGCCTCAACCACCCGCCGAAAGCGCGCCAACTGCCTGTCGGTGGGCTGTGGATCCGCCTCGTCGGCGCGGGCGAAGTGGGTGAAGACCCCCTCCAGCAGGACCCCCTGCGCCGCCCGAACGGCACGCGCCAATTCCAGCGCCTCCCCCATTATTTGCACGCCCAGCCGCCCCATACCGGTATCAACTTTCAAATGCAAGCGGGCGGTCCCGCCACCCTCCCTGGCCGCCAGGGCAGCGCCTCGAATCTGCTCCTGGCTCCAAACGGTCATCGAAACCCGCGAACCCACCATTTGGGGGACCTGCGCAGGGGGCGTGTACCCCAGGATCAGGATGGGCGCTTCCAGCCCCGCGGCGCGCAGCTCCAGGGCCTCCTCCGCCCGTGCCACGGCCAGCCATCTCGCCCCTGCCTCCAGCGCGGCCCGCGCCACAGGCACAGCGCCATGCCCATAGGCGTTGGCCTTCACCACCGCCATCACCGCCCGGCCCGTGCGCTCGCCGAAATAGCGCAGGTTGCCCTGGATGGCGCCCAAATCCACCTCGGCCCATGTTGAGTACAAGGCTTGGGGGTCCATGTGCGCCAGTATAAGGCGCTGCTGAGCGAATTTCAAATCGTCTTTGCCTCCCTCCCCACGGGTTTTGAGATAGGGGATTGGGGGGCGGCTGCGCCGCCCCCCAATCCCCTTCTTTCTTCCGCGTCGGATGCACCGCGCCACATCGAGCCAGGTCCACCCTGGGCATTTTTTTCGATTGACGCTTATCCCGCCGACGTGATAGAATTCACCAGCACTTATCAGAATTCATGGAGGGGAGATTTCGTGGCGAAAAAGACATCCGGCGTCGTGCGCTGGTTTGACGGCTCACGCGGTTACGGCTACATCGACGCCAAAGACGGCGAANAAGTCTTCGTCCACTACAGCGCGCTGAAGGGCTCGGATGCGCCGCTGCTCTTCGAGGGGGATCAGGTNGAGTTTTTCCTCGAGCTGACCGAGCGCGGCCCACAGGCGACGGACGTATCCCGGCTCAATTGAACCCCTTTCCTCCGCTAATCTTTTCCAGGCGCTTCCTGGCTGCCTCTCGGCTGCCCGGTCGCNTCTGGTTTTCGGCCTGACTGAGGCCAGACGAGGTATCTAACCATGGCAAGCAAACCANTACGCATTGTCCCCCTGGGAGGCCTGGGGGAAATCGGCAAGAACATGATGGCCGTGGAATACGGCGANAACATCTTGATCATCGACACCGGNATCATGTTTCCCGAAAACGACATGTTGGGGATCGATTACATCATCCCCGACTTCCGCTATCTGCTGGANCGGCGCGCTAAGGTGCGCGGCATTATCGTCACCCACGGCCACGAGGATCACACCGGCGCTATTCGCCACGTGATTGAGGAGATCCAGGCGCCCATTTACGCCACCGCCCTGACCATCGGCCTGCTGGAAAACAAACTGCGTCGAGGGGGCATGCCGGAGGGCATCGACCTGCACTCCATCAAGGCGGGCGAGCAAATCCAAATCGGTCCCTTCCAGGTGGAGTTCTTTCACATGTCCCACTCCATTCCAGACGGGGTGGGCTTGGGCATCACTACCCCAGCCGGGCTGATCGTTCATTCCGGCGATTTCAAATTCGACCACACACCGGTTGACAACTGGCCGGCCGACTTCGCCAAGCTGGCCGAATTGGGCGGCCGCGGCGTGCTGGCCCTGCTGGCGGACTCCACCAACGCCGATAAGCCCGGCTGGACGCCCTCCGAGCGGGTGATTGACGGCGCCCTGGATCAGGTCTTCCGCCAGGCCAAAGGCCGCATCTTCATCGGGACCTTCGCCTCGCTCATCTCGCGCATGGCCCAGGTGGCGGCGGCGGCCGAGCGCCACGGGCGCAAGCTGGCCTTCGTCGGCACCAGCATGGTGGAGAACGCACGCATCGCCCGCAAGTTGGGCTATCTGGACATCCCGGAGGAGTTGGTCATCAGCGCGGAAACCGCGCTCAAGATGCGCCCCTCCAAGGTGGCCATCATGTGCACCGGGACCCAGGGGGAGCCCTCCTCGATCCTTGGTCGCCTTTCCACCGGCACGCACCGCATGTTCCAGGTGGAAGAGGGCGACACCGTGGTCTTCTCCTCCCACCCCATCCCGGGCAACGAGGAAATGGTGCACCGCACCATCAACCGCCTTCTGCAGCGCGGCGCGGAGGTGGTGTACGACGCCATCCTGCCCGTCCACGTCTCCGGGCACGCCAGCCAGGAGGAGATGAAGATGCTGTTGCAACTGGTGCGGCCGCGCCACTTCATCCCCATCCACGGCGAGCTGCGCCACCTGAAGCAGCACGCGGCCATCGCCCGCCAGTTGGGAATCCCCAGCCAGAACATCGCCGTGGTGGAAAACGGCACGGTGATCGAATTCCGCGAGGGCAAGATGAAAGTGGGCGAGCGCATCCCCGGCGGGTACGTCTTCGTCGACGGCAGCGGGGTGGGCGACATCGGCCCCAGCGTGATGCGCGAGCGCGAGGCCCTGGCGCGCGATGGTTTTGTGGTGATCTACCTGGAGGTGGAGGCCCAAAGCGGCCGCCTGCTGGGCGAGCCGGAGATCGTCTCCAAGGGCTTCGTCTTCATGCGCGAGGCCGAGGAACTCTTTGAACTGGCCCGCCAGCGCATTCGCAAACTGGCTGAGACCACGCGGGGCGAAGAACTCAAGGAGCGCATCGAGCGAGACCTGGCCAAGTTCTTCTACAACCAGACCAAGCGCCGGCCCATGGTGCTGGCCTTCACCGCCCGCCTGCCCGCTAAAGTGACCGCCTGAGCGGGTCTGCGGTGCCACCGGGGTGCTGGGCCTTGGAGGGTTCTTCCCATTTTTTCCCAGGGAGACAAACGCTGTGCAATTTGGGGCTTCCATGGCAGCCCCAAATGCCTCCTCCGGGCTTTGGCCGCGCCCCAGGGGCAGGAGAATCGCCCCTTGGCACCCTCCCCATATTGGCGCGCGGCGGGACAGGTTATAATGCGCCCATGATCGCCGGTCGGCGCCTTTTGCTGCTTCTGAGCTCCTTGGCCTGGACCCTGGCTGGCTGTCGGCCGGCCGCCCAACCTGCGCCCTCGAATACGCCCAGCCCAAGGCCGCCCCTCTCCACGCCAACCATGACACCCGAGCCCTTGGCGGCGCGGGTGGACGGGGAGCCCATAACCCTGGCCCAATTCGAACTGGAACTCGCCCGGGCGCGCACCGGCCTCGGCACCGAGCTTGCATCCTCCCCTGAAGAAGTCCTGGAATGGCTCATCGACCGCCGCCTTTTGGCCCAGGCTGCCCAGCAACTGGGCCTGGGACCCAGCGAGGAAGCGTTGCAAGCGGAACTACAAGCCATCCGCCAATCCCTGGGAGGCGACGAGTCCTTCCAGCAGTGGTTGAGCGAGCAAGGATACGATCTGGCCAGTTTCATCAGCGGCCTGCGGGAGGATTTGCAGGCTGCGGCCATGGTGGAGGAGATCATCAAAGCTGTCCCCGATCACGAGGAGCACGTCCACGCGCTGCATATCCTGGTGGCTACTCGCGAGGAAGCCGAGGCCCTTCGCCAGCAGGCCCTCCAAGCTGACCTGGATTTCGGCCAACTGGCCCTGGAGGCCTCCCTGGACCTGAGCACCCGCATCGCGGGCGGGGACCTGGGTTGGTTCGCACGCGGGACGCTGACCGTCCCTCAGGTGGAGGCGGCCGCCTTCAGCCTGTCACCCGGCCAGGTAAGCCAGGTGATCGAGAGCGAAATGGGCTTTCACATCATTAAAGTCCTGGCGCGCGAGGACCGCCCCCTGAGCCGCCAAGCCTTGCTGGCCCGCCAGCGGGCGGCGGTGGAAGAATGGCTCGCCCAGCGCCGCCAAGAGGTGCAAATCGAGCGCTACTTAGGGCCCTAACCCTGGGCTAGGAGTGAGGTTGGAGATGAGCGGTAGGCATGGCAGGTCATCCAGCGGATGCGGCGCGTTGCTGCTCAACCTATTCACCATGCTGGTGATCCTGGCAACGTTGTTCGCCGGCGGGGTGATCCTGGCACTCTATGTGGACCCCACCCTGCCTTTCAACCCCTTTCCCCCGCCCCAAACCGCTACGCCGGTACCGTCTCTCACACCCACATTCACCGCGCCGCCCGCCACCCGGGAAGTGCCAACGGCCACCCCTGCGCCCTCAGCGACCCCCACGCCCACCCCGCAACCCAGCCCCACGCCGGTGGTCGTCCTGCCCACACCCACACCCTTTCCCTATGTCGTGCAACCCGGCACGCCGACCTACACCCAGAATTTCCTCAACGAGGCCGGATGCCAATGGATGGGCGTGGCCGGTCAGGTGCTGGGGCCGGACAACGAGCCCGTCCTCGATGTCTGGGTGCGCCTGGGAGGATCCCTGGAGGGGAATGACTTTGACCTGACCGCCCTGCCGGGCAGCGCGCCGGGATATGGACCGGGCGGCTACGAGTTCCAGCTCAGCGACCACCCCATCGCCAGCCAGGACCAGGTGTGGGTGCAGTTGGTGGACCCCCTGGGCAGCCCGCTCTCCGAGCAGGTCTTCCTGCGCACCTCGGATTTATGTGAAGAGAACCTGATTCTGGTGAATTGGGTGCCGCGCCCCTAAGGACAAGCCGGCCGTTTGGGCGGCCGGGTCGCCGGACCAAGCCCCTTGCCTCTCTCCATTCAGCGCCAAGCCTCCAACACTTGGGCCAGGGCGGCGCAGACCCGCGCCACCTGTGCCTGGCTCATCACCCCTGAGAAGGGCAGAGCCAGGCAGCGCCGCCCCAATTCTTCGGCGCGCGGGAAGTCCCCCGCCCGGAAGCCGAAGCGGTCGCGCATATAGGGCTGCAAATGAATGGGCGGGAAGTAGGGGCGCGAGGGGATGCCGCGTTGCGCCAGGCCGCGTATGACTCCCCCGCGCTCCACCCCCACGGGCAGGCGCACCACATAGACGAACCAGCTCATGCGGGTGGTGGAGGGCAGGATCACCGGCGGCTCCACGCCGGGGATTTGCGCCAGATGCGCCGCATACCACCCGGCCACCCGCTCCCGCTTGCTTAACAGCTCCTCCAGGCGGCCCATCTGCGCGGCACCCAGGGCGGCGCTCAGCTCATCCAGGCGGTAGTTGTAGCCCAAATAGGTATGCTCTAGCCAATCATCCCCCGGGGCGCGGCCCTGGTTGCGCAGGGCACGGATCATCTCGGCCCAGTCATCGCGGTCGGTGACCACCACGCCCCCCTCCCCGGTGGTCATCTGCTTGTTGGGGTAAAAGGCGAAGACCCCCGCGTCCCCCAAAGTCCCCGCCTGTCGGCCCTTGTAAAGCGCGCCGATGGCCTCGCAGGAATCCTCAATGATCACCAACCTCCAACGCGCTGCGATGGCCCGCAGCGCGTCGTAATCCGCGGGCTGGCCGAAGACGTCCACAGGCAAGAGGGCCTTCAGGGGGCCAGGCTTCCCCGCGCCTTTGCGGGGCAACCACTCCCGGGCCGCCTGCGCCCCCCGGCTCAAGTCCCGGGCGGCCTCCTCCACCGTCAGAGGGTCAATGTTGCCCGTGTGGGGGTCCACATCGACGAAAATGGGAGTTGCCCGCTCATAGAGCAGCACGTTCGCCGAGGCCACGAAGGAAAAAGGCGTGGTGATCACCAGATCCCCTTCACCGATGCCTGCGGCGCGCACGCACAGGTGCAGCCCGGCGGTGCCTGAGCTGACGGCGATGGCGTGGCGCGCGCCCACGTATTCGGCCACGGCGCGTTCGAAGGCCTTTTCCTGGGGGCCCATGCTCAGCCTGGGCGTCCGAAGCACCGCGGCCACCGCCTGGCGTTCCGCCTCTCCTAGATCCGGCGAGGACATGGGAATTTCCACTCCCTGGCCCTGTTCTTCTGCGCCACGTTCGCTCAAAGCCCGCCTCCTCCCGCGGTCTAAGGCCTCATTCCTGGGGCGGCCAAAGGGCCCCGGCCTTCACCCGTCCACCCGCCGGGACATCGGCCTTAACCACCGCGCTGTTGCCGATCCTGGCGTTCTCACCGATGCGCAGCCCCAGGTTGACCGTCACGCCCATGCCGATTTGGGCTGCCCGGCCCACATCCACGCCGCCTGCCAGCACAGCGCCCGGAGCCAGGCTGGCGTAATCTCCCAGCCGGCAGTCGTGGGAGACGATGGCGCCGTTGTTGACAATCACCCCGAACCCCACCTCCACCAGAGTGCCGATATAGGCCCTGGGGAGAATCTGCGCGCCTTCGGCCAAGCGGGCGCTGGGTTCCACAAAGGCCGCCGGATGGACCAGCGCCGGGCAGCGGAAGCCCGCCTCTTTCAGGCGCTCAAAAACGCTGATGCGCACCTGGGGCGCGCCCACACCGCCCACCGCATTGACTGCCAGCTCAACCCCTTTTTGGCGCAATTCATGGAGCACCGAGGCGCCGCCCAGGACCGGAAGACCCATGACCTGCTCGCCGGCGGGCAAGCCATCGTCCACGATGCCCACCACCCGGTAGCGCGCGAGCAGGTGCAGCAGGTCCAGCAGGCTCCTGCCGTGGCCGCCTCCGCCGTAGATCAGGATATCCGCTCGTCCTTCCCTTTCCTCCGCCATCAAACTCCCTATCGTTCCCGGCCCGTCTCAGGCCTGGGCCATCCTATCACAAATCGGCCGGGGCCAGGTCAGCCCTCTTCCCGGGAGTCCGTGCCCATGAATTCCGGGGCTGTGGCCAGACCTTCCTGGCTGATCCCCTCCCGGCGCAGCACAATCCACAGGGTGTGCAGCAGGATGCGCACGTCCAACCACAGCGACCAATGGTCCACGTACCATACGTCGAAGCGGAACTTGTCCTCCCAGGTGAGGGCGTTGCGGCCGTTCACCTGAGCCCAACCGGTGATCCCCGGCAGCACTTCATGGCGCCGGGCCTGCTCAGGCGTATAGCGCACCAGGTATTGCATCAGAAGCGGCCGCGGGCCCACCAGGCTCATATCGCCCTTGAGCACGTTGATCAGCTCGGGCAACTCGTCCAGGCTCAGGGAGCGCAGGAAGCGGCCCAGGCGCGTCAGGCGCACCTCGTCCGGCAGCAGCTCGCCTCGTTCATCCCTCAGCTCGGCCATGGTGCGGAATTTATAGAGGGTAAAGGGCCGGCCTCGGTACCCGGGGCGCCGCTGGCGGAAGAGCACCGGCGGGCCCATGCTCAGCCGGATCGAGAGGGCAATCAGCAGCAGTAAGGGCGAGATGAGGATCAAGCCCGGGACGGTGAGCAGCAAGTCCAGCATCCGTTTTGCGCGCGGGATGCCCTCGGGAAAAAGTTCGAAGGTCCGGCTCACGACCCAGCCTCCGCAACGCGGCGGAAGAGCGCCAGCATCTTTTCCGCCTGCTGCCGCCGTTCAAAATGCTGCGCTACATAGCGCCGCCCGGCCTGCCCCATGCGGGAGGCAGCCCGCCGATCCGCGGCCAACTGGCGGATGGCCGCGGCCAGGGCCCCTGGATCTCCTGGGGGCACAAAAATCCCGCAACCCGCATCCTCCACCACCTTGCGGATCACGCCGTCGATGGCCAGGATCACCGGCTTGCCCGCGGCCATATAGTCGAACACCTTGTTGGGATAGGTGGTGCGAAAGGCGGGCAAGGGCTGCAGGATGGCCACGCCAGCGTCNCAGGCGGCCAGCAAACTCGGCATGGCGGCCTTGGGCCGCGGGTCGAGGAAAGTCAGGTTGGCGATCCCCTCGGCCGCCGCGCGGGCCTGCAGGCGCGGCTTTTCCTTGCCATCGCCGACCAGGGCGACCAGCACCTCCTGATCCTCTTGCAGCATCTTGGCAGCGTCCAGCAGCACATCCAGGTCATTGGGAAGGCCATGCGCGCCGGCGTAGAGGGCCACAAAGCGATCCCCCCAGCCCAATCGGCGGCGCTGCGCGCCCCCATCCAGATCGGCCGGGAAAAGGGCCAGGTCTACGCCATTGGGCACCACCTGCACCCGCCGCGCCCCGCGGGCCTTGACATGATCAACGAAACCCGGCGAATTGACCACAATCCAGCGGGCCCGGCGATAGAGAAATCCCTCCAGCCAGCGGGACAGAGCGATGAGCAGCGGGTTGCGGATCACACCCACAGCCACGGCGAAATCGGGCCATAGGTCGCGCACCTCGAAGACGAAAGGTTTTCCCTTCAGCAGACCGACGAGCCACGCACTGAAGCCCTGAAATAGAGGCGGCGAGGTTCCCCACACCACGTCCACCTCCCGCACCCGCAGCCCCGTGAGCAGGGATGACAGGGTGAAGAGGAAGAAGGCCAGCAGGCGCCGCAGAAAGGATCGATGGATCCCCCGCAGGCTGTAGCTGCGCAAGACC
>Ga0180881_1135_pt1 | contig 22498 bp, 19 predicted proteins | sample Deesub1362A_J573_FD_124314 | JGI IMG/M metagenome (GOLD analysis project Ga0180881, IMG submission 124314) | Anaerolineales bacterium JdFR-61 | reverse complement strand
GAGCCTCTCTTCGACCCCTTCCGCTACGGCACCCGGGTGGAGCGCTTCATCCCTGGCTCGCCCACCCCGGTGTTGCAGCCGCCAGTGGAAGGGCTCCGCTACCCGGTCATCGCCGCCGACTTCGTCTCTTTGGACGAGGGCACCGGGATTGTCCACACCGCCCCCTCCTTCGGAGAGGTCGACTTCGAGGCGGGGCGGGAGCAGGGCCTGTATTTCGTCAGGGACTATGTGAACTTGCAAGGCAATATCGAAGGCGGCTACCCCTTCGCCGGCAAGTTTGTCAAGGAGGCGGACCCCCTCATCGTGGCGGACCTGGGCTCCCGGGGGCTGCTCCACCGCAGCGGGCGGATCGTCCATACCTATCCCTTCTGCTGGCGGTGCGATACCCCCCTCCTCTATTACGCCAAGAAGAGCTGGTATCTCAAGACCACGGCGGTCAAGGAGCGCCTGGTATCCGCCAACCTGGAGATCAACTGGGTGCCGGAGCATATCAAGTACGGTCGTTTCGGCGACTGGCTGGAGAATAATGTGGATTGGGCGCTGTCCCGGGAGAGGTACTGGGGGACGCCCCTCAATATCTGGCAGTGCTCCGCCTGTGGCCACCGCCAGGCGGTGGGCAGCCTGGAGGAGTTGCGGAGCCAGCCCGGGCTCAGCGGCGTGGAGGAGCCCCTGGACCTGCACCGTCCCTTTGTGGACAGGATAACCTTTCATTGCCCCCAGTGTGGGGGGACGATGTATCGGGAGCCCGAGGTCTTGGACGCCTGGTTCGACTCCGGCGCCATGCCGGTGGCCCAGTGGCATTACCCCTTTGAGAATCAGGAGGCCTTCCACCGAGAATTCCCCGCCGACTACATCTGCGAGGCGGTGGACCAGACCCGGGGCTGGTTCTATTCCCTGCACGCGGAAGCGGTGCTCCTCTTCGGCCAGCCCTGCTTTTTGAATTGCATCTGCCTGGGCCACATCGTGGATGCCAAGGGCGAGAAGATGAGCAAGAGCCGGGGCAATGTGATCGACCCCTGGACGGTGCTCAACCGACAGGGGGCAGACGCCCTGCGCTGGTATCTGATAACCTCGGTACCCGCGGGCAATGTCATCCGTTTCTCAGTGGACTTGGTGGACGAGGCGCTGCGCAAGTTCTTGCTCACCCTGTGGAACGTCTACTCCTTCTTCGTCACCTATGCCAATATCGACCGCTTTGACCCCGCCTCGGCGGCGCCCCCTCCAGAGCTGGCGGAGCTGGACCGCTGGCTCCTCTCCGAGCTGAACCAGTTGGTGGCCGAGGTGACCCGGGAGATGGATGCCTATAACCCCACTGAGGCCGGCCGCCGCATCGAGGGGTTTGTGGGCCTCCTCTCCAACTGGTATGTGAGGCGCAGCCGGCGCCGCTTCTGGAAGAGCGAGAACGATGCAGATAAACTGGCCGCCTATACCACCCTATATCAATGTCTGGTGACCCTGGCCAAGCTTTTGGCCCCCCTCACCCCCTTTGTCGCTGAGGAGATATACCAGAACCTGGTGCGCTCCGCCTTCCCCCAGGCTGAGGAGAGCGTGCACCTCACGGACTTCCCCACCCCCGACCTGAGCCTGGTGGATGAGGCGCTGGGGCAGGATGTTCGCCTGGCTATGAGGTTATCCAGCCTGGGGAGGGCAGCGCGCAGCAAGGCCGGGATAAAGATACGCCAGCCCCTGGCCCGGGCCTACGTGCGGGTAAGGTCAAGTAGGGAGTGGGAAGGCTTGCAGCGGGTGAAATCACAGGTGGTGGACGAGATCAATGTGAAGGATTTGGTTCTTATCGAGCCTGGCAGACTCGACGATATGCTCAATGATCCGGCATTGACGGTGGTGGAGGAGGCGGGCTATCACCTCGCCCTGGAGACCGAGATAACGCCCGAACTGGCCGCCGAGGGCCTGGCCCGGGAGCTGGTGCACCGATTGCAGACCATGCGCCGCTCCGCCGGGTTCGACATCGCCGATTACATTTATACCTATTACCAGGGCGACGAGGGTTTGAAGAAGGTCATCCGCGAGTTCGCCGACTACATCAAACAGGAGACCCTCTCCCGGGAGCTGGTGGAGGCCGCCGCTGAGGGCGCCTACTGGGAAAAGCACCGCCTCCATGGTGGGGAGATCGAGTTGGGGGTGAGGAGGGTCTCGGGTTAGCTATTGCCGGGGCATCTCCGCTAACTTCAGTGGAACCACCAGGGTCTCGCCATCCCTGACAATGGTCACCCTGATCTCGTCCCCAACCTTGTGGCTCCTGATCGTCTTTATTAGCTGGTCTCTCGAGGTTATGGTTTCCCCATCCAGGGCGACGATGACGTCATTCTTCTGAAGCCCGGCATCCGCAGCGGGGGTGCCGGCCCAAACCCTGTAAATCAAGACCCCCTCGGTCACGGAAAGCCCCACGTCCGCGGCCAGGGATGGGGTGAGGGTCAGGGCGGATATGCCCATCCAGGGCCAGATCACCCTCCGGTTCTGGATAAGCTGATCGCGCACCGGGATAGCGGTATCGGTGCTGCTTATGGCGAAGCCGATGCCCTCAGCACCCTTGGCGATGGCGGTATTGATGCCCACTACCTCGCCGTCTAGATTTACCAGGGGGCCGCCGCTGTTGCCTTCGTTGATGGCGGCATCGGTCTGAAGGAGGTCATACAGATAGCGGTTCTCCACCAGAACAGTGCGGTTCAGGGCACTGATTATGCCCAGGCTGACAGTGAGGTTGCCGGGGAGGTCCAGGGCATTGCCGATGGCGATGACCCAGTCGCCGGGGCGCATCTTGGTGGAATCTCCGAAGGTAGCCGCCGGGAGGCCCGAGGCCTCCACCTTGAGCACGGCCAGGTCGGTCAAGGCGTCGCTGCCCCAAAGGGTGGCCTCAAAGCTGGTGCCATCGACCAGGGTCACTGTTATCTCCTCGGCATTGTCGATAACGTGGTGATTAGTGAGGATAAAGCCGTCGGAGGTGACGATGACCCCGGAGCCGGCAGCGGTGCGCTGGGTGGGGGGCCTCCAGAAGAAACCTGGCTCGATCCACTTGGTATGGATAAAGACCACGGAGGGGCTGACCTTGGCCACCACTTCGGCCACCGAGGGCAGCTCGCTCAGGGGTTGGCTCTGGCTGGAGGTGGGTGAGGGGGCGAGGGTCTGGGTGACGGTGGTGGGGGCGGCGGTGGTGGTGACGGTGACGGTGATGGTCTTCCCGAAGTTGGGCGGGAAACAGCCAGAGGCCCAGACCACCAGCGTCGCCAGCAGCAGGCCGAGGATTCCCCTTTGTAGCAATCTCCTCATAGTCACCCGAAGGATATAATCTATAAAATTATAACGCATAGACCCCCTTTTAGAAAGTTGCCAGGGGCTGGATTATGTGATACCATAATGGGCATCGGGGTGTAGCGCAGCCCGGTAGCGCACCTGAATGGGGTTCAGGTGGTCGGCGGTTCAAATCCGCCCACCCCGACCATGTTGGGCGTTTGTATCAGCTCGCCATTGGCCAAAGCCCTTGCCCCCGAGGCCGGATTTGGTCTATTATATTGGGTTGGTTGAAACCGATCCAATATTCATCATTGATCGGAAACAGAGAGCGATGATACCGAAGTACGAACCCCGAGACATCGAGCCCAAATGGCAGCAGAAGTGGGCTGAAGACCGCCTCTATGAGGTGACCGAGGACCCCAGTCGGCCCAAATTCTACGATCTCACTATGTTCCCCTATACCTCGGGCGACCTCCACATCGGGCACTGGTATGCTATGGCCCCCTCCGACGCCCATGCCCGCTTCAAGCGGATGCAGGGCTATAACGTGCTCCACCCTATGGGCTTTGATGCCTTTGGTCTGCCCGCCGAGAATGCCGCCATCAGCCAGGGCGTTCACCCTTATAAGTGGACGATGCGGAACATAGAGAATATGCGTCGCCAGCTCAGGTCTATGGGGGCCATCTATGACTGGAATCGGGAGGTGGTCTCCTGTCTCCCCGAGTACTACAAGTGGACCCAGTGGTTCTTCCTCAAGCTCTACCAGGCTGGGCTAGCCTACCGGGGCAAGGCCCCGGTGAACTGGTGTCCTAGTTGTCAGACGGTGCTGGCCAACGAGCAGGTGGTCGAGGGGGGCAAATGCGAGCGTTGTGGCACCCCGGTGACCCGCAGGGACCTGGAGCAGTGGTTCTTCCGCATCACCAAGTACGCCGATGAGCTCTTGGAGATGGACAAGATCAATTGGCCGGAGCGCATCAAAACCATGCAGCGGAACTGGATCGGGCGCAGCCAGGGGGCCGAGATATCCTTTGATATCGAGCACCTGGGCCTGGAGGAGAAGGAGATCCGGGTGTTCACCACCCGCCCCGACACCACCTATGGGGTTACCTTCATGGTCCTGGCCCCAGAACATCCCCTGGTGGCCAAGCTCACCACCCCGGAGCACCGGGAGGAGGTGGAGGCCTATGTGGAACAGAGCCGTCGTCAATCCGAGGTGGAGCGCCTGTCCACCGAGAGGGAGAAGACCGGCGTCTTTACCGGGTCCTATTGCATCAATAGGCTCAATGGCCAGAAGGTGCCCATCTGGGTGGCCGATTATGTGCTCTTGAGCTATGGCACCGGCTGTGTGATGGGGGTGCCCGCCCACGACCAGCGGGACTTCGATTTCGCCAAGAAATATAACCTGCCTATACCGGTGGTCATCGCCCCCCCGGGTTGGCAGGGGGAGGAGCTTACCCAGGCCTTCGTCGCCGAGGGCATCATGGTGAACTCGGGGCCCTTCAATGGCCTGAGCAGCGCCGAGGGCATCAAGGCCGTATCTGACTATCTGGCGGAGAAGGGGTGGGGTGGGCCGGCGGTGAGCTATCGAATCCGGGACTGGCTCATCTCCCGGCAGAGATACTGGGGGGCCCCCATCCCCATGATCTACTGCGATAAGTGCGGCATCGTGCCTGTGCCCGAAAAAGACCTCCCGGTGTTGTTGCCCCCGGATGCCGAGTTCAAGCCCACCGGGGAATCGCCCCTCAAATATGTCCCCGACTTCGTCAACACCACCTGTCCCCAATGTGGCGCCCCGGCGCGACGGGAAACCGACACCATGGATACCTTCATGTGCTCCTCCTGGTATTTCCTGCGCTACACCAGTCCAGGGGAGGATAGGGGGCCGGTGGACCCCGCCAAGGAAAAATACTGGATGCCGGTGGATCAGTACACGGGGGGCGCCGAGCACGCCGTTATGCACCTTCTCTACTCCCGGTTCTTCATCAAGGCCCTTCGGGACCTGGGCATTGTGGACTACGATGAGCCCTTTATTCGCCTCTTCAATCAGGGGCACATTATTGCCCAGCGTCGTAAGGTGAGCAAGTCGCGGGGCAATGTCATCACCCCTGACCCTTATGTGGCCAAGGAGGGGGCTGACTCGGTGAGGGCCTATCTCATGTTCTTGGGTCCCTGGGAGCAGGGTGGCGAATGGGATGATAGGGGGTTGGCCGGGGTGTGGCGCTGGCTGAATCGGGTATGGCGTCTGGTGCTGGGGGGATATGGCGATGGCCAGGCGCCCCAGCCCGACGCCGAGCAGGAACTGCGCCGCTTCACCCACAAGACCATCAAGAAGGTCACCGAGGATATGGAGGGCTTCCAGTTCAATACCATGATGGCCGCCCTTATGGAGTTCAGCAATTATCTGGGCCGGGTTAAGGAAGCCAGATCGGTGAGCCAGGCTGCCTGGGAAGAGGCCATAAAGACCCTGCTCCTGCTCCTGGCCCCCACTGCCCCCCATATCACCGAGGAGCTATGGGCGAGGCTGGGATATCCTTATAGCATTCACAATCAGCCGTGGCCCACCTGGGAGGAGGCGCTGGTGAGGGAGGAGCAGGTTACCCTGGTGATGCAGGTGAACGGCAGGCTTCGGGACAAGGTCACCGTCCCGGCCGGCATCTCAGAGGAGGAGGCCAAGGAGCTGGCCCTGGGCCGGGAGCGGATCCAGGCCCATATAAGGGGCAAGCAGGTGGCCAGGGTGGTCTATGTGCCCGGACGGCTGGTGAACATAGTAGTTCGATGAGTTTGTCCCTGGCATCGGATATTGAGGCCAACCTCAGAAGGCTAGAGGAGCGCATCGCCCGGGCCTGTGCCCGAGCCGGCGGCTCGCCGCAGGGGATCACCCTGGTGGCGGTGACCAAGTCAGTGGCACCCTGGGCCATAGAGGCCGCCTTTCAGGCTGGCGTACGACACTTCGGCGAGAACCGGGTCCAGGAGGCCAGGGCCAAGGTGGAAGCCCTGTCTCACCTGGGGCTTACCTGGCACATGGTCGGGCACCTCCAGACCAATAAGGTCAAAATGGCCTTAAAGTTGTTTGCCATGATACAAAGCGTCGACTCGGTGAGGTTGGCCCAGAAGCTGAGCCAGCACGCTGAGGGCCCGGTGCCCGTGTTGCTTCAGGTCAATGTGGCTGGCGAGGTCACCAAGAGCGGTTTTCGTCCCGAGGAGGTTGCCCGGGCTGCCGAGGAGATAGCCAGACTCCCAAAGCTGAAGGTCGAAGGACTTATGACCATAGCCCCCTGGGTCAGCGACCCCGAGACGGTACGGCCCGTCTTTCGGCGGTTGCGGGAGCTGCGGGACGCCCTGGGCCTGGAGCACCTCTCTATGGGCATGACCGACGATTTTGAGGTGGCGGTGGAGGAGGGGGCAACCATATTGCGCATCGGGCGGGCCTTGTTCGGCGAGCGCCTGCCCCACGGTTGAGAAGAGGTCAAGAATAATGAGCATCGCTGTCATCGGCGGGGGGGTGATGGGCACTGCCTTCGTCCAGGGCATCCTGAGGCAAGGGCTGTTATCCCCTCAGGACATCCGGGTCCACGACCTGGTGGCAGAGCGGTGCCACCGGCTGGCCCAGGAGCACGGCGTCGCCGTGGCGGAAAGCAACCTCAAGGCCAGCGAAGGTGCCGAGGTGGTGATCTTGGCAATCAAGCCCCAGAACCTGGCCGAGGTGATGGCGGAGCTTCGGGGCAAACTCGATCCAGAGCAAGTGGCCCTGTCTATCGTGGCCGGGGCCAGGATGGAGACCTTGAGGAGTGGTCTGGGACATGATAAAGTGGTCAGGGCCATGCCCAATACCCCGGGCCAGATCGGCCAGGGCATAACTATCTGGACAGCCACGGATAGGGTGACTGACGGGGATAAGCAGAGGGTGGGCGCCATCTTAGGGGCCTTAGGTCAGCAGCTCTTTGTGGACGACGAGAAATATCTGGATATGGCCACTGCCGTCAGCGGCAGTGGCCCGGCCTTTATCCTGCTGGTGATGGAGGCCATGATCGACACCGCGGTTCACCTGGGCGTGCCCCGGGATATGGCCACCCGGATGGTGGTGGAGACCTTTTTGGGGACGGCGTGCCTGGTGCAGCAGACCGGCCGGCACCCGGTGGAGCTCCGCAATATGGTCACTACCCCCGGGGGGACCGCCGCTGAGGGCCTTTACCAGTTGGAGAGCGGTGGCCTGCGGGCCATCATCGCCCGGGCCATCGTGGCCGCCTATGAGAGGTCCAAAGGCCTGGGTAGAGCAAACAGCAAATGAGCTTTTTCGTGGTCTTTATAGTCTATCTGTGCTATGCCCTGGTGGCTGCCATCATTGCCCGGGCCATCCTCTCCTGGTTTCCCATATCGCCCCGAAACCCTCTGGTGCTTTTCCTCTACAATATTACTGAGCCCATCCTGGCCCCCCTGCGCCGGATCATCCCCAGGCTGGGGGTGCTGGACATCACCCCTCTGGTGGCGGTCATTGTGCTCTGGGTGATCATCTCCTTAGTAGACTATTTCGCCCGCTAGGGCGATCCCCTTGTCAAAGGGGACCGGGTTATGCTAAAGTAGCGGCAAGGGGGCTTGTCCCGGGGTTTCGAAGATGAACCAGTTGGATATCGGGGTCGTTGTCTTTTGTGGCATCCTGGCCTTGATAGGCTTGGGGGTTGGCGTTATAAGGATGGCGTTCAGCCTGGCGGGCCTGATAGCGGGCGTCTACCTGGCGGGGAACTTTTACGCCAAACTGGGGGCGAAGCTCGCTTTCATTCCCGATGAGGGCATGGCCAAGATAGCGGCCTTTGTCATCATCTTCTTTGCCACCATGCTGGCCGCGAGCCTGGTGGCTGGCATATTGCACAAGGTGCTGCAATGGGCGTTGCTGGGCTGGGTGGACAAGCTGGGGGGATTCATTGGTGGGGGGCTCTTTGGTGGCATCATCTGCGCGGCTCTCTTGGCCATTATCGTGAAGTATACAGAGCTGGGGCTGGCAAGCATTATTGCCCAGTCATCGGTGGCAGCTTTTATCGTGGAGCGCTTCCCCTTGCTCTTGGCCCTGCTGCCTCCGGAATTTGACGCGGTGCGCCAGTTTTTCCAGTAGATGAGGCCCCCTGGGGGGAGTTGGAGGGCGGGCGCCGTTCCCTCAGGGAACGGCGCCCGCCCTCTTCAGCCAGTTTTCGGGGGACTAGGTAACCGAGGGGGTCTCTCCGGGGTGTAGCTTCTTCCACTTCTCCAGCAGTTGCTCCCGGCTCTCCTCGCGATCGGGGTCGGGTATGCAGCAATCCACCGGGCATACCTCGGCACAACGAGAAGACTCGTAGGCGCCCACACACTGAGTACACTTATCAGGGTCGATCAGGTAGATGGTCTCCCCCTCGCTGATAGCCTGATTAGGACACTCCGGCTCGCAGGCCCCGCAAGCGATACAATCCTCTGTGATCTTGTAGGCCATCTCCTTGTTTTCACCTCCTTCTATTGCCTTTAATGGTTTTAGGTGATCCCTTTACAGGAACATCACCCCCTTTCGCCCTCTCGTGACCGAAGGGTTGGGCCGGGCTCAACCCTGAGTCTGTGGTCTAAGGGCAAGCTTGCGCTTCAGAGCCTCCTTTACATGCTCTGGCACAAGGTTGTCGATGTCCCCTCCCAGCATAGCCACCTCCTTGAGCAGGCTGGAGCTGAGGAACTGATACTGGAGGCTGGACATCAGGAACGCCGATTCTATATCGGGGGCGATCTTCTTGTTCATCAGGGCCATCTCGAACTCGCGCTCGAAATCGGAGCTCATGCGCAACCCCCGGATTATGACCTTGGCGTTGATGCGGTGGGCGAAGTCAATGGTCAAGCAGTTGTAAGCTTCCACCCTCACATTGGGGTATTGGGCGATGGCCTGTTTCATCATCTGGAGGCGCTCCTCGGTGGTAAAGAGGAGGCCCTTCTGGGGGCGCTCGTAGATGCCGATGACCAGTTCATCGAAAAGGCAGGCGGCGCGATCCACGATGTCCAGATGCCCCTTGGTTACCGGGTCGAAGCTGCCGGCATACAGTGCCCTTATCAACAGTCAGCTCCCTCCTTCCGATATACTGAGATCAGGGTATCGCCGTGACGACGTTCCTTGACCAGATGGAGGCCGCTGTAGGCAGCCTTGGTGGCTGAGCGGGCCGCATGGGGCACCACCAGGATAGAACCGGCAGCCAGGACAGGCGAGGTGGCTAGCTCGTCCAGGAGGTTATTCAGATTTGGCTCGGAATAAGGGGGGTCCATAAATACTATATTATATTTTCCGTCCAAAATGTTCAGGGCCTTCTCCACCTGGCAGCAGTAGACCCGGCCCCGGGCGGCGAATCCGGTTCTTTCTAGGTTTTGCCTGATAAGGGTACAGCATCTGGGATCTCGCTCTACGAAATCGGCCCAGCTTGCGCCCCGGCTCAATGCCTCCAGGCCCAGGGCACCGCTGCCGGCGTAAAGGTCGAGCACTTGGTGCCAGTCATCAGTCAGCGTTTCCAATATGGAGAAGATGGCACCCCTGACCAGTTGCGTTGTCGGTCGGGCTGGCAGGCCTTTGGCTGTCTTCAGGCGGTGTCCTTTGGCCTGGCCAGCGATAATACGCATGCCTGGCTCCCGATGCTATTTCGCTCCATTATACCCGAAAAATGGCCGCATTCAAATAGTCCTCAGCGCCCGTCGGCTGAAATCATAACATAAACCGGGCTACAATTCTACCAGCCTGGGGTTAACCCGGGACTTCTCCGCCTCGATTATCGACCTGATATGACGAATCGCCACCTCCAGTTGCCCTTGGGGGTTGAGGACTACATAGTCGAACATGGGCAGCCTCTTCAGCTCCTCGCGGGCGGTGGCCAGGCGGAGCCCTAAGTCGAAGCCCGATTCCCGGTGGCGCTGCTTGAGGCGCTCCTCCAGCTCGTGGAAGGAACAGGGCGCTATGAAGATGAAAATAGCCTGGGGGAGGATGCCCTTTATGGTGGCAGCGCCCTGGACATCGGTCTTGATGATGACATCCTGCCCCCGCGCCAGGGCCTGCTTTACCTGGTCTTTGGGGACGCCATACCAATTGCCGTAGACCTGGGCCCATTCCAGGAGTTCCCCGGCTGCTATCATTGCCTGGAATCGCTCTGGGGGGATAAAGTGATAATCTACCCCGTCCCTTTCTCCGGGTCGGGGGAGGCGGGTGGTGGCAGTCACCGTGACATGGAGGTGGCCCCCCAGCTTCCTCATTCGGGCCAGGATGGCATCCTTGCCCACCCCCGAAGGCCCGGAGATGATGACGAGCAAAGGCCTTGCCTTGGGCAAAAGGCCAGAGATATCTAGGTCAACGCTCAATATCCTCCTCGCTCGGGGGGCCCTTCAGCCCCGGGCCACGACCCTGTAGGATGCGGCTGGCGATGGTTTCCGCAGCCAGGGCTGCCAGCACCAGGTGGTCGCTATCCAAAACCAGCACCGCTTTGGTTCGTCGGCCGTTGGTCATATCTATGAGTCGGCCGTTTTTCTTTCCCTCTTGAATCATTCGCTTGGTGGGTGCGGAGTGGGGGGAGATTATGGCGATCACCCTATTGACCGCCAGCATATTGCCAAAACCGATATGGATTAGTTCTGTAGCCATGCCACCACCCCTGATTAGATTTATACTGATTCATGCAGGGAGGCCTTTGCCAAATCTTGCCAGAAACCGGGGTAGGAAACCGCCACCGCCTCGGCATGGCCAATAGTGGTTTCGCCCTCGGCTATGAGAGCGGCCACGGCCAGGGTCATGGCCAGGCGATGGTCGCCGTGGCTATCTACCTCAGCGCCGCGGAGTCGCCTGCCGCCATGCACTACCATGCCATCGGGTAGCTCCTCGATCTGGGCTCCCATTTTGGATAGCTCCTCGACCAATGTGCCAATACGGTCCGATTCCTTGACCCTCAGTTCGGCGGCGTCCCTGATAATAGTGGTGCCCCGGGCTTGAGCCGCAGCCACGGCCAGCACGGGTATCTCGTCTATGAGCCTGGGAATGATTTCGCCACCGATGTGGATGGCCGATAAGGCGCTGGATTCAGCCACTAGGTCGGCGATAGGCTCACCTCCTTCCTCACGGCGGTTTTCTATATGGATTCGGGCCCCCATGGCTTGGAGGGCCTCGATGATGCCGCTGCGAGTGGGATTGATGCCGCACCCCGTCACCTTGATCCGGGCATCGCCGTGGAGGGCGGCTGCCACCAGCCAGAAAGCCGCAGCGCTGATATCGCCGGGGATGCGGAGGTCCACAGGGTGTAAGGAGCGGGGGGGGCTGATGCTGATGTGGAGGCCCTCCGACTCGACCCCCACGCCCATGGCCCGAAGCAGTCGTTCCATATGGTCACGGGAGGGGGCTGGCTCCAGGAGGTGGGTATCGCCCTGGGCATAGAGGGCAGCCAGCAGGATGGCCGACTTTATCTGGGCGCTGGGCACCGGCAACTGGTAGTCTATGCCCCTGAGGTTGCCCCCCTTTATGGCCAGGGGCGCTAAAGAATCGCCCCCCCGCCCCCAGACCTGGGCACCCATGAGGCGCAGGGGCTCCACCAGCCGCCGCATGGGCCGGGAGCGCAGGGAGGCATCGCCGCTGATGATGGAGAGGAAGGGCTGGGCGGCCAGTAGCCCGCCCAGGAGCCTCACCGTGGTAGCGCTGTTGCCCCCATCCAGCACATCGTCGGCCTCCCTCAAGCTGCCTTTGCCCCGACCCTGGATAGTGAGGGTGGGGGGTGAACCCAGAGGACCGGCCACCTCTGCCCCCAGGGCCCGGAGGCAAGCCACCGTGGCCAAGCAATCGGCACCGGGGGAGAGGTTGACCACTTGGGCTTTCCCCTGGGCGATGCTGTTGAGGATGACCGCCCGATGGGAGATGGACTTGTCGCCAGGGGGGGTTATCTCCGCCCTGAGGCGGCTGGGCCTGGAGATGACCTTGTCCATTGGGTTTAACCTCTCCCCTTTAGCCAGCTATCTCTGGCTTCCTTGGCGCGACTCAAAGCCGCCTCCAAGGCCTCGTCCTGGGCCAGCCAATCTTTGAATTGCCCCAGTCCCTGGATGAACCTGTCGATCCAGCTGGCAATGCTGTCGCGGTTGGTGAGGCAGATGTCTCGCATCATTCTGGGGTCGCCCGAGGCCAGGCGGCTGAGGTCACGGTAGCCCCCAGCCGCCAGTTGGGCCATCTTGGGCCAGGAGGGGTCCTGGGTGGTGAGCCAGACCAGGGCCGATGAGAGCAGGGCGGGGAGGTGGCTGATGGCGGCCACCACATAGTCGTGCTCGGCGGCCTCGATGAAGCAGGGTCTGGCACCGATCTGCTCCACCAGTTTGACCATCTTTTGAACGGCCTGGGGGCTGGTGTGGGGGGCTGGCGTCAGGCAATAGCAGCAGCCCTGGAAGAGGCCGGGCTCGGCCACCTGGATACCGCGGCTCTCTTTGCCCGCCATGGGGTGCCCGCCCACGAAGTCAACCCCGGCGGGGAGATACTCCTGGGCCCAGGCCATAACCTGGACCTTGGTGCTGGCGGTATCGGTAACCAGGCAGCCCGGGGGGAGATGGGGGGCAATCCGCTCCAGGAGTCCCTTAATGGCCAGGACCGGCGTAGATAGGATGACCACAGCCGCCCCCTGTACTGCCTCCTCCGGGCTGGCGGCGGTTCTGGACACGGCCCCCAGCCTTTGGGCTAGGGCGACGGTCTCGGGATGGGGAGCATAGCCCACCGTGTCCAGCCCGGCTGGGGTGCTCCTCTTTAGTGCCAAGCCCAGGGAGCCCCCGATGAGGCCCAGCCCAATGATCGCGATCGACACTGACTCCACTCCTTCCAGGCTTAGACGAGGTTGGCACCCAAAAAGAGCTGGCCGAGCAGGTTAAGCCCCGGCCTCAGGGCACCCCACAGCAAGCCCAGCTGGGCCACATTGTCCACCAGGATAACAGCTACCAGGATCATGGGCCCATAGGGGCCAACACGGTCCAGAGAGTAGGAGTAGCGGGCGGGCAGGATGCCCTGCAACACCTTAAATCCGTCCAGGGGTGGGATGGGGATGAGGTTAAACAAGCCCAGGGTTATATTCAAAAAGACGATGAAGACCAGGACGTGGGCAGCGGCATGGCCCAGGGAGAGCAGCCCCAGCTTTAAAGGCAAGCCGAAGATGCCGGCCACCACCAAATTGGAGATGGGCCCGGCCAGGGAGACCAGGGCCATGCCTGACCTGGCCCCGCCCCGAAGGAAGTAAGGGTTCACCGGCACCGGCTTGCCCCAGCCAAAGCCCACCACGAAGAGCATGAGGCAGCCCAAGGGGTCGAGATGGACCAGGGGGTTTGGGGAGAGACGCCCCAGCCTCTTGGCCGTGCTATCCCCCAGCCTATAAGCAACCAGGCTATGGGTGAACTCATGGATGGTGATGGCGATGACCAGGGCCAAGACCAGACTGAAGAGGAGGCCCACAAAAGCCAGGGGGTCGCTACGGAGCAGATTCAGAAGTCCCAGCAGCAGCATGCTTCGCTCTTGCCAGCAACAATCAACCGCCATTATAACACAGAACAGCCCAGTTTAGAACCGCGGTGGGGGGACAAAGCCTTGAATTGTGCCCAGTTTCGTGGTAAATTTTGCTGGACTGTGTGCGTTTTGGAACTATCTCTCTTTTGGTCTTCTAGCTAAGAGCAGCTCGGGAGGTTGCCTAGTGTCATCGGAGTTGGCGGAGCTACTGGCTCCCTACCGGGGGGAGCGGGGTGCCACCATACCCATTCTGCAAAAGGTCCAGGAGAAACTAGGTTATCTGTCCCATGAGGCGGTCGCTGAGATCGCCAAATTTTTGGGCATCTCGGAGAGCGAGGTCTTCGGGGTGCTTACCTTTTATGCCCAATTCCGTACCGCCCCTATGGGGAGGAAGATGGTCAGGGTGTGCCGGGGAACGGCCTGTCACGTCCGGGGAGTGGTTCAGGTTTTGGAGGCGGTGAAGAGGGAGCTGGGCATCGAGGAGGGGGAGACCACGCCTGACCTGGAATACACCCTGGAGACGGCTGCCTGCTTTGGCTCCTGTGCCTTGGCCCCGGTGATGGTGGTGGGCAAGGATGTTCACGGTAGGATGACCCCGGCTAAGGTGAAGGAGCTCTTGGGACGGCATGGGTGAGGTATTTCCATGACCTTTGAGGAGATTCAAGCCCAAGCCAGAGCGGAATGGGAGGCCCTGGAGAACAGCCCTAAGCCTCGTATCCTGGTGGGCGCGGCCACCTGCGGTCGGGCTGCTGGTGCCGGTGCCGTTCTTGAGGCCATAGACTCGGAGCTGAAACGACACGGCATAGAGGCCGAGGTAACCCAGGTGGGCTGCATCGGGCTGTGCTATGCCGAGCCTCTGGTGGATGTGATCAAGCCAGGGCGGCCGCGCCTCTGCTACCCCCATGTGACCCCGGAGCTGGTGGCTGAAATCATCGAGGACTATCTGGTTAGGGATAATCCCCGCCCCGACCTGGCCCTGGGCACAATAGGGGACGGTGGCATCGAGGGCATCCCCAAGCTTTTCGAACTGCCCGTCCTCAGGTCGCAGGTGCGCATCGTGCTCCGCCGCTGTGGCTTTATCGACCCTCAGAACCTGAGCCATTATATTGCCACCGGGGGCTACAGCGGGCTGGCGCGGGCCCTGAAGATGACCCCGGAGGCGATAATCGCCGAGATCAAGGACTCGGGCCTGCGGGGCCGGGGTGGGGCCGGTTTCCCCACCGGCCAGAAGTGGGACTTCTGCCGCCGGGCCCCGGGCACCGAAAAGTATATAATTTGCAATGCCGATGAGGGCGACCCCGGGGCTTTTATGAACCGCTCCCTGCTGGAGGGCGACCCCCATGCCGTCCTGGAGGGGATGGTCATCGGGGCCTATGCCATCGGGGCCAGCCAGGGCTATATTTATATCCGTGCCGAATACCCCCTGGCCATCGAGAGGCTGAGGCTGGCCCTCCAGCAGATGGAGGAGTACGGATTCATAGGAGACAACATCCTGGGCTCTGGTTTCAGCTTCCATATCAAGATCAAGGAGGGGGCTGGGGCCTTTGTCTGCGGGGAGGAGACGGCACTCATAGCCTCTATCGAGGGGAGAAGGGGCATGCCCCGGGCGCGCCCCCCCTTCCCCGCCCAGTCGGGCCTCTGGGGCAAGCCCACCAACATCAACAATGTGGAGACCTGGGGACAGGTCGCCTCCATCCTGCAAAGGGGCGCCGACTGGTTTGCCAGCTTTGGCACCGAGCGGAGCAAGGGCACCAAGACCTTTGCCCTGGCGGGCAAGGTGCAGCGTACTGGCCTGATCGAGGTGCCACTGGGGATAACCCTGAAGGAGACCATCTACGAGATAGGTGGCGGCATTCCCGGGGGCAAAGGCTTCAAGGCGGTGCAGATTGGCGGCCCCTCTGGCGGTTGCCTGCCCGCCAGCCTCCTCGACCTCCCCGTGGACTATGAGTCTTTGACCGAGGCGGGCTCTATCATGGGGTCGGGCGGGATGGTGGTCGCCGATGAGGATACCTGTATGGTGGACCTGGCCAAGTTCTTCCTCACCTTCACCCAGATGGAGTCCTGCGGCAAGTGCGTCCCGTGTCGGGTGGGCACCAAGCAGATGCTGGACATCCTGGAGCGCATCGCCCGCGGGGAGGGGGAAGAGGGCGATATCGACCTGCTCCTCCGCCTCGGGGAGACGGTGAAAACGGGCTCCCTGTGTGCCCTGGGGGGTACGGCGCCCAACCCGGTGCTGACCACTATCCGCTACTTCCGGGAGGAGTACGGGGCCCATATCAAAGAGAGGCGCTGTCCGGCCCTGGTGTGTAGGAACCTTGTCACTTTTTACATCCTGCCCGACAAATGCGCTGGCTGCGGCATCTGCCTCAGGGCCTGCCCTTCGCAGGCTATCAGGGGCGGCAAGCGCATGGTACATATCATCGACCAGGACAAGTGCCTTAAATGCGGCACCTGCCTCGAGGTTTGCCCCCCTCGCTTCGGTGCCGTTATCAAAGCATCGGGGGAGGCCATTGAGCTTCCCCAGGAACCGATACCGGTGGCCAGGGCCAAAGGGGAGTAAGCCCTTTCACCGGTTGGCTAGAGGCGACGGAATTGGATACGATAACCTTAACCATTGACGGGAAGGAAGTCAAAACCGCCCAGGGCAAAACCGTCTTCGAAGCGGCCCAGGATGCCGGCATTTATATCCCCAATCTATGCATCCTGCGCTATATGAAGCTGCCGGTGGGGGCCTGTCGGCTGTGCGTGGTGGAGGTGGAAGGGGAGAAGGGCCCCGTGGGCGCCTGCACATTACAGGCTAAAGATGGGATGGTAGTCCATACCCATACCCCGAAGCTCGCAGACCTGCGGCGCAAGTTACTGGGCAACATCCTGGCCCAGCACCCTAACCTTTGCCTTAGCTGCCACCGCCGAGAGCGCTGTAAGCCCACAGATATATGCCTGCGCAAGGCGGAGGTGACGGAGCATCACTGCGTTACCTGCCCCAAGAACGGGCGCTGCGAGTTGCAGCGGGTGGTGGACTATATGGGCATGGAGGGGCAGGCCCTCCCCTATGGCTATAAGGGCCTGCCCATAGAGCGGGAAAATCCCTTCATCGTGCGCAACAATAACCTTTGCATCCTCTGTGGCCGCTGCGTCTGGGCTTGCCGGGAGGTGCTGGGGACGCAGGCCATCGACTTCGCGGGCCAGGGCCGGGAAGCGGTTATCGCCCCCGCTTCCGGGACTACCCTGGCGGAATCGGGGTGTACCTTCTGTGGCTCCTGTGTGGAGGTCTGTCCCACCGGGGCGCTCATGGACCGGGATGACCAGTGGCACCCCTGGCCCGACAAGAAGGCGGCCTTAATTCGTTGCCAGTATGCCTGCCCGGCGGGGATAGACGTCCCGCGCTATATCCGCTTCATCACCGAGGGGAAATATACCGAGGCCCTGGCGGTGAACCGGGAGAAGGTCCCCTTTGCCGCCATCCTGAGCCTCGTCTGCGCCCACCCCTGCGAGGCAGCCTGCCGCCGCGGCGAGCTGGACCAGCCTTTGGCTATACGCGCCCTGAAACGCCTGGCCGTGGAGAGGGGAGATACTGCCCGGTTTGATTCCGGGGAAATAGCGCCGGCCTCGGGCAGGAGGGTGGCCGTGGTGGGCTCCGGGCCGGCGGGCCTCACCGCTGCCTATTACCTGGCCAAGAAGGGCGGCCATGCCGTGACCATCTTCGAGGCCCTGCCCCAGGCCGGGGGTATGCTGCGGGTGGGCATTCCCGAGTTTAGACTCCCCAGGCAAGTGCTGGAAGCCGAGATAGGTATCGTAACGAACCTGGGCGTCAATATCAAGACCGATACCAAGGTCGAGTCCCTGGACAGCCTCTTCCAGGAGGGCTATCAGGCCATCTTCCTGGCCATCGGGGCCCATGGTGGCACCAGGCTGGGCATTGACGGCGAGGACCTGCCCGGGGTGGTGGATGGACTCTCCTTCCTGAGACAGGTCCATATGGGACAAAAGGTGCAGATAGGGGAGAGGGTGGCGGTCATCGGGGGCGGCCACGCCGCCCTCGATTCGGCGCGGATAGCCCGCCGGCTGGGGGCTGGGGAGGTGAGCCTGATCTACCCCGGCACTAGAGAGGAACTAACTGCCACTGCCGAGGAGGTGGAGGAGGCGGTGGCGGAGGGGATCGAACTCCATCTGCTGGCCTCGCCCAGCCGGATAGAGGGGGCGGAGGGCGGCCTCAGGCTTCACTGCCGACGGCAAGGGGGACCGGAGCTGGTGTTGAAGGCCGATATGGTCATAGTGGCCATGGGGCAACTGCCGCAGGTTCCCGAGCAGTGGGGCTTGGCCCTCCAGGAGGGGGGTACCCTTCGGGTGGATGCCGAAACATTGCAAACCAGTCGGGAGGGCGTCTTCGCCGGGGGCGATGCCGTTAGCGGGCCGGCCACGGTGATCGAGGCCATCGCTGCCGGCAGGAGGGCGGCCATCTCTATCGATAAATACCTGGGAGGCCAGGGCGATATAGAGGAGAGCTTTGCCCCCCAGATGTCGCTATGGGTGGGCAGGGATGAGGGTTTCGCCCAGCGACGACGGCAGGCCGTGCCCCTAAGGGATGCCCAGCAGCGGATAGGGGACTTTGGGCCGGTGGAGCAGGGCTACAGCGAGGGGATGGCAGTGGAGGAGGCCAGGCGCTGCATGGGCTGTAGCCGGAGGTTTTTGGTCGCCGCTATGATGGCCCAGCCAGAGAGGGCCAAGGTGGCTCAGGAGTAGGGTCTCAAAATGGAAACTATCAACCTCACCATCGACGGATGGGGGGTGGTGGCCCCCAAGGGCGTTACTGTTTTAGAGGCGGCCCAGGGGGCTGGCATCTACATCCCCACCCTGTGCAGCCATCCCACCTTGCCCCCTTACGGGGGCTGTCGGCTGTGCATTGTGGAGATAGAGGATATGCGAGGACTGCCCACTGCCTGCACCACCCCGGCCACCCAGGGTATGGTGGTACACACCCATACCCCCCAGCTCCAGGAGCTAAGGCGGGGCATAATGGAGCTCATCCTCAGCGAACACCCCCAGTCCTGTCTCACCTGTCCCAGTAATTTGCGCTGTGAATTGCAGAGGGTGGCTGCCTATGTGGGCGTGGAGAAGGTAGAGGTGCCCTATATCAAGAGGGAGTTGCCAGCGGAAAGTGGCGACCCCCTGTTCAATCGCAATTATAACCTTTGCATCCTATGCGGTCGCTGCGTCCGAGTGTGCCAGGAGATCAGGGGCAACGGTGCCGTGGCCTTCACCTATAGGGGCAGCAAGGCCCTGGTGGGCACGGCCTTTGGGGGGACCCTGGAGGCGACGGGGTGTCGCTTCTGCGGGGCCTGCGTCGATGTTTGCCCCACCGGCGCCCTGATGGGCTATGAGGAGAGGTTCCTGGGCCCACCCCTGCCCACCGTGGCCACTATCTGCCCTTACTGCGGGGTCGGCTGTCAGCTCCTCTTGGAGGTGAAGGATAACCGGGTGGTGAGCGTTCACCCCGACCCGGAGGGCCCGGCTAACAAGGGCCAGGCCTGCGTCAAGGGCCGCTTCGGGATCATCGAGATGGTGCATTCCCCCCAGCGCCTCACCACCCCGCTGATTCGTAAGGGGGGAGAGCTGGTGGGGGCCAGCTGGGAAGAGGCCCTGGATGTGGTGGCTGCTAACCTCCGCAAGTATAGGGGCGAGGAGGTGGCTGTCATCTCGTCGGCCAAGGGGACCAACGAGGATAACTACCTCATCCAGAAGTTCGCCCGGGCGGTGCTGGGCACCAACAATGTGGACCACTGTGCTCGGCTGTGTCATGCCCCCACGGTGGCCGGCCTAGCCCAGAGCTTCGGCAGCGGCGCCATGACCAACTCCATCGAGGAGATCGGCGATGCCGCCACCATCCTGGCCATCGGCACCAACACCACCGCCGCCCATCCCGTCATCGCCCTCCAGATAATTAGAGCGGTGCGCCACGACTCCAAGCTCATCGTGGCCAATCCGCGCCAGATAGAGCTGTGCAAGTTTGCCCATATCTGGCTGAGGCACTACCCCGGCAGCGACGTGGCCCTGCTTATGGGCATGATGAGGGCCATTGTGGACGAGGGCCTGGAGGACAAGGAATTCATCCGGTCGCGCTGCGAGAACTATGAGGCTTTCCTGGATTCCCTGCGCCATTTCACCCCGGAGTTCGTCACCCAGGTCACCGGGGTGCCCTGGGAGCAGGTCCAGGAGGCAGCCCGCATCTATGCCACCCAGCGGCCCTCCTCCATAATCTATGCCATGGGCATTACCCAGCACTCCCATGGCACTGACAATGTGCTGGCCATCGCCAACCTGGCATTGCTCACCGGCAACCTGGGGCTGCGCTCCACCGGGGTCAATCCCCTGCGGGGCCAGAACAATGTCCAGGGGGCCTGCGATATGGGCGCCCTGCCCAATGTTCTCCCCGGATATCAGAGGGTAGATGACCCCGCCCTGAGGCACAAGTTTGAGGAGGCCTGGGGGACTGCGCTGCCCGCCAGCCCGGGGCTGACCATTACCGAGATGCTGGACGCCGCCTATCGGGGTGACATCAAGGCCATCTACCTGGTGGGCGAGAACCCCTCCCTCAGCGACCCGGAGGCCGGTCATGCCCAGGAGGCCCTGGAGAGGCTGGAGTTCCTGGTGGTGCAGGACCTCTTCCTCAGCGAGACGGCCAGGTGTGCCCATGTGGTGCTGCCGGCCTGTAGCTTTGCGGAGAAGGAGGGCACCTTCACCAATACGGAACGGAGGGTGCAGCGCCTCCGTCAGGCCATCAAGCCCCTGGGCGATTCCAGACCCGACTGGTGGATAACCTGCCAGATAGCCAGGAGGATGGGGGCCAAGGGGTTCGACTTCTCCCATCCTGGGGAGGTCATGGCGGAGATCAATCGGCTCACCCCCAGCTATGGCGGCATCACCTATAGCCGCTTGGAGAGGGGAGGGTTGCAGTGGCCCTGCCCCACCGAGGACCATCCCGGCACCGGTCGGCTGCATGAGGGCCAGTGTGTACGGGGCAAGGGCAGGTTCATGCCCCTGGAGTATCGGCCGCCGGCAGAGTTGCCCGATGCTGACTATCCCTTGCTGCTGACCACAGAGCGAAGCCTGTACCATTACCACACCGGCACCCTGACCCGGAGGGTGAGTGGGCTTAACACCCTGAGGGCTGGGGAGCTGGTGGAGATGCACCCCGAGGATGCTCAGGCGCTGGGCATTGCCGACGGCGATAGGGTCAGGGTGACCTCGCGGCGGGGGGAGGTGGTGGCCAGGGCCAAGGTAACCGAGGTCTCGCCGCCAGGGGTGGTCTCTATGACCTTCCACTTCGCCGAAAGCCCCACCAATGTGCTGACCAACCCGGTGCTGGACCCCGTGGCCAAGATACCTGAGCTTAAGGTGTGTGCCGTCAAAGTGGAAAGGGCTTAGCGAGGACATAAATGTATAAAATATTGCAACGCGAGGAACTGGCCCCCAATATCCACCTCTTCAAGATCGAGGCTCCGGCGGTGGCCCGCAAGGCCCAGGCGGGGCAGTTTGTGGTGGTCAGGGTGGACGAGGTGGGGGAGCGCATCCCCCTCACCATCGCCGACTGGGACAGGGAGGAGGGCAGCATCACCATTGTGGTTATGGAAGTGGGCACCTCCACCCGAAAGCTGGCCCAGCTCGGGGTGGGGGACTGGGTGGCCAACTTCATCGGGCCCTTGGGCCTGGCCTCTGAGATCGAGAGGTTCGGCACCGTGCTCTGCGTGGCCGGTGGGGTGGGGGCAGCCCCCATCACCCCTATCGCCCGGGCCCTGAGGCAGGCCGGCAACCATATCGTCTCCATCCTGGGGGCCAGGAGCCGAGACCTGATCTTCTGGGAGGACAACCTGCGAGCCGTGAGCCACGAACTCATCGTCACCACTGACGACGGCACCTATGGGCGCAAGGGGGTGGTCACCGAGCCCATGAAGGAGCTTCTGGAAAGCGGCCGGCGCTTCGACCGGGTGATAGCCATTGGCCCGGCCATTATGATGAAGTTCTGCTCACTCACCAGCCGGCCCTATGGGGTGAAGACCATTGTCAGCCTTAACCCGATAATGGTGGACGGCACCGGGATGTGCGGCTGCTGCCGGGTGGAGGTGGCGGGCAAGACCAGGTTCACCTGCGTGGATGGCCCCGAATTCGATGGCCATGAGGTGGACTGGGACCTGCTCCTGGCCCGCCAGCGCATCTATCTGGACGAGGAAAAGCGGTCGCTGGAGCGCTGGCAGCATCGCTGCGGTCTCTCCAGCCAGGAGGCCAGGAGGTAGCGATCATGCCAGAGCTTAATCTAAGCCGTGTCGCCATGCCCAAACAGGAGCCCAAGGCCCGGGGCAAGAATTTCCACGAGGTGGCTCTGGGCTATACCCAGGAGATGGCCATGGAGGAGGCCCATCGCTGCCTCCAGTGTCCCAAGCGCCCCTGTGTCAGCGGCTGCCCCGTGGATATAGATATTCCCGACTTCATCGGGGCGCTCCGCCAGGAGGACCTGGAGGGGGCTGTCCGGGTCCTGAAGCAAAGGAATGCCCTCCCCGGCATCTGCGGCCGGGTCTGTCCCCAGGAGAGCCAGTGCGAGGCCAGTTGCGTCCTGGCCAAGAAGGGGGCACCTATAGCCATCGGCCGGCTGGAGCGGTTCCTGGCCGACTGGGAGCGGAGCCAGGGAAGGATTGTCGATACCCGCCCTCAGGCTAGGCCCAGCGGCAAGCGGGTGGCTGTGGTGGGGGCGGGGCC
>Ga0180881_1083_pt1 | contig 24769 bp, 19 predicted proteins | sample Deesub1362A_J573_FD_124314 | JGI IMG/M metagenome (GOLD analysis project Ga0180881, IMG submission 124314) | Anaerolineales bacterium JdFR-61 | reverse complement strand
GGGGCGGGACTCTATTTTGGCCAGGTTGATGTTACGGCTGGCGAATTCCCTGAGCACGCCATATAAAAGCCCGGGGCGATCATCGGCGAAGGAAAAGCACAGGGAGGTCTTGTCGTTGCCCGTGGCCGGATGGTCGTCCTTGGCCAGGACCACGAAGCGGGTGAGGTTAGACGCCTCGTCCTGAATGCTGTGGGCCAGGGTCTCGGCCCCATAAAGGGCAGCAGCCCGAGCCGTGCCGATGGCGGCCGCCTTGGCCGAGGGGTCGGCCATCATATCTTGGACAGCGGCGGCGGTGCTCAGAGCAGCCACCGCCTGAACCTTGGGAAAGCACCGCTCCACAAAACGGCGGCACTGGGCCAGCGCCTGAGGATGGGAGTAAATAACGGCGATATCGTGGGCCCTGGTGCCCGGCTTGACCAGAAGGTGGTGCACGATGGGCAGGACCAGCTCCCTCCTGATGAGCACCCTGGACTCATGGATCAGGAGGTCCAGGGTATCGGTTACCGAGCCCTCTAGGCTATTCTCGATGGGCACCACCCCCTCCTCCGTCATCCCGGTATCCACCGCCGCCGCCACCGCCGAGATGCTGGGAAAGGGGATGAGCTCGGCCTGGCTGTCATAAAGGAGGGACGCCTCTTCGGTAAAGGTGCCCGCCGGGCCCAGGTAGGCTATGCGTTTGGCCATGGCCTTATTCTCGGTCATATCCCACCAGACCTAGACACCGCTCAAGGCCTCTCTCAAGGCGGTCTCCGATTCTGGCCTGGTGGCCGCTATCACCTGGTCTTCGGCTTCGAGGATGGTATCGGGGGTGGCCACCACAGGGTTCTGGTCTCTCCGTATCACCAGGGCTACTATGCTCCCCGGCGGCAGATTCACCTCCTGGAGCCTCCTCCCCACCGCCCCGGAACCGGCTGGCACCCTCACTTGGACTATTTCCGTGCCGGTTTCGCCCAGCTTCAGCAGATGCATCAGGGGATGGGTGGGCACCTCGTGCTCTACGTGTTCCAGGATGAGATTGGTGCTGCTCACCGTGCAGTCGATCCCCAGCTTCTTGAACAGCGTCTCATTCTTGGGATTGTTGATCCGGGCGATGGTGCGGGGGACATGGAACTTGTGCTTGGCCACCTGACAGGCCACCAAGTTGTCCTCGTCCTCATCGGTGACAGCGATGAGCATATCGGCCCGACCGGCCCCGGCCTCGGCCAGGACCGCGGTCTCGCAGCCATCGCCCCAGGTGCAGACACTCCCCAGCTCCTCGTTGATGCGCTCACACCTTCCCGGGTTTTTATCCAGCACCAGCACCTCGTGGCCCTCGTCGAGGAGCGCCTTGCACAGATAATAGCCTACCTGACCAGCGCCAACCACAATGATATACATGGCCCTCCTTTAACCCTCCAGCCTTTCCTTTAGCAGCTGGGCAAATATAGTAGTGGGGCTGATAGCCTCCAGGCCCAAGGCCTGGTAGAGGTCGCGACGCAAGGGGTCATAAATACGGCACAGCACCCTGGGCACACCGAAGAGGTGTTTGGCCATTTGGCAGGCCATGACATTGCGGTTATCTCCCTGGGTTACCGCCACAAAGGCGTCAGCGGTCTCGATCCCGGCCTTGCGCAGTGTCTCCTCGTCGGTGCCATCGCCCACCAGGGCCGTCCCTTTGAAACTGGGGGAAAGCCGGCGAAAGCTGTGGGAGTCCCTGTCCAGAATAGTGACCTTGTGGCCCTCTTCATCCATAAGAGAGGCCAGCGCAGCCCCCACCCGACCGCAACCCATTATGACCAGCTTCACGGCTTTTCTTCCTCAGCAATAGATTCGCGGAGCAGTAACACTGGGCAGGGGGCATTCTTGAGCACGTAGGGAACCACATTCCCCAGGCTGAACTCCCCAAAGCGCTTTTTATAACCTATGCCCATCATGATTATATCTACGTTCCGTTCCACCGCCTCATCCACTATGGCTGGGCCGATCTCCCGGGCCTGGAGCAAATCCGTGTCCACCTCATAACCCTGGTCCTGGGCCAATAGCTCGGCGTGGGCCAGCAGCTCATCGGCCTGCTTCACTTCAGACTCCACCTCCGCTTCCAGGGGCAGGGTTCTTTGCACTCGAATCACGTAGACCACCCGTACCTTGCCCTTCTGCTTTCTAGCCAGGTCGCAGGCCAGCTTGACCACCGCCTCATCCACCCGCCCACCGCCTATAGGAACCAGGATCTTGGACAATTCCACAATTGGGGCCCTCTAAGGACTCCTTTTCATATTATAGATTAGCCCTGGGGAACAGGGCAATAACCGGCCTGCCTTGGGCTGTATCAAGGGGACCTCTTTAACTTGTCAATGTGGTCCTGGATCAACCTATCGGCCACGTCCTTGAGGGTTTCCAGCTCCTCGGCGGATAGCTCATCCAGCCTCCCCAGGTTATACTGAACTGAGGCGGCCACCTCGCCCAGGGGGCGCGGCTTTCTCAGCAGGAAGTAGACCGTGGCGCTAGAGACTATGGCTCCGAAAAAGAGGAGGGTACCCAGGATCGACCAGATCGAGGCGATTACCCTGCCCCAAGTGGTGATGGGCCCGGGAGCATTGAAGCCCTGGGTTTGCATGGCCGTCAGACTCCACCACAGGTTGTCTCCAAAGCTATCCAGCGGCTCATTCACATTGCGCTCCACGAAGTAGAGCCCCGTGGAGAATAGCAGCCAGAGCACTACCAGCACCCCCAGGAGCGGCACCAGGGGGGTTTCCGTAATTATTGTCCTCAAGAACCTGAGGAACTCCGGGATATTGGGCACTACATGGAGCCGACGCCGGGGCTTTCGTCTCCGCCGCAATACCCGATCGCCGGGCAATGTGGGTCGTACCGGTTCGAAGGGCTTCTCCCTTTCCATCCCTACCTTCTTCCAGTTCGCCTAGATAAAAGCAGCCTCTGCCTCCGCAAAGGCTGCTTTACCCCTCCTGAGGTTACTCGGACTGAATGAGGCCTCTCGTTCAACCTCACAAGGGTAATGTTACTCCATTGTCCCATTTTGTCAATAGCGCCCGCGGGAGGCCCAGGGGCAAATGGGAAAAAAGTTGGTGGACTTGCTAAACAAACCCAAGCAAGGTAGAATATACAATAAAAATAGATTACTTGGAGGCTGGGGCAACAAGGAGGCCAAGATGGAAACGGGTACCTGGACAGTCAAAACTGGGCTGGCCCAGATGCTTAAGGGCGGGGTCATCATGGATGTGGTCACCCCGGAGCAGGCCAGGATCGCCGAGGAGGCCGGGGCTTGCGCCGTGATGGCCTTGGAGCGCGTCCCCGCCGATATCAGGGCCGCCGGCGGGGTAGCTCGCATGGCCGACCCTACGGTGATCATGGCCATTATGGAGGCGGTGAGCATCCCGGTCATGGCCAAGTGTCGCATCGGCCACTTCGTAGAGGCCCAGGCCCTGGAGGCCCTGGGGGTGGACTTCATCGATGAGTCCGAGGTGCTCACCCCGGCCGATGAGAGCCATCACATCTGGAAGCACCAGTTCAAGGTGCCCTTCGTCTGCGGTTGCCGCGACCTGGGGGAGGCATTGCGCCGCATCGCCGAGGGGGCAGCCATGATCAGGACTAAAGGGGAGGCTGGCACCGGGAATGTTGTCGAGGCGGTGAGACATATGCGGGCGGTCATGGACGGCATTCGTAAGCTGGCGAATATGCCCCAAGACGAGCTGGTGGCCGAAGCCAAGGCCCTGGGGGCTCCCCTGGAGATAGTGACGGAGGTGCACCGCACCGGCCGTTTGCCCGTGGTCAACTTCGCCGCCGGCGGGATAGCCACCCCGGCTGATGCCGCCCTCATGATGCAACTGGGGGCGGAGGGGGTGTTTGTGGGCTCGGGGATCTTCAAGTCCAGCGATCCTGCCGGGCGAGCCAAGGCCATTGTCATGGCCACTACCCACTATCAGGATCCTAAGATCATCGCTGAGGTCTCCAAGGGCCTGGGGCAGGCCATGCCCGGCCTTGACATAAAGGAAATCCCGAAGGAGTCGTTGCTGGCTCCCCGAGGTTGGTGACCTGGCCCGGGTGGCAGGATGAAGAGAATCGGCGTTTTAGCCCTCCAGGGGGCCTTTATCGAGCATATCTCCAGGTTAAACAGCTTGAGCGTTGACGCTTTCCCGGTGCGCCTGCCCCACCAACTCGAGGGGATAGATGGTCTTATCATCCCTGGGGGCGAGAGCACCACCATTGGCCGCCTCATGGCCCTCTATGAGCTGGCCCCGAAGATAAGGCAACTCGCCCAGGAGGGACTGCCCATAATGGGCACCTGTGCCGGCCTCATCCTGCTGGCCAAGGAGGCCACTGACCTCACTTGGGAGCCCCTGGGGCTGATGGACATTCAGGTGCGGCGCAACGCCTTCGGCCGTCAGGTTGACAGCTTTGAGGTGGATCTCCCCATTCCCGTCCTGGGCCCCCAGCCCTTCCACGCCATCTTCATCCGCGCCCCCGTGATCGAAAAGGTAGGCCCCGACCTGGAGGTTTTGAGCCAACTGCCCGATGGCCGGGCCGTGGCCGTAAGACAGGACAACTTGCTGGCTACCGCCTTTCATCCCGAACTGGAGGGGGATGTCCGATTTCACCGCTACTTTCTTAGCCTTGGGCGCCACTCAGGGGATAGCTCCGGTGATTCAAGCCCTTTCGCCCAGAGACCTCGTTGAACTGAGCCTCCTTCCCTCCCCGGAGCTAGCCAACCAGGCGAGAAGCAAGGCTCTCATCGGCAAGGAACAGGGCCTTAGGCCCTTGGCAACGCTCCTCGCCCAGTGGCTTCCGCTAAAGGTGGTTCGTCACAGCCTGGTGTGGCGGGAGGGTGGCCGTCTCCGAGGCCTGGTCTCAGCCCGGAGCCTATCCAGCCCCAAGGCCTGGGAGATAGATTATCTGGCCATCGCCCCGGAGGAGTTGCAGGCGGCTGCCTCCCTGCTGGAGCGGCTCAGTGCCTTAGGCGCTGGCAAAAAGACCGCCAGGGTCTTCCTCCGTCTCGAGTTGGACAGTCCCCTGGTCGAAGCCGCCATCCGGGCCGACTTCGCCAAATACGCCACCGAGCGCCTCTACCTGGCTCAAGGCAGGCCGCCACAGCTTCCCCAAGCCGACCCCCGATATTCTTTCCGCCCTGAAGCTGCGCCCGATGAGCCCCACCTCTTCACGCTGTATAGCGTCGCCATCCCCACCCCGGTGCGTCAGGCTCAGGGCATGACCCGACAGGAGTGGCGGGATAACCGGGATGAGAGCCTGCCGGGGAAACGAGCCGTCTGCCTCAAAGGCGATAGCCTGGTGGGCTGGTTTCGAGTCCGGGCCACACCCAAGTTGAGCCATTTCGAGGTGATGGCTCATCCTGATGAGGGCGGCTCTGGCCTGGAGAGCATGCTCGCCCAGATCCTGGCCCAGATGCCCCGCAACTCGCCATTAGCGTGCATCGTGCCCCAATTTCAAAGCCAACTGGCCCTGACCTTGAGCAGCCTTGGCTTTGAACCTGGTGTCGAGCACGCCTGTTTCGTCAAACAATTGACTGTGCCGGTAACCGAACCCAGGTTCGCCCCGGCACGGGCCTAGACAGGCTGGAGGACCATGCAACCGGAGATAACTGACGACCTGGATGCCCTGTTGGACACCCTGCCCCCCCACATCCGCCAGCCCCTGTGCCACCATCCCCAACGTCACGAACTTGTGGAGGTCATCCTGGACCTGGGCCGGACGCCGGAGGCGCGTTTCCCCGACCAGGAGCTTGTGCTGAGCCCCAGAGAGGTCACTGAGGAGGATATCGATTATGTGGTATCCCGCATCGGCAGCTTCGGCGATGATAACCGGGCCGGCATTGAGCGCACCTTGCACCGCATCTCTGCCATCCGTAATCGCAAGGGCCGCATCCTGGGGCTCACCTGTCGCGTGGGCCGGGCCATCTTCGGCACCATAAAGATAATCAAGGATCTGGTGGAGTCGGGCAAGAGCACTCTGCTCCTGGGCAGGCCCGGTATCGGCAAGACCACCATGCTCCGAGAAGTGGCCCGGGTGCTGGCCGACGACTTCGGCAAGCGGGTGGTCATCGTGGATACCTCCAACGAGATCGCGGGCGATGGGGACATCCCCCACCCCGCCATCGGCCACGCCCGCAGGATGCAGGTGCCCACGCCCAGCCTCCAGCACGCCGTCATGATTGAGGCGGTGGAGAATCACATGCCCGAGGTTATCGTCATCGATGAGATCGGGACCGAACTGGAGGCGGCTGCTGCCCGCACCATCGCCGAGCGGGGGGTTCAGCTCATCGGCACCGCCCACGGCAATACCCTGGACAACCTCATCGTCAATCCCACCCTTTCCGACCTCATCGGGGGCATCCAGACGGTGACCCTGAGCGATGAGGAGGCCAAAAGGCGGGGCACCCAGAAATCGGTGCTGGAGCGCAAGGCGCCTCCCACCTTCGACGTGGTGGTGGAGATCCAGGAGCGCAACCGGGTGGCAGTTCACGCCGATGTGGCCTCGGTGGTGGACTCCCTGCTCCGGGGCTATGCCCCCGCCCCCGAGGTTCGCTGGCTGGACGATAAGGGGGAGGTAAGGATTGCCAAAGCTCCGGCGGCGGTCAAGAAGGGTGTCAAGCCCAGGCCCACCGCCAGAACCGAGGGGCCGGTCAAGGTCTTTCCCTTTGGCATCAACCGCAGTCGGCTGGAGCGGGCCGCCCGTGAGCTACAGCTTTCGGTGGTCACCGTAGACGATATGGCTGCGGCCGATTTCCTAGTGACCTCCAAGAGCTATTACTACCGCAAGCCCCAGCCCATCAGGGATGCTGAGTCGGCGGGGTTGCCTGTGTATGTACTGAGGAATAATACCCCCACCCAGATACGGCAGTGCCTCAATACCATCGCCTCCAGCCAGCGGGCCGACCTCCTAGAGGCCGCGCTGCGCGAGGCCGAGGAGGCGGCTACGGGGGTGTTAGAGGGGGGAGGGGTGGTGGAGCTCAGCCCTCAGAGTGCCTTCATCCGTCGCCTCCAGCACCAGATAGCTGAGCGCAGCCGGCTGGCCTCTTCCAGCATCGGCAAGGAGCCGCGGAGACGGGTGCGGATTTTTAAGGGCGGGGCTTAGCCGAAAAGTTCGAACCCTGCCTGAGGAGCCGTATCGGCTCTTGTGCTGTGGTATACTAAATACATATTTGGCGTGAGGAGTTGCTGTGGAGCATATCGGCGTGGATATAATCGAGATACCCCGCATCGAGCAGGCCTTGGAGCGATGGGGCAACCGGTTTTTAAATCGGGTATATACCTCGGCCGAACTGGCGCAACTGGGCCACCGAAAGCCCAGCCTGGCCGCTTGCTTTGCCGCCAAGGAGGCGACCATGAAGGCCCTGGGCACCGGCCGGCGGGGGGTAGGCTGGCGCGAGGTGGAGGTCATCCACGCCCCCAGCGGCCAACCCCGGCTTCGCCTCTCGGGGCGTGCCCAGCACCGGGCCCGTGCCCTGGGCATCAGGAGCCTGGCGGTAAGCCTATCCCATTGCCGTGACTACGCCTTGGCCTCGGTGGTAGGCACCAGCGATGAAAGTGGTCACCGCTGAGCAGATGCAGACCCTGGAGCGCCGGGCCGCCCAGCTAGGGCTGTCCCCGGATATCCTGATGCAGAATGCCGGGCTGGCGGCGGCCAGGGAGATGTGGAAACTCCGCCATGGCCTGGCGGGGAAAAGCGTCCTCATCCTGGTGGGCCCGGGCAACAACGGCGGCGATGGTCTAGTGGTGGCCCGCCACCTACACCAGTGGGGAGCCCGAGTCCATATCTATCTATGCTCAGCCCGCCCCCTGGGCGATGCCAACCTCCGTCTCGCCCGAGAGCAAGATATCCCTATTGTCGAGGCCGCCCACGATGTGAGCCTGGCCTCTCTGGGCAGCATGCTCGTCTCCACGGATGTGGTTGTCGATGCCCTTTTCGGCACCGGCCAGAGCCGTCCCCTGGAGGGCACATTCAAGGAGGCATTGCGTTGGGTCGCTCAGGCTAAGGCCGGCCGCCCTGAGCTCTTCCTGGTTGCCCTGGACCTGCCCTCCGGACTCCATGCCGATACCGGGGCCGTCGATCCCGCCTGTCTGACCGTAGATGCCACCATCACTTTGGGCTATCCCAAGCTGGGCCTCTTCACCGCCGGCGGTGCAGAGAGGGCGGGACGCATCGTCGTTGCCGATATTGGCATCCCCGGGCATCTGGCTGACGATATGCCCACCGACCTCATTACCGGGGAATGGGCCAGCTCCGTAATCCCCTCCCGCCCCCCGGATGCCCACAAGGGCACCTTCGGTCGAGCCCTGGTGGTAGCAGGCTCCATCAATTATATCGGCGCAGCCCATTTGGCCTGTCTGGGGGCCCTGCGAGTGGGGGCAGGGCTGGTAACGCTGGCCACCCCCCGCAGCCTCCACCCCATCCTGGCTGCCAAGCTCATCGAGACCACCTACCTGCCGCTGCCTGAGGCGGAGCCCGGCGTGGTCGCTGCCGAGGCAGCCCCCGTGGTAAATGATGCCCTAGCGGACTACAACGCCCTGCTCCTGGGCTGTGGCCTGGGGCAGCGACCATCAGTAAGGGAGTTTATCCGCCAGGTCTTGCTGGAGCCCCATGCCAATCTACCCCAGAGCCTGGTGGTGGATGCCGATGGCTTGAATAATCTGGCCCAGATACCGGAGTGGTGGAAAGCTTTGGACAGGGATGCTATACTGACACCGCATCCTGGGGAGATGTCCCGGCTCACTGGGCTGGCTATATCCCAAATCCAGGAGGAGCGGTTGGCCCAGGCCAAGAGGGCTGCCGCCCAGTGGGGCAAAGTGGTGGTGCTCAAGGGTGCCTATACAGTGGTTGCTGACCCCCAAGGCTGGGCCAAGATAGACGCCTCAGCTAACCCAGGGCTGGCCTCAGGGGGCACGGGCGATGTCCTGGCCGGGGCAATCCTGGGGCTCTTGGCCCAGGGCCTTCACCCCTTCGAGGCGGCTGCCTGCGGCGTCTACCTGCATTCCGCGGCCGGGGAGATGGTGAGGCAGGCCATGGGCGATACCGGCATGATAGCCAGCGACCTCCTACCCTGTCTGCCCCAGGTGCTTAAATCGCTGAAGGATAGGAAATGAGGACCATGGCAAGAGGTCGGAAGCAGCCCGATACGCCACAGGGCAAGGCTCTCCTGGCCATCGATATTGGCAACACCACCGTCGCCTTGGGCATCTTTCAGGGCGAGGCATTGGTGGCTAACTGGCGCGTGGGCACTGGCGTCCGCCGCCTGGCCGATGAATATGCCCCCGTCATCCTGTATTTGCTGGACCAGCAGGGCTTTTCCCCCCAGCATATCCACGATGTGGTTATGTGCAGCGTGGTGCCTCCCTTGGCTGCTATCTTCGAGGAGTTTTGTCATAAATACTTTAAGGTCAATCCCCTCACTGTAGGGGCGGGGGTCAAGACCGGGGTGCGCATCGCCACCGATAACCCCCGAGAGGTGGGCGCCGACCGGGTGGTAAATGCCGCCGCCGCCCACCATCTCTACGGCGGCCCGGTAATCGTCATCGACCTGGGCACTGCCACCACCCTGGATGTGGTGTCCAAGGATGGCGACTACCTGGGTGGGGCTATCGCCCCTGGCATCCTCATCGCTGCCGAGGCCCTATTCACCCGCACCGCCCAGTTACCCCGGGTGGAGCTGGTGCGCCCCCCGCGAGCCATCGGCAGAAATAGCATTGCCAGCATGCAATCGGGGATCTTTTTCGGCTACATCGGCCTCATCGAGGGCCTGGTGTCCCGGATTCAGAAGGAGCTGAAGGAACAGGCCAAGGTAATAGCCACCGGCGGCCTCGCCGAAAGCCTCGCCCGGGAGACCTCGATTATCCAGGAGGTCAATCCCCACCTGACCCTTCTGGGGCTACGCCTTATCTACCAGATGAATCGGCCCTGGCCCTTGATGTAGAATAAGGGGGTGGGGAACGTGTTAGATGCCAAAAACATAGTGTTAGGGGTGACCGGCAGCATCGCCGCCTATAAAGCTGTGGACCTGGCCAGCAGACTCACCGGTCTGGGGGCCCGGGTGGATGTCATTATGACCCAGGCGGCCACGAAATTTGTGACCCCGCTCAGCTTCCGCAATGTGACCCATCGCCCTGTGGTCACCGAGATGTTTGAGCTGGCCTCTGAGTTCAGCCTGGAGCACGTGGCCCTGGCCGAGGCTGCCTCGGCGGTGGTCATAGCCCCAGCCACTGCCAATATCATGGCCAAGCTGGCTGCCGGCATAGCCGATGATATGCTCACGTGCACGGTGCTGGCCACCAAGGCACCGGTCATCATAGCCCCGGCCATGAATGTCAATATGTGGGAAAACCCGGTTACTCAGGAGAATGTAAGCCGGCTCCGCTCTCGAGGCTTTAGACTGGTGGGGCCGGAGTACGGGCGTCTGGCCTCGGGGATAATGGGGATGGGGCGGCTCGCCGAACTCGACGACATCATCGCCGCCGTGGAGGAGGCCTTGAATATCAGGGCAGACCTATCCGGTCGGCGCATCGTGGTCACGGCCGGGGGTACCCAGGAGCCCATTGACCCGGTGCGCTTTATCAGCAACCACTCCTCGGGCAAGATGGGCTATGCCCTGGCCCAGGCTGCCCGCGACCGGGGGGCCCGGGTAGTGCTTATCACCGCCCCCACCGCCCTCCCCGACCCCCCAGGTCTGGAGGTGGTTCATGTCACCACCGCCGCCGAAATGCTGGAGGCGGTGCTCCAGGCCACCTCCCAGGCCGACGCCCTAATTATGGCTGCGGCGGTGTCCGATTACCGCCCTGCCGGCTTTAAGACCAGCAAGCTGAAGAGGGATGCAGGGGCCCTTACCCTGGAACTGGTGCGCAACCCGGACATCCTGGCCCAGGCCCAGGGCGATTTCCTCAGAGTGGGCTTTGCCGCCGAGAGCGAAGACCTCCTGGAAAATGCCAAGAGAAAGCTGGAAAAGAAGAACCTGGACCTGATCGTGGCCAACCAGATTGGGGGGCCGGAGAGCACCTTTGGCTCCGATACTAACCGGGTAACCATTATCGATAGGCAGGGCAGGGTGGAGAACCTGCCCACTTTGCTCAAGACGGAGTGTGCCCAGCGCATTCTGGATAGGGTGGTAGATTTGCTGGCAGAGGAGGGGAGGTGATGGACCGTGGCCACCAGGCTCAAGTGGTTTCTGGGGGCGGTACTAGCTGGCGTCTGTGTGGGCCTGTTCTTGGCCAAAAAGTTGCGTGGCCGCCGCCGCACCACAGAAGAAATTGGATAGGGGACAAACCCATCAGCCCTCGGGGCCGATTTGTGTGACAATGTCATCCAGAGGCCGGAAATTCAGCCGTGACCACCCAACCCAAAGAACTCCCCAAGCCATATAATCCCAAACTGGTCGAGGATAAATGGTATGCCTTCTGGGAGGGGAAGGGCTACTTCACCCCCCAAATAGACCCGGAGAAGCAGCCCTTCGTCATCATTATGCCCCCGCCCAATGTCACCGGGGAGCTCCACCTGGGCCATGCCATCACTGCCACTTTGGAGGATATAATGACCCGCTGGCACCGGATGCTGGGGGAGCCCACCCTGTGGCTGCCCGGCAGCGACCACGCCGGCATCGCTACCCAGGTGGTGGTGGAGCAGCAACTGGCCCAGGAGGGCCTCACTCGCCAGCAGTTGGGACGGGAGAGGTTCGAGGAGCGGGTTTGGCAGTGGGTCAACCAATGTAAGCCCATCATCCACCAACAGCACCGTCGCCTGGGGGCCTCCTGCGACTGGACCAGGGAGCGCTTCACCCTGGACGAGGGCCCCAGCCGAGCGGTGCGCACCGCATTCGTCAACCTCTACAACAAAGGCCTCATCTACCGGGGGGAGCGCATCATCAACTGGTGCCCCCGCTGTGCCACCGCCCTCTCCGACCTGGAGGTGGTGCATAAGGAGATATCGGGACACCTGTATCATGTCAAATACCCCCTGGAGGATGGCACCGGCTTCGTCACTGTAGCCACCACCCGCCCCGAGACCATCATGGGCGATACCGCCGTGGCCGTCAACCCAGAAGATGAGCGATATAAGCGCCTTATAGGCAAGAGGGTCATCCTGCCCGCGGTGGGCCGCCATATCCCGGTCATCGCCGATGAGGCCGTAGACCCCAAATTCGGCACGGGCTGTCTCAAGATCACCCCCGCCCATGACCCCACGGACTTCGAGGTGGGCCAGCGCCACGGCCTGGAGATAGTGAACACCATGAACGACGATGCCACCATGAACGAGCGGGCTGGTCCCTATGCCGGCCTGGACCGCTTCGCCTGCCGGGAGGCCATCCTGGCCGACCTGAAAAGGGACGGCCTTCTGGTCAATACGGAGCCCTACCAGCACTCTATAGGCCACTGTCAGCGCTGCCAGACCGCCCTGGAGCCAAAGGTAAGCCAGCAGTGGTTCATTAAGATAGCCCCCCTGGCCCAGCCCGCCATCGACGCCGTGGTGGATGGCCGCATCAAGATCGTCCCGGAGCGCTTCACCAGGGTCTATCTCAATTGGATGGAGAATATCCGCGATTGGTGCATCAGCCGTCAGCTGTGGTGGGGGCACCGCATACCGGTCTGGTATTGCCACGACTGCGGGGGCCTCACCGTCACTGTTGAGGAGCCCCGGGTGTGCCAGCACTGCGCCTCCGACCGCATCCATCAGGACCCTGATGTGCTGGATACCTGGTTCAGCTCCGGGCTGTGGCCCCTGTCCACCTTGGGCTGGCCCGAAGCCACCCGGGACTTGGACTACTTCTACCCCACCTCGGTCATGGAGACGGGCTATGACATCCTCTTTTTCTGGGTGGCCCGGATGATAATGCTGGGCATGGAGAATACGGGGGAGGTGCCCTTCCGCACCATCTTCTTGCACGGGCTGATCAGGGACGAGGCCGGTGAGAAGATGAGCAAGGTGCGGGGCAATGTCATCAATCCCATAGAGGCCATTGAAAAGTACGGCACCGATGCCCTCCGCTTTGCCCTGACCACCGGCACTGCCCCTGGCAATGACTCCCGGCTGAGCTGGCACAAGCTGGAGGCCAGCCGCAACTTCGTCAATAAGCTGTGGAACGCCTCTCGCTTCGTGCTCCGGAGCCTCCAGCCCGGCCAGGTTGTGCCTCCACCTAGTGGCCAATTGCCTGTTGCCGACCGCTGGATATGGAGCCGACTGAATCGCCTGGTGGACGAGGTGGGGAGGCTGATGGCCGACTACCAGTTCGGCGAGGCCCAGCAGCTCAGCTACGACTTCATCTGGAGCGAGTATTGCGACTGGTATATAGAGCTGGCCAAAATCAGGCTTCGCCAGCCCGCTCAGCCCTCCCCCTTGCCCACCTTGGTCTATACCTTGGAAATCTGCCTCAGGCTCCTCCACCCCTATATGCCCTTCGTCACCGAGGAGGTATGGCAACACCTCAAGCCCCACCTGCCCCCAGATAAGAGGGGCCCCGAGTCCATAATGATAGCCCCCTACCCCGAGGCCGATAAATCCGCCTTCGACCCCGAGGCCGAGCGCCATCTGAAGACCCTCACCGAGGTGGTGCGTTCCCTGCGCAACCTCTGGGCTGAGTTCGGTATCCCGCCCCAGCGCTGGCTTCAGGCCGAGGTTTACGCCTCAAACGAAGTCAGGGCCGTGCTCCAAGAACACCTGGAGGCCATGCAAATCCTGGCCCGAACCCGGCCCATCACCATCTTGGACCGGAGCCAAAAGAAGCCTTTGGCCAGGAATGCCATGACCCTGGTCTTGGAGCAGGCCGAGGCGGTGGTCCCCCTGGAAGGCATGGTAGACTTCGAGGCGGAACGGGAGCGGCTGAGGGCGGAGATAAGGTCCTGCCAGGCCTTCGTGGAGCAGCTGCGCAAGAAACTGGACAACCAGGCCTTCCTGGACAAGGCCCCGGCCGAGGTGGTGCAGAGGGAGCGAGACAAGCTGGCCGCCAACCAAGACCGGCTGAGGCGGCTGGAAGAGCAGCTATCCCGAATCAGCTAGCCCCGGGTTAGGGCTTCTTGGCTATCCCCAGTTGACGGAGCTTGTTCAGCCCCTTTTTGGTATCGCTGGCCACCCGCGCCCGGTCCCAATACTGGAAGCGGTGCTTGAACAGCCAGTAGGTAAACTCCTTGAGCTGGCTCAGCTCCAGGGACCTTTTCCTGGAATAGCGCCTCTCCTTGCGGAAACGTTCCAGCAGGGCATCCCTGGTATCGCCGTAGAGGCGTCTGAAGGCCTCGTCTTCTATACCTTGCTCCCCGTTATAACCCCAGCCTCGCCGTTCCTTGAGCACCTCCTCCTTGACCGCCAGGAGGAGGGCCTCCTCCACAGTGATGCCATAAAAATAATTCAGATAGGCCCGGTACTTGGCCTCGCCGATGAGCTTCCTGACCTTCTCCGCGGTCAACTCCAGGGGCGGTTTGCCCCGCCGGATGAGGTCGTGATACTCGTCCTCGGGGATGAAGCCATTTACCTCCTCGCCCAGCCGCTCCGCCAGGAGCAGCCAGTCGAAGGCCTCGCCGGCGATGAGATAGCGACGGGTTCGTCCCCGATAGGTCTCCTCGGGCAGTGTCCACAGCCCGATGGCCTCCAAGAGCGCCAGGTACCAGTGCTGGCCGCTGGCAATGGCTCTCTTCAGGTGTTGGATAGCCTCCTTTTCGTTTTCCTGGGCCTTTTTTGACCTGGGCCCTTTTCGGTCTGGGCCTTGTTCTCCGGCCAACGCCTTTCCCCCGTCGCAGTATCTAAAAGGGGTTAAAAAACCCCTTCGGCTGGGCTAACCTTTCTTCAGAGAAGCTAGGACCTCTGTCAAGGGTCTGGTATTCAGCACATCCTCGGCGCGACACCAGCCCCGCCGGGCAATGCCTATGCCAAAGCGCATGAACTGAAACTGGGCGGGGCTGTGGGCATCGGTGCCCATCACCAGCTTGGCCCCCAGCTCCCGGGCCCGCCGAATATGAATATCCTTGAGGTCGAGGCGGGTGGGCATAGCATTGATCTCCAGGGCGGTTCCGGTCTCGACCGCCTTCTTGAAAATAACCTCCCAGTCCGCCGCCACCGGCTCCCTCTCCCCCAGCAGGCGACAGGTGGGGTGGGCCAGGACATGGATATGGGGGTTCTCCAGGGCGCCCAGGATCCGCCGGGTCATCTTGGCCTCCTCCTGCCCCATGGACGAGTGCACAGAGGCCACCACTATGTCTAGCTGGGCCAGAAGCTCGTCGGGGAAGTCCAGGCTGCCATCGGCGCGAATATCCAGCTCGATGCCGGAGAGGAGCCTGATGCCCTGCAACCTCTGGTTCAGCTCCTTGATCTCCTCGACCTGCTGGAGCAGCCGCTCTTGGTCGAGCCCCCGGGCTGCCCCCCGCCCCGCCGAATGGTCAGTGATGGCCAGGTACTCATAGCCCAGCTCCCGAGCGGCTATGGCCATCTCCTCGATGGAGTTGTGACCGTCGCTCCAGTTGGTATGAATGTGCAGGTCGCCCCTGATATCGGCTGGCTCGATAAGGCGGGGGAGCAGGCCCTGTTCTGCCAGCTCCACCTCGCCGGTGTCCTCGCGAATCTCGGGCGGGACATATTGGAGACCCAGCCTCTGGTAGAAGGCCTCCTCGGTGGGGAAAAGAGCGGTCTGTCCGGTAGCCTCGTCGGTGATGCCGTACTCGCTGAGCTTGAGCCCCCGCCTCGAGAACCTGTCCCTGAGGGCGATGTTGTGTTGCTTGCTGCCGGTGAAGTACTGGAGCAGGGAGCCAAAGCGGTCGTGCTCCACCAGGCGCAGGTCCACCTGGAGGCCGCCGGCCACCAGGACGCTGGCCTTGGTGGAGCCCTTGGCCAGCACCTCTTTCACCTGGGGCAGCCCGGCGAAGGCGTCAATGACCCGGTCCGGGTCATCGGCGGTGCCCATGAGGTCGATGTCGCCGATGCTCTCCCGGAAGCGGCGCAGGCTGCCGGCGGTGGTCAGGTTGCGCAGCCCGGGGATGGGGCGCAGGGCCTCCATCATGTCGTCCACCAGGGGCAGGGCCTCCCCGATGGGGATGCGCTGGTCCTTGCGTCGTAGCGCCTGGATGGAGTGGAGCAGGTTCTCCGCCGTCTTGTCGCCGAGGCGGAACAGTGCCGCCACCTGGCCCTCCCGGATGGCCTTCTCCAGGTCGTCCACCGTTCTCACGCCCAGCTCTGAGGAGAGGCGCATGGCCGTCTTGGGGCCGACGCCTGGGATGTCGAGGAGGGTGCTGATGCCCTCGGGGAACTCAGCGCGCAGCTTTTCGTAGTATTCCAGCTTGCCGGTGGTGACCAGCTCCTGGATTTTCTTGGCGATGGCCTCGCCCACCCCGGGGATGTCCTGGAGGTTGCCTCCCTCCTTGATGATGAACTCTATTTCGGTGGGCAGGTGCTCGATGACGCGGGCGGCGCGCTGGTAGGCGCGGATTTTGAACTGGTTTTCGCCCTTTAGCTCCAGGAGGTCGCCTATATCCTGAAACACCTTGGCGATGGCCGTGTTCTTCATGGTGAAACCACCCCCAACCCAAGCAACTCCTAATGTACTTTTACTAGCTTAGTTCATAAAGAGAACTGTCCGAAGGGTGTTGACTGCAATCCCAGATCAATATCCTTTGCCCTAGTTTCATAGGCCTTCCGCACTTATCGCAGGTGATAACGCTGAGCTTGGCCTTCATGGTTCTTCTCCTTATCTTCCGCAGCACTTCTTGTATTTCTTGCCTGAGCCGCAGGGGCAGGGGTCGTTGCGGCCCACCTTCCGCGCCGCCGCCACCGCCGCCTTGCCCCGGGCTGGGGCAGGGCGGGGCTCCTCCCTCTTTAAGCCCACCTTGTAAATGGTGTGCACCACCTCGTGCTGGATGCCCGCCAGGAGGCTCTCAAACAGGCGGTGCCCCTCCCGCTTGTAGGCCACCAGGGGGTCGCGCTGGCCCACCGCATACAGGGCTATCCCCTGCCGCATGTGCTCCATCATGGTCAGGTGCTCCACCCACAGGCTGTCGATAGCCCGCAGCATCACCAGCCGCTCCAGGAGGCGCATATTCTCGGGGCCCATCTCCTGCTCCCGCTCCTCGTAGAGCCTCTGGGCATAGTCGAGGAGGGCCTCCTCCACCTCGTTGCGGCTCATCCTGGCCAGGTGGGCGGGGGTGAGGTGAGGGGGGAGGGGATAGATAGTCGCCAACTCCGCCGCCAGCCCCTCCACGTCCCACTCCTCGTTGGCGTCGCTCTGGATGTAGGTGTCCACCAGCCCCTCGATGGCCTCCCTTATCATGGACTGGATATTGGCCTTGAGGTCGGCGCCGCTCAGGATCTTGCGGCGCTCCCCGTAGATGACCTCGCGGTGCTTGTTGACCACATCGTCGTACTCCACCAGGTGCTTGCGGATATCGAAGTGATAGCCCTCCACCTTGACCTGGGCATTCTCTATGGTCTTGCTTATCCAGGAGTGCTCGATGGGGGTGGTCTCGTCGAGCCCAGCCCAGCCCAGCACCCCCTTGACCCGGTCGCCCCCGAAGCGGCGCACGATATCGTCCTCCAGGGACACATAGAAGCGGGAGCTGCCCGGGTCACCCTGGCGCCCGGAGCGGCCACGGAGCTGGTTATCGATGCGCCGGGCCTCGTGGCGCTCCGTGCCGATGACGTGGAGCCCCCCCAGTTCTACCACCTTCTGGTGCTCGGCCTGCCAATCCGCTGGATCCCGGCCCTGGGGGTTGCCCCCCAGGATGATGTCCACGCCGCGGCCGGCCATATTGGTGGCCACCGTCACCGCCCCCAAGCGGCCTGCCTGGGCGATGATGCCCGCCTCCTTCTCGTGATACTTGGCGTTAAGCACCTGACAGGGCACACCCCGGCGCTTCAGCATCTCGGCCAAGTACTCCGACTTCTCGATGGAAACTGTGCCCACCAGCACCGGCTGGCCCTTCTTATACAGGCTCTCGATCTCATTGGCCACCGCCTTGAACTTGGTCTCCTCGTCCTTGTAGACCTGGTCGGGGTAATCGCGGCGGATCATGGGCATATTGGTGGGGATGACCACCACCTCTAGCTTGTAGATCTTGTGGAACTCCTCGGCCTCGGTGGCGGCGGTGCCGGTCATGCCTGCCAGCTTGTGATACATGCGGAAGTAGTTCTGGAAGGTGATGGTGGCCAGGGTGACGCTCTCGCGCTGGATCCTGACCCCTTCCTTGGCCTCGATGGCCTGGTGCAGGCCCTCGGAGTAGCGCCGGCCGAACATGAGCCGCCCCGTGAACTCGTCCACGATGATGACCTGACCGTCCTTGACCACATAGTCGCGGTCACGCTTGTAAAGGATATGGGCCTTGAGGGCGCTCTCCAGATAATGGGTGAGGGCATAGTTGGCGGGGTCATAGAGGTTGGCCGACTTGAGCAACCCCTCCCGCTTGAGCATCCTCTCCATCTTGGCCGTGCCCTCCTCGGTGAGGTGCACAGAGCGGGTCCTCTCCTCGATGGTATAGTCCTCCCCCGCTTTGAGGCTGGGGATGAGGCGGGCGAAGACATAGTACTTCTGGGTGGCCTCCTCAGCGGCGCCGCTGATGATGAGGGGGGTGCGCGCCTCGTCAATGAGGATATTGTCCACTTCGTCGACGATGGCATAGTGGAGGGGGCGCTGCACGCACTGGGAGAGGTCCACCACCATATTGTCCCGCAGATAATCGAAGCCGAACTCGTTGTTGGTGCCATAGGTGATATCGGCCTCATAGGCCTGGCGGCGGCTGATGGGGCGCATCCCCGGCCAGCGGGAATCATCAGACGCATACTCGGGGTCGTAGAGGAAGGAGGCCTCATGTTGAATGCTGGCAACGCTCACGCCCAGGGCATGGTAGATCGGCCCCATCCAGTGGGGGTCGCGCTTGGAGAGGTAGTCGTTGACCGTGACCAGGTGGCAGCCCTGACCGGTCAGAGAGTTGAGGTAGAGGGGGAGGGTGGCCACCAAGGTCTTGCCCTCGCCGGTCTTCATCTCGGCGATCTTGCCCTGGTGGAGCACCACACCGCCCATGAGCTGGACATCGAAATGCCTCTGGCCGAGGGTGCGCTTGGCCGCCTCTCGGACGGCGGCGTAGGCCTCGGGGAGGAGGGAGTCCAGAGATTGCCCGTCCCTGAGGCGGGCCTTGAACTCGTCCGTTTTGGCCCGGAGCTCGGCATCGGTGAGGCGCTGGAACTCCGGCTCCAGGGCATTTATGCGGTCAACAAAGGGCTGAAGCCTCTTCAACTCCTTCTCATTGGAATCGACGAGACTGCCCAACCACTTAAGCATCCCCATCTCCTCACTGCTCGAACATGGCGCCCACGGAGAGGCCGGTATGGATGCGGTGGATGGCCTCGCCCAGGAGGGGCGCTATGGAGAGGACTGTGACCTTGTCCTGTTTCTTATCGCCCACCACTGGGATGGTATCGGTGACCACCACATTCTTCACCGGGCTTGAGGCTATGCGCTGTACCGCCGGGCCGGAGAAGACAGGGTGGGTGGCGCAGGCATAGACCTCGGTGGCCCCTTGCTCCAGGAGGACATTCACCGCCCCCACCAGGGAGCTGGCAGTATCGATCTCGTCGTCCACCGTCAAGGCCCGTTTCCCCTCCACCTCGCCGATGACGTTGAGGGTCTCCGTTTCGGCCAGGTTGCCCACCCGTCGCTTCTCGATGATGGCCAGGGGCGCCTGGAGGCGCTCCGCCAGGTCCCGGGCCCGCTTGGAGATGCCGATGTCGGTGGCCACCACCACCAGGTCCTTAAGGCCCTTATCCTCAAAGTGGCGGCTGAGGACATAAAGGGCGGTGAGCTCGTCCACGGGTATATTGAAGAAGCCCTGGATCTGGGCGGCATGGAGGTCAACGGTGAGCAGGCGGCTGGCCCCGGCCACGGTGAGGAGGTCGGCGATGAGCCGGGCGGTGATGGGCACCCGGGGCTGGTCCTTCTTATCGGTGCGGCCATAGCCATAGTAGGGGACCACGGCCGTTATCCGCCCCGCCGAGGCCCGCTTGAAGGCATCGATCATGATCAGCAACTCCATCAGGCTCTGGTTCACCGGCGAGCTGAGGGACTGGATAACGAAGACATCCCTCTGACGTACATTCTCCAGGATGCGGACAAAGATGTTCTCATTGCTGAACTGGAAGACCTCGGCCTTCCCCAAGGAAATGCCCAGATAATCGCACACCCCCTCTGCCAGCTTAGGGTGAGAGTTGCCGGTGAACACCTTGAGTTCGTCCATAGCTTGATACCCCTTTTCTAGCCTTCATCTAGATTATAACACCACGCCAGATTTGAGACCAAGGAGGAACCTAATCCAGGGCCTCTCGTCCGGGGCTGAGCCCCTCCAGGGCCTGTCTGGCTGCCTCCATTTCTGCCCCCCGTTTCGTTGGCCCCTCCCCCACACCCCAGGCCTCGTCCCCGATCCTCACCTCCACGGTGAAGTGCCGCTGGTGGGGCGGGCCAGTATCCTGGATGACCCGGTAAGTGGGGGTGATGCCGAAGCGCGCCTGGGCTAGCTCTTGGAGCCTGGATTTATAGTCGGCGAAGCCCCCGGCCGCAACCACTTGGCCCAATCTGGGGCCAAGTATCCTGGTCACAAAATCGCGGGCTGCCTCCCAGCCGGCGTCTTGAAAAATGGCCCCCACCACTGCCTCTAAAGCGTTGGCCAGATTGGCCGGACGCCGTCGCCCCCCACTGGCCTCCTCCCCGCGGCCCAGCTTGAGATAGTCGCCCAGGGCCAGCTCCGAGGCCAGGCCAGCCAGGGTGTCTCGCTTCACCAGCGCTGCCTTGAGTTGGGTCATCTCCCCCTCGGAGAGGCGCATCTCCATCTCGAAGAGCAGCTCGGCTATCGCCGCCCCGAGCACGGCATCGCCCAGGAATTCCAGACGTTCGTTGGAGACAAGCCCCGGGGCCGGATTCTCGTTGACGAAGGAGGGGTGAACCAGCGCCTGTTCCAACAGTGAACGATCCTTAAAATGGACCCCCAGCCTTTTCTCTAGCCCAGTCAAATCAGCCAACAGCGCCTGTCTCCCTCCGGGCTGCCCAATCCAGAATAAGAGGGTCTGCCTCGAACTGTCAAGGAGGCCTGTGCTATAATGCGCTATAGAACACCGCGACCGCATAGTCATGGCTGAGACCGTAAACCTAGCTGCCCAACTGGAAAAGGCCCTGCCCCCCCAGCTCCTGGAGCTGGTACGAAAAGCGGGGGACATGGTCCAACGGCTGTACCTGGTGGGGGGGATAGTCCGCGACCTATTGCTGGGCCGGCCCAATTTGGACCTGGACCTGGTAGTGGAGGGCGATGCCATCTCTGTGGCACAGGAACTGGCTGCTGCCTGGGGTGGCACGGTGGTGACCCAGCCCCGCTTCGGCACCGCCAAGCTTTGCCTGGAAGGGGGGAGCTTAGATATAGTAACCGCCCGCTCCGAGACCTATTCCCGACCCGGGGCCCTGCCCACAGTCCGGCCGGGCTCCATAACAGACGACCTTTTCCGGCGGGACTTCACCATCAATGCCATGGCCATCCGGCTCGCCCCCGAAGCCTATGGCCAGTTGGTGGACCCCTTCCGGGGACGGGCTGACCTCGAGGCTGGGCTCATCCGCATCCTGCACCCCAACAGCTTCAGCGACGATGCCACCCGGCTGCTGAGGGCCCTCCGCTACGAACAGCGCCTGGGCTTCCATCTGGAGGCCACCACCGAGGCCCTGTTCCATCGCGATGTGCCCATGCTGGACACCATAAGCGGCGACCGCCTCCGCCGCGAGCTGGAGCTCATCCTCAAGGAGGAGCGTCCTGAGCTGGTGCTTCGCCGAGCCCACGAGTTAGGCCTGTTGAGCCGGTTGCACCCGGAGCTGCGCGGTGAGGGGTGGCTGGCGGAGAAATTCCAGCAGGCCCGGCTGGCCAGCACACGCCTCCCCCCCTCCCCCGGGCTATATCTCTCGCTGTTCTTTTATCCCCTGGGCCGGGAGGGGACGGAGCAGCTCATCCATCGCCTCAAGTTCCCCAGGGCCCTGGCCCGCACCCTTAGGGACAGTGCCCGCCTCAAAGGGCTGCTGGACGAGCTGAGCAATCCCTACCTCCTGCCCAGCCACGCCTACCGGCTGCTTCAGGGAAGTTGCCCCGAGGCGGCCCTGGCCGTGGCCCTGGCCAGCACCTCGCCCCTGGCCCAGGAGCGCCTGCTCCTGTATCAGAATAAATGGCGTTCCGTAAAGGTTCAGCTCAGCGGCGACGAGCTTCAGCAAATGGGAGTGCCCCCGGGCCGGGAGCTGGGGCTTATCCTGGAGTCGCTGCTGGAGGCCAGGCTGGACGGCGAGGTCAAGACCAAGGAGGAGGAAAAGGAGCTGGTCCAGCGGTGGCTGGAAATAGGCGACTGACCGTGCCCCTAACCGCCCAGCCATTTGAGCACTTGAGGCACCAGCTCTCGGGTCAGGCCCTGCTTCACCTTACACCGGGGCAAGGAGTCGAGGAAAGCCCTCCCATAAGGGCGACTGTGGAGCCGGCTGTCCACAACCACCACCACGCCCCGGTCCCGGTGGCTGCGGATAAGCCTGCCAAAGCCCTGCTTAAAGCGGAGCACCGCCTGGGGCAGGGTGTACTGACTGAAGCTGTCTTGATACCTCTCGGCGCGGGCTTCGAAGACAGGGTCGGTGGGCACAGCGAAGGGGAGCCTGGCGATGACGAGGAGGCTGAGGCTGCTGCCCATCACATCTACCCCCTCCCAGAAGGAGCTGGTGCCCAGGAGCACGGTCCTGGGGTTTGTCTTGAGGGTCTCCAAAAGCTGTTTGGCCGAGCCGTCGATGCCCTGCCCCAATACCAGGATGCCCGCCTGCGACAATGGCGACTGGATGGCGGCATGGGTGGCGCGGAGGGCGCTGGCTGAGGTGAACAGGGCCAGGGTCCTGCCCCCTGTGGCCCGACACAGCTCGACTAGGGTCTGCCCCATGGCCTGCTGGTAGCTGGGATGGTCGGGCTCGGGGAAGTCCAGGGGAAGGTAGATCAGGGTTGAGGCCTCATAATCGAAGGGGGAGCCGATTTCCAGCTCCCGGGCCCCCTCACACCCCAGCCGTCCCTTTATATATTCAAAGCTACCCTGGCTGCTGAGAGTGGCGCTGGTCATGACCACGCAGTCTTTCTCCGAAAACAGGCTCCTCTCCAGGATTTGAGCCACGCTCACAGGAGCAGCACACCAGGTGGTCACCCCCTCCTGGGCATTCCAGGAACCCCAGTAGACGGTCTCCGGCTCCGGGCAAGACACTGTAGCCACCTGGCCCCGCAGTTGGGAGCAGGTCTGCCCCAACCACACCAGCTCCTGTCGCCAGCCATGGTAATCTTCCAGCTCCTCTAGGCCTTCTAGGGCGATGTAAAGCCTGTCCAGCCCTGATTCTATCTTCCCCAGGGCTAAACCCAGTTCCTGGGCGGCTGCCTCCACACCGTCCCAGCCCGGCTGGGCCCGCTGAGCCCGGGTAACCCGCAGGCGACGCTCGTACTCGCCAGTCTCTCCAGTATGTTGTAGGACGAATTTGGACAGCCTGTCGAAAAACCGCTCCGCCTTGGCCCCTGCCTCCCTTATCTCGCGCCTCAGGTCGTCCATGTGCTGTCTGAGCTCCCGGCGTCGCGCCCAGGCCACGATGCTACGGCCCAGATCGATCTCCAGCTCGGTCAGAAATCCTGAGGGGGTGTCATGGGCCACCTTGCCCCCGAGGCGACCCAATAGCTCCAAGACCTGCCATATCGATAATCTGAAGCCGAACTGCTCCGTAGCCTCCGCCTCCAGATGATGAGCTTCGTCTATGATGAGATGGCGGAACTGGGGCAATACCTGGCTGCCCCGAGCGATGTCTGAGAGGAGGAGGGCATGATTGACCACGATGAGCCGAGAGCCCTCCGCCCGCTGCCGGGCCTGGTGCAGAAAGCAGCTACCGTCCTGCTGATAGGGACAGCCCTCCCCAGGGCAACCGCCCTCCGGGGCAGCTATCCATGACCAAGCCAGAGCCTCCTCACCGGCCAGGCTGATCTCGGAGCGGTCGCCGCAGGTGGGCTCATTCAGCCAGACCACAGTCCGCACCAGCAACCTGGCCTGAGCCCTGGTCAGGGCCGGGCTATGGAGCAGGGCCTGCCACCGCTTCAGGCACAAGTAGTTCGACCGCCCCTTGAGCCCCATCACCCCCAGCTCTGAGGCTGACAGCCCCAGGGCTCGGAGCAGCTCCGGGATATCCTTGCCCAGGAGTTGCTCCTGGAGGTTGATGGTGTTGGTGGAGATGACCACGGGGACATTGTTTTCCAGGCTGTAGAATAGGGAGGGCAACAGGTAGGCCAGCGACTTGCCGATGCCGGTGCCAGCCTCCACCATGAGGTGCTCCTTTTGGTTCAGGGCCTGGGCCACCGCCTGCATCATCTGCACCTGCCCCGGGCGGGGTTCGTAGCCGGGAAAAGCCCCTTCCAATATGCCGCCGGGCTCCAGGAGGGAGGTCAACCTGGCGATATCCAGGGGCTGGGGGAGCAAAGCGGGTGTCAAAGGCCCCCGGCGCCCCGCCGGGCGGGTTATGCCCCTGGGCAAGGCCTGAGCCGCGATCTGCCTCCTGGCTCGGAAAGAGCGCTCTATATCCTGGAAAAGGGGGGCCAGGGGCCAATCCCAGGCTCGACCGAGCTGGTTGATTTGAGATATGGCACTGGGGGGGAGCTGCTGGAGCTTATCTACCAGGCTCAAAAAGACCTCTCTGGCAGCCTGGGCATCGGGGAGGGCGCGGTGGCAGGGGCGGGTGGAGGTGCCCAGGTGCTGGCTCACGGTGACCAGGCGGCAGTCGGGGAGGCGGGGG
>Ga0180881_1066_pt1 | contig 26514 bp, 27 predicted proteins | sample Deesub1362A_J573_FD_124314 | JGI IMG/M metagenome (GOLD analysis project Ga0180881, IMG submission 124314) | Anaerolineales bacterium JdFR-61 | reverse complement strand
GGCCAGCACCTCGGGCCGCCTGCGCGGCCTTTGTGGTTAAGGGGTGCTGATGGAGACATTGGCCCCGGGTAATGTTTCCATCGGTCCACTCACGGCCGGACTCCCCTCCCATGCGCCCTGGGGCTATAATCATGCAGTCCGCCACGCGGGAGCTGCGATGGAGGTCTATAAGGCCATTCTCACCAAGCGCGCTGTGCGCATTTTCCGCGATCAGACGCTCAGCGAGGAGCAGGTTCGCAAGATCCTTCACGCCGGTCGGAGAGCGCAATCGGCCAAGAACACCCAGCCATGGCAATTCATCGCCATTCGCGATCGGGAACGCCTGGTTGCCCTGTCCAAGCTCGGCACCTACGCCGGCCATCTCTCCGGCGCGGCCATGGGAGTCGCCATCCTAACCCCCGATCCCGCGCAACGCTGGTCCATTATGTTCGATGCCGGCCAGGCCGCCGCCTATATGCAACTGGCGGCCTGGGAGATGGGCATTGGGTCTTGCTTGGCTACCATTTATCAGCACGAGGAGGCGCGCGCCTTGCTGGGCTTCCCTCAGGAGTGGCACCTACGGGTAGCCATCTCCTTTGGCTACCCGGCCGACCCCGAAGAGCTCAAAGCGCCCCCCCGGCGGGGCGGTCGCAAACCTTTCGACCAGGCTGTCCACTTTGAAACCTGGGGAGGGAAGCCCTAAGGGCCGCCTGCATGAGCGCACCCCCCTCTCCCCGACTGCCCGGCCAGATTATGACCATCACCCTGGCCCGCACAGCGGCCAACACCGGCTTTCGTATGGTTTACCCCTTTCTCCCCGTCTTCGCCCGTGGGATGCGCGTCAGCCTGGAGACGGTGGCCTACGCCATTACCCTGCGCTCCTTGCTCGGCCTGGCCACCCCCCTCCTGGGGTCGCTCAGCGACCGCTGGGGCCGCCGGCGGGCCATGGTTGGAGCCCTGCTTCTTTTCTCCCTGGCCTTTCTCATGCTTTCCCTCTGGCCAACCGTTGAAATGTTTTTCCTGGCCTTGCTAATGGTCAGCGCCAGCAAGCTGATCCTGGACCCAACGGTCCACGCCTACCTCGGAGATCGGGTGGCCTACGGCCGCCGTGGGCTGGCCATCGCCATCACCGAATTCGGCTGGTCCGGCGCCACCCTTGTGGGAATCCCTCTGATGGGCTGGATGATCGCCATGGGAGACTGGACCACCCCATTCCCCCTGCTGGCCGCCATCGCAATGGTCCTGGCGCTGGCCCTGGCGCTGCGGCTGGAGCGGGATCCCGTGCCTTCGGGGACCGCTCCCTCCCTGCGTGCCAACCTGCGGATCGTCTTCCGTCATCGCACCGCGATGGCGGGCGTCCTGACCGGCTTGCTCTTCAGTCTGGCCAATGAAGCGGTGGGCGTTGTGTACGGCGTGTGGCTGGAGGCTGATTTTTCCCTGCAGGTGGCCGCTTTGGGCGCGGCGACCATCGTCATCGGCTTGGCAGAGCTTCTGGGCGAGGGGTTGGTGGCCAGACTGGTGGACAGGTTGGGAAAGCGGCGAGCGGTCTTGTGGGGACTGGCAGCCAATTCGCTGACGGCCCTGCTGATCCCCCTGATCGGAAGGCAGCTGAGCGGTGCGCTAATCGGCCTGTTTCTCTTCTTCCTGACCTTCGAATTCACCATTGTCAGCATGATCCCCCTGATGACCGAGATCTTGCCCCAGGCGCGGGCCACAACCATGGCGGCCTTCATCATGGGCCTGGCCCTGGGGCGCGCCCTGGGCGCTCCGCTAGGCCCCCCGCTCTTCACCCTCGGTTTGCTGACCAACTGCCTCTTCGCCGTGGGCGCCAACCTGCTCGCCCTGGGGGTGTTGAGGGCGTACGTCCCCGAGTGACCCGGCTCTTCCGGGAAGGAGGATCGATGCGCGCAGATTTGGTCATTCACTCCATCAGCCAGCTAGTCACTCCTGGCCCTGACCCACAGCGCGGAGCCCAACTGGGTACGCTCAACATCCTCGAGGACGCCGCCCTGGCCATCGCCGACGGCGTGGTAGCCGATCTGGGTCCCTCATCGCATATTCGGGCCCGCTGGCAAGGGCAGCAAGCGCTGGAGGCCAGCGGAAAAGTGGTGATCCCGGGCTTCGTCGACCCGCACACCCATGCCCTCTTTGTGGGAGATCGCGCGGCCGAGTTTGAGATGCGGGTGCGCGGGGCCTCTTACATGGAGATCATGGCCGCCGGGGGCGGGATTACGTCCACCGTGCGCCAGGTGCGCGCGGCGGGGCTCCAGGAGCTGGTGGAGCAGTCCTTGGGCCGCCTGCAATCCATGCTGGCCCACGGGACCACCACCGTCGAAATCAAGACCGGCTATGGCCTGGACACCGAGAACGAATTGAAAATGCTGGCCGCCCTGCTCGAACTTGAAAAGCGAACGCCGCTGGAAATCGTCCCCACTTTCCTGGGCGCCCACGCCCTGCCGGAAGCGTTCCGCCAGGACCCGGATGCGTATGTGGACTTAGTCGTCCAGGAGATGTTGCCCGCGGTGAAAGAATGGTGGCAGGAGCATGCTCAGGGCCGCGCCTTGCCCTTCGTCGATGTCTTTTGCGAGGAAGGGGCCTTTGATCTGGATCAAGCCCGGCGCATCCTGACCCGTGCCCGAGAATTAGGATTTCCACTGAAGATCCACGCCGATGAGTTCAAGCCCCTGGGCGGCACGGCCCTGGCTGTGGAGTTGGGCGCGGTCTCGGCGGACCATTTGGTGCAGACCCCCGCCCGCCAGGTTCAGGCCTTGGCGCGCTCCTCGACGGTGGCCGTGGCATTGCCCTGCACCCCTTTCGGCCTGGGGGAGAGGCAGTACACCCCTGCAGGCGAAATCCTGGCCCAGGGCGGGTTGTTGGCCCTGGCCAGCGATTTGAACCCCGGCACCGCCTGGTGCGAAAGCATGCAATTTTCCCTGGCCCTGGCCTGCCGCTATATGGGGCTGACACCAGGGCAGGCCCTCTGCGCGGCGACCATCAACGCCGCCGCGGCCCTGGGAATGGCCGATCGCATCGGCAGCCTGCAACCCGGCAAACAGGCCGACCTCGCCCTGCTGGAGGTGCCCGATTATCGCCATCTGGGTTATCGCTTTGGCACCAATCTTGTTGCCCTGGTGGTCAAGGCTGGCCAGATCCTCTGGCGCCCCTGAGGGATGAACGATGGAAAGCACTTCTTGGGCCTCAACTGCGCTGCTCGTCGCCCTGCTCAGCGCCGCGCTGATCGCCTGGCTGATGATCCGCAGCATATTGCGCCTGACCCGCCGCATCTTCACCCTGGGGTGCCTGGGGCTCTTGCTGGTTGGCGGGGGAGTCCTCTTCCTCGTCTCGCAGGGCTGAGGCGCGTCCCCCGAAAGCCAATTCCCCCGGGAGGGGGCTGGCGCCCAGGGCATAAAAAAACAGCCCCTCACAGGGAGGGGCTGTTGGTATCGCCTTGCGCCTGCCGGCTTAGTATTCCGGCATCGGCGGCGTGGCGGGCTTCTCCTTCTCGGGCACGTCGGTGATCAGGGCCTCGGTGGTCAGGATCATGGCTGCGATGGAGGCCGCGTTTTCCAGTGCGCCCTTGGTGACCTTGGCCGGGTCGATGATGCCGGCTTTCACCATGTTGACGAACTCTTCCTTGAGCACGTCGTAGCCAATCTTATCGTTCTTCTTGGCCTTTTGCTGGCGGCGCACTTCCTCGACGATCACCGCGCCATCCTTGCCCGCGTTCTCGGCGATGCCCTCCATGGGAACGGTGAGGGCCCGGCGGACGATGTTGACGCCCATGTTTTCATCCTCACCGTCCAGTTTGAGGTCGGCGATGGCCTCTTGCGCGTTGAGCAGAGCCACGCCACCGCCGGCCACGATGCCCTCCTCAACGGCCGCGCGCGTGGCCGACAGGGCATCCTCCACCCGGTGCTTCTTCTCCTTCAGCTCCGTCTCGGTGGCCGCGCCGACGCGGATGACCGCCACACCGCCGGAGAGCTTGGCCAGGCGTTCCTGCAGCTTCTCGCGGTCGTAGTCGCTGGTGGACTTTTCGATCTCGACCTTGATCTCCTCAATGCGGCCCTTAATGGCATCGGGGTCACCCTGGCCTTCGATAATCGTGGTGTCCTCTTTGGTGACCACCACCTTGCCCGCGCGACCCAGGTCCTCTATGGTCACCGACTCCAGCTTGCGGCCCAGCTCCTCGGTGATCACCTGGCCGCCGGTGAGGATGGCGATGTCTTGCAACATGGCTTTGCGCCGATCGCCAAAGCCGGGGGCCTTCACCGCCACCACGTTGAGCATGCCGCGCAGCTTGTTGAGCACCAGGGTGGCCAGGGCCTCGCCCTCCACATCCTCGGCGATGACCACCAGATCGCGCTTGCCGATCTGCACCAGCTTTTCCAGGATGGGCACGATGTCGGTGGCCGCCGAGATCTTCTTGTCGTGGATCAGGATATAGGGCTCTTCGATCACCGCNTCCATGGCCTCCGAGTCGGTGACGAAGTACGGGGAGATGTAGCCGCGATCAAACTGCATGCCCTCCACGTATTCCGTTTCGAACTCCAGGCCCTTGGACTCCTCCACGGTGATCACGCCATCCTTGCCCACCTTGTCCATCACCTCAGCGATCAAATCGCCGATCTCCTGATCCTGAGCGGAGATGGCGGCCACGGAGGCGATTTCCTCTTTGGTGGTCACGTCGATGGCCTGATCCGAAATGGCCTGCGAGACAGCCTTAGCCGCCGCCTCGATGCCGCGCTTGAGCAACATGGCGTTGGCGCCTGCTGCCAGGGCCTTCAGACCATCGGTCACGATGGCATGGGCAAGTACCGTGGAGGTGGTGGTGCCGTCACCGGCGATGTCGTTGGTCTTGGTGGCCGCTTCCTTCAAGAGCTGGGCGCCCATGTTCTCGTAGGGATCCTCCAGCTCAATTTCCTTGGCCACGGTCACACCGTCGTGGGTGATCGTGGGGGAGCCAAATTTGCGGTCCAGGGCCACATTGTGCCCCTTGGGGCCCAGGGTCGTGGCCACGGCTTCCGCCAGAATGTCAATGCCTGCCTTCAAACGACGTCGTGCATCTTCCTTGAATGCCAACTGCTTTGCTGCCATGGTTCCATCACTCCTTTTGCGTTAAGGGATTATGCCTTTTCAGTTACGGGCTCAGGGGTGCCTTCCAGCACGGCCAGCACGTCGCTCTCCCGCAGGATGAGCAGCTTCTCGCCATCGATCTTCACCTCTGTGCCCGCGTACTTGGCGAAGAGCACTTTGTCGCCGACCTTGACTTCCATCTCGATGCGCTTGCCGGAATCATCCCGGGCGCCGGGCCCCACAGCCAGAACCTCGCCCTTCTGTGGCTTCTCTTTGGCCGTTTCCGGCAAAACGATGCCGCTAGGGGTTACCTCTTCCTCCTCCAGCGGCTTGACGACCAGGCGGTCTGCCAGCGGTTTAAGTTTGAGAGCCATGCCAACCTCCTCCTATTTTGATATGGTGTACCCTAATCAGGCAAAAAGTGAGCAAATTAGCACTCGCCACATTTGAGTGCTAACTTGCAGCCCTAGTTTAACCAAAGTGAGGGGCGAAGTCAAGGGGTCAAAGCCGATTTTGCACACCGCGCAGGCGGCCATGCCCATCGCGATTTGCTTCGCCCTGCCCTGGGCGCGGCACCTGCGCCGCGAGGCCCAGGCCACCAAAGCCACCCAGTCCATGTTGATGTCCCAGGGCCTGGTCTATGCAGCGCCGCGCTCTAAGGCCGGGGCGTTTCCTGGGGGGCTTCGGGGGTGGGGTTACCAGCCCCGCCAACCCTGGCGCAGATCTCGCGATTCTCGGCCACAATGCCCGCGACGACGGGATCATCGCCGTAACTCCCCATCAGCTCGCCAAAGATGCGCTCCGCCTCTTGGCAGCCATTAGGGTAGAGCTCGCTCCCCGAGTAGAAGGCCAAGGCCGATCCGTAGGTGTAATAATACTCCAGACTGCTGGGGCCCAGGGGCAAGCCCTGCACCTCCATGCCCACCAGCTGGGCGTTTTCGCTCTCACAATCGGCATATCCCAGCTCGCACAGGATGGCCTGGCTCTCCTCGGCTGTACACCCCTCCACGGCGCACTTGAGCACGGGGATGGCGCTCTCGTAATTGCGCGCTTTGTAGTACACGATCCCCAGACGCCCATAGACATCCGGATCCGCGGGGTTGATGGCCAGCGCTTTGGCGATGTTGAGCGCGGCGGCGAAGAACTCGCCATCCTGCAAATAGGTCTTGCCGATGGCCAGATAAGGCACTGGATCTTGCTTGCGCAGGTCCTCATTGATCTGCGCGTTGATCTGCACTGCGCGATTGAAATATTGCAGCGCCAAGTCGATGAATTGGGCGCGCTGGGATTGGATGGGCGTCGACACGCCCAATTGGCGATAATTCGCCCCAATGCGCAGGTAGAGGAAAGTCAGATTGGGGGTGATCTCCGCCGCCTTGAGATATTGCTCGATGGCCGCCCGGTACAGCCCCAGGCTTTCCAGCACGATGGCATGCACGCGGTAGATATCCATGCGCAGGTCGCCCAGGGCTTCCTGGCGACCCTCCATCCGCTCCACAGCCTGCTCGGCGAAATCCAGGGCCTGGGACCACTTTTGCTGATCGGTGAGCACCTCGGCGTAAAAAGCCAGCGCCAGCGGATCCTCTGGATCCAGCTGGTTGGCCCGCAAGGCCGCGGTGGCCGCTTCGGTGAGCAGCCGCTCCCGTTCAGCGATTGAGGGTTGAGCCGCAGCCGCCCAATCATAGGCCAGGGCGCGAATGGCATGGGCGAAGCTGTCATCCGGCGATAGCTCAACGGCCTTGTCCGCCGCCCCCTGCGCTTCCGTCAGGCGCAGCAGCCGGGATTGAGGGTTGGCCAGGAGTTCGCTGGAATAGGCTTGGATGCGCGCCAGTTCAGCCCAAATGCGGGCGTTATGAGGCTCCAATTCCGCAGCCTGGCGGTAGGCGCGGATGGCAGCCTCAAGATCGCCGGCGGAAAAGAAAGCCCTACCCTCTTCGATGTAGGAAAATGCCGTGCGGGTGGGGAGCGGGGTGGCCAACATCACCGGTTGAATCTTGCCCGCCTCCACCATGCGGGTCAGCTGAATCCCCCCTACAATAAGCAGCAGGTAGACCAGAACCCGCCAGGGGTTGGAGCGCCTGGATTTGCCCCCGAAGTCGAGCCGCTCACCGGAGAGATACATGGATCTCACACCTCACGGGGTCGGCGTCCCTTCAAGGCTCGGCGTGGGCGTACCCTCCTGCAGGCCGCAGAGCTCCTGACCCTCCGCGGCGTTGGCCACAACGATTTCATCATCCGGCGCGACCCGCAGGAGAGTCTCGAAGATTTGGCGCGAAAGGTCGCACTCCCCCATGCGCGCCAGGGCCAGGGCGTAGGTGTAGTAGAACTCCAGGACGCGGAAATCGCCGGGGTCCAATGGCAGGCCTTCCACAGCCACCCCATCCTCCGTCAAACCACCCTGCACAGCCAGCCGCAGCTCGCGGATAGCGCCCTCCAGATCATCGCTCTTGTAGAGCATGCGCCCCAGATTGCCGTGCAGGCGCGGGTTGGAGGGGTCCTTTTCCACGGCATCCGCGGCATACTGGCTGGCTTTGCCATAATTGCCCCGCCGGGCCTCCGCGCTGGCGATGCGGCTGAGCGGGTCGGGGTTGCTGGGATCGAGGGAGACCGCCCGCAGGTAACTATCCACGGCGGCATCAATATCTCCCAAAGCTTGATGCATGTTGCCCACCGCGATGTGCAAGAGCGGCAGATTGGGATGAATGCGCAGNGAGACCAGGTAGGAATCCAGGGCACGATCGTAATTGCCCGTCGATTCCCAGACGTAGCCCAGGGCACGATGGGCTTCCATCAAACCGGGATCCAGTTGGACCGCCTTCTCCGCCGCAGCGCGGGCCTCCTGAAATCGGGCGATATCGTTGTCAATCAGCACTTCAGCATAATAGGCAAGCACCAGCGCTGATGTGGGATCATCGGCCAGGGCCTGCTCCACTTTCTCCAGGGCCTCCCCCAGGATGCGCAGGCGGCTCACCTCATCCTCAGCCTCGATAGCCCGAAAGTCCAGCACCCAGCCATAGACCGCGTTGGCCAGCGCCGAGTTGGGATCGATGAGCACCGCGTTGCTGGCACTCTCCTCCGCCTCCGCGTAGCGGCCGCGAAAGACCTGAATGCGCGCCAGATTGACATGATAGACCAGGTTGCGCGGATCAACCTCGATGGCCGCCCGATAGGCCTCTTCCGCCTGGGCCAGCTTGCCCGCCTCAAAGAGGGTTTCGGCCTCCAGCGCGTATGAGGCAGGGCTCCGGGTGGGCGTGGGCGTGGGGACGAAGGGCGCAGGCATGGCGGGCACCACCACGCGCTCCACATAGAGCCCGGCGGCGATGAGAATCAGCAGCAGCAGCACCCGCCAGGGATTGCTGCGGCGCCGCTTTTTGCGCATGTTCCACTTGCTGCCACTAAGATACATAAGTTCCTGCTGGCCCAAGACTCGGGGCAATGCATCATACCATCCGCAATTTGGCAGCGTCAAGAAAGCCTAACGGCTCGCGGAGCCTCCAGGCACCGGCCGCCTTCAGAGACCCCACGGGCCGCGTAGGTGTCAGGCGGTCTCCCGCTCCCCTGGGCCCCGCGAGCCTGGGAGAAAGCTCCGGGGTTGGTATAATGCTCTCATGTCTGATAGCACCCAGCCCACTCCGGCCCAAGAGGCCCCGAAACGCGACGTGCAGGGGGAACCCCAAGTGCATCCCATGGGGGCTTTGCTGACGGTGGCACGAAAACCCCTGGTGCTCTGGCTGCTGGTCCCCCTAGTCATCCTGGCCGCAGCTGGCGGGGGGTACCTGGTGGGCATCCGCCAGGGGGCCCATCAGCGCGCCCTGGCCATCCAGCGCTCAGCGGAAGAACAATTCCGCCTCGCCCAGCAAGACCTGGCCCAGGGGCGCTTCGAGATGGCCAAACAGCGCCTGGAGTATGTGGCTCGCATCGACCCCACCTACCCTGGAGTGCCAGAACTCCTGGCCCAGGCCCTGCTGGCACTGAACAAGCCCACATCCGCACCCACCATTCAGGCAACCCCAACGCCTAACTTGGCGCCGGTAGCAGAGCTCTTCGAGCAGGCCCAAAGCGCCTTGGGAGCCCAGGACTGGACCCTGGCCATAGACACCTTGGTCGCCCTGCGGGCCAAGGACCCCGCTTACCAGGCCATTGAGGTGGACCGGATGCTCTTCATCGCCCTGCGTAATCGCGGCGTGCAGCGCATTGAGAAAGAGGGAGAGCTGGCGGAGGGACTGTACGATCTGAGCCGCGCCGAGCAGTTCGGCCCCTTAGATCGTGACGCCGAAACCTGGCGCAGCTGGGCCGAGCTTTACATGTTGGCCAATAGCTACATGGGATTGAATTGGGGGCAAGCAGCCCTCTATTTCGGGCAGCTCTACGCCATGGCCCCTTACCTCAATGGGGACACTTACTTGAAATATGCCCGCTCGAGCCAGGCCTACGGTGATGAGCTGTACCAGGCCAAGGATCCCTGCGCGGCGACAGATTATTACGCCAACTCCCTGGGGGCCTGGGAAAACCAGGAATTGGTTCCCACAGCCACCAAAGCCGCCAAGGCCTGCATGACGGCCACCGCGCCCGCCCCACCCCCTCCACCCCCTTCAGAAAGCACGCCAACCCCCACACCCAACGGCGGGACCTCAGAAGCGGAGGCTACGCCCACGCCCACGCCCACCAACACACCGGAGAGCTGAGCATGCAAACCCCCATCTGGCTGCTCAGCGGGGCCTATTGGATCCACATGGCGGCCACGGTGGTCTGGCTGGGAGGGCTCTTCTGGATGTCGGCCTTCTTCCAGACACATACAGCGCAAGAGGGGGTCTCCTCCGCGGGCCAAGCGTGGCGCCTCTTGCGTCGCTTTCTCTCCATCGCTTGGCTCAGCCTGGCCCTCTTGGTCGGCACGGGCCTGCTGCAGATGGCCGCCAACCCCAACTATCAGGGCACCTTGGCCCTGGTCAACCCATGGTCGCGGGCCTTGCTGGCCAAGCACGTGGTGGTGCTGCTCATGGCCGGCCTCAACGGGCATCTACAATGGGTCCAGCTGCCGGCCCTGGAGCGCGCCATGATCGCCGCGCGAGGCGGCACAGGCGACCCCCAACCCATGGCTGCTTCACGCATGCTGCGCTTCCACCGCCTGAACTTGGCCCTGGGCCTCCTGGTGCTCCTACTCACCGCCATGGCCCGCACCGCCTGATCTTCGCCCAAGACCTTGGCGGCTCCCGATTGGTGTACAATGATGGCTCCGACCAACTTGAGAGTGTAGGCCCAATTGTTCGAGCTCACCTTCCTTGGAACCTCAGCATCCGCTCCCTCCGCCCACCGCGGGCTCTCGGCGCAAATCATCGCTTACCGCGACTACCGCTTCCTGGTCGACTGTGGTGAGGGCACCCAGCGCCAGATCCTGAAAGCCGGGGTCGGCTTCCGTCGCCTGGATCGGGTGCTGATCACCCACGGCCACCTGGATCACATCCTGGGCCTGGCGGGGCTGATCTCCACCATCGCCCGTTGGGAGACCATGGACAAGATAGAAATCTGGGCCGGCCCCTGGGCGGCCGAGCGCATCCGGGACCTGCTCTTCGGCGTCGTGCTGCGGGGCGCCAAACCCCCTCTGGAGCTGGTGATCCACGAGATCGAGCCCGGGGTGATCCTGGAGGATGAGGGCTTCCGCGTGCGGGCCTTTCCCGTGATTCACCGCGGCAGCGACTGTTTCGGCTTCTCCTTTGAGGAGCCCACCCGGCGCCATTTCCTGCCCGAACGGGCCGAGGCCCTGGGCATCCCCCCGGGGCCCATTCGCGGCGAGCTGGCTCGCGGGCACCCCGTCTCCCTGCCCGACGGGCGCGTTGTCCACCCCGATGATGTGCTCGGCCCCCCACGCCGCGGCACGCTGCTGGTCCATGTGGGCGATTGCGGCAACACCGAGAACCTGCTGGAGGTCTGTTGGGAAGCGGATGCCCTGATCATTGAGGCCACCTATTTAGAGATGGAGGCCGACTTGGCGCGCCGCTTCGGTCACCTGACCGCCCGCCAAGCCGCCCAGTTCGCCCGCAAGGCCAAGGTGCGCCGGTTGTTCCTCACCCATCTTTCGCGGCGCTATCGCGAGTCTCAGATCCTGGAAGAAGCTCGCGCTGTCTTCCCGGACACCCACGTGGCGCGCGACTTCGACCACTACCAGATCAAACGGCCGGGTTAGCAACCGTTAGGGTTCGCTGACCATTGTCCCGCACTTCCCTCTCGGCAGGTGAAATGCGGTTGAAACCTGCGCACAGCATGATCGCTTCGCCAAGAAGTGATAAAATTTGTAACAACACACTCGAGGACGCGCAGAGCATGCCCATCTACGAATACTTTTGCCCGGATTGCCAGCAGGTTTTTGACAGCTTGCGGCCCATGGCGCAGGCTGACGAGCCGCTCCCTTGCCCCCAGTGTGGAGGCCAAAAGGCCTCGCGCAAGATCTCTGTCTTCTACGCCCGCTCAGAGGGCCGCTCCGTGGCTGGCACCGCCTCCGCCTGTTCGGGCTGCAGCGCGACAACCTGTTCCACCTGTGGCGTGCGCTGAGGCTGAGGGACGCCGGCGCCCCACCTCACCACCAGCGGATCTCAAACCCCGAGAATTCCCCCTTGGGCTCCTCCCAAATGACCTCAACCCCCTCCACATAGGAAGCTGGGGGACCCTTCTTGCACCATTCCAGCATGTGCTCGACCCGCTCTCGCTCGCCCTCGAAAATGGCTTCCACTCGCCCATCGGGCAGGTTGCGCACCCAACCCCGCAGGCCCAAACCCCGGGCTTGCTGGCGGGTGTAGTAGCGGAAATTCACCCCCTGGACCCTTCCACTGATGTAAACATGGGCTCGTGCTTCAGCCATGGCACCCTCCCTCTCCAGGCTCGTCCCCCTTATATACCACGAGGCCCCGCTTCTGACTCACGCCAGGCGGGGCCAAACCCGCACAGGCCAGGCTTGCCAAGCGGCCCTCTGCCAGAGGCCAAAGGTCAGCTGGCCCTTGCCCAGAAGCTGAAGCTCCCATCCAGACACATCGAAAAAAGAGCCGGGCTTATGCGCCCGGCTCCAGCCTCGCCCATCCCACCATCAGGGCAGTACGTTGAACTGTCCCACATGATCAGCCAGGAGCAACAGCGGACCGGGGAGAACGCCCAGCAGAAACGTCGCGATCGCGGTCAGCCCCACGGTTGTGTCAAGCCAGCTTTCCGAGCGAACTTGCGGCTCCCCGGCCTGCATGTACATGACGATCACAACCCGCAAATAATAGTACGCTGAGATCAGAGAGGTGATCACCCCGACCAGGGCCAACCAGATCAAGTCGGCGTCAAGCGCGGCCCGGAAGATGTAGAATTTGCCGATGAAGCCGGCGGTGGGCGGGACTCCGGTCAGCGAGAGCATGAAGAGCGCCATGGCCAGAGCCAACCAGGGTTTGCGCGCGCCCAGCCCCGCGTAGTCGCTCAATTGCAACCCCGCGCCATCCGAGCGTTCCAAAGCCACCACTACACCCCAGGCCCCCAGATTGCTGATGGCGTAAACGATCAGGTAGAAGAGCGCAGCGCTGATCGCGCTGGGCGCCACGCCCGGGGCAGCCGCGGCGGGCAGGGCCATCAGGATGTAGCCGGCATGGGCGATGCTCGAATAGGCTAGCATGCGCTTGATGTTGCGCTGGGCGATGGCTGCCACGTTCCCCCAGGTCATGGTCAGGGCGGCGATCCACATGGTCAACGGTGCCCAAACCTGGGCCACGCCGGGAAAAATGACCAGGAAAACGCGCANCAGCGCGGCAAACCCAGCAGCCTTGGCGCCTACCGACATAAACGCGGTGACCGAAGAAGGCGCCCCATCGTACACATCCGGCGTCCACATATGAAAGGGCACCACGGCGACCTTGAAACCCAGCCCGACCATGATCATGCTCGCCCCCACCGTGAGCAGGGCGGGCTGCCCGCCACCGGCTGACAGCGTCCTGACCAGGGCATTAAATTGGNTGCTGCCCGCCGCGCCATAGACCAGGGCGATGCCATAGACCACGAAGCCCGAGGCAAAGGCGCCCAACAAGAAATACTTCATGGCTGCTTCTTCAGACTTCACTTCAGGGCGGGCGATCCCGGCCAGCACGTATAAGGGCAGCGAAAGCAATTCCAAGGCCAGGAATACCACGATCAGGTCCACGGCCTGAGCCATCAAGATCATCCCGCTCACAGTGAACAGCAGCATGGTGTAGTATTCGCCGCGCTCGATTCCGCGGCGCCGAATGTAATCATAGGCCAATGCAATTCCCACCAGACCGGCACCTAGGAAGAGCAGGGTCAGCAATTGGGAAAACCCATCGGCGATGACCATCCCGCTGAAAGCCTGCGCTTGCATTCCGAACTGGCGTAGCGTGGCCCCGGCCGTCACAGTCAGGCCAAGCGCGGCCAGCACAGCCGTGAACCCCTTCCCCTTGCCGGGGACGAACGCATCCACCAGCACCAGCACGCAGGCCCAGCCGGTCAGAAGCAGCGTTGGAAGCAGGACAGAGAAGTCTTGTGCGCTCATCGTTTACCGCACCGCCATGGCTGCGCCCTGCAGCAGGGCGACCAGTTTGTCCACCGAAGGCGCCATCAAGGCAAAGAAGGGCTTTGGATAGAGACCAATCCAGAAGATCAACACCACCAGGGGCGCCAGGGTGAGAACCTCGCGCCAGGACAGGTCCTTCAAGGCCTTGTTCTCCTCCTTATCCAGCGGCCCCAGGAAGAGTTTCTGGAACATGAAGAGCATGTAGATCGCGGCCAGGATGACACCCATCGCGGCGAAGCCCGCGTACCAGGGGGATCCGATGTCCGGCGAGCCAAAGGCGCCCAGCAAAATGGTGAACTCGCCCACAAAGCCGTTCAAGCCCGGCAAGCCCATGGAGGACAAGGTGACGATCAAAGTGAGCGCACCATAGACGGGCATGATTTTCCAGAGCCCGCCGAAGGCATCCATGTCCCGGGTATGCCGCCGCTCGTAGATCATGCCCACGATCAGGAACAAGGCCCCCGTACTCAAACCATGGTTGACCATCTGCAAGATCCCGCCCTGAATGCCCTGCGGATTGAGGGCGAAGAGGCCCAGCATCACGAAGCCCAGATGCGAGACGGAGGAATAGGCCACCAACTTCTTCACATCGGTCTGAGCATAGGAGACGGCCGCGCCATAGAGGATGCCGATCACCGCCAGGGCGGCCATCCAGGGAGCCAGTCGCACGGCCGCCTCGGGGAACAGGGGCAGGTTGAAGCGCAGGAAGCCGTAGGTGCCCATTTTCAGCAAGACGCCGGCCAGGATGACGGACCCGGCGGTGGGCGCTTCCACGTGCGCGTCGGGCAACCAGGAATGGAGCGGCCACATGGGGACTTTGATGGCAAAGGCCGCGGCAAAGGCCAGGAAGAGCCAGAATTGGATGTGCGGCGGGATGTTGTTCTGCGCGATGAGCTCCGGCACCGAGAAGGTCCCCCCTTCCAACCCAAGCCACAGGATGGCCAGCAGCATCAGGATGGAGCCCGCCATGGTGTAGAGAAAGAACTTAATCGCGGCGTACATTCGCCGCGGCCCGCCCCAAATGCCGATCAGGAAGTACATGGGCACCAGGGTGAACTCCCAAAAGATATAGAAGAGGAAGAGGTCCTGGGCCAGAAAGACGCCCACCATTCCCACTTCCAGGAGCAGGAAGAAGGCCATGAATTCCTTCACCCGTTCCTGGATGGCCGACCAGGTGGAGAGGATAGAGATGGGCGTCAGCAGGGTGGTCAGCAAGACCAGCAACAGGCTCAAGCCGTCCACGCCCATCTGGTAGCGGATGGTCCAGTCGGCGATGTGAATCCACGGCACATCCACCGCCAGTTGCAGCCCTGGATTGGCCGGATCGTACATGGCCAGCATCCACAGGGAGAGGCCGAAGGTGGCCCCCGAGGCGATGAGCGCCGTCCAGCGCATGGCGTTCACCCTTTCGCGCGGCAAGGCCAGGACCACCAAGGTGCCGACGACGGGAAAGAAGGTTACGATTGTCAGGATCCAAGGTTCCATGATCATTCCCCAGAGCGAATTATCGGAACAAGAGATAGCTCAACACGAGCACGACCCCTGCAAAGAACGACAGAGCGTAATTGCGTACATATCCTGTTTGCAACGTGCGCAACTTTCCGGCTGCCCCCTGAACCAGATCGGCCAAGCCGTTGGCCGCGCCGTCAATCACCGGCAAATCGAACCCCCAGGCCAGCCAGTGGGTCAGGCGGTTGAATGTGCCGGCCAGGACCACGTCGTGAAACCAATCGTGCCAGAAGCGCCAGTCAAGGGTTTCAGCCAAGAAGCGGGCTGTGGCCACGTAGGGGCGCACGAAGAGGGCATGATAGAGCTCATCCACCCACCATTTGTTCTCCATGCCAACGAACACGGGCCCCAGAATGCGCCGCAGCGGGTCCACATGCCCGGCCTCCATGGGCCGGCGTCCATAGAGCAGCCAGGCCAAGTAGAGGGCGATCAAGGCCAGAAGGGTGGATATGGCTGCCACCGCAGGCTTGAATTCCCCCGCGTGCACGTGGGGCAGGGTGTGCTCAAGCCAATCGGTGAGCGTGTGCAGGCCCGGGAAATTGAGCAGGCCGCCGAATACCGTCAGGATAGCCAGGCCGATCAGCGGCAGGGTGATCACCGGTGGGTTTTCCCGGGCGTGTTCGGCGGCCTTGCTGCGGGCGGGGCCGAAGAACACCATCAGGATCTGGCGCCCTACGTAAAAGGCGGTGAAGAAAGCCGCCACAGTGAGCAGGAAATAGACCGGCCTGTTCAGAAGGCTGGCCTCGGCCAGGATTTCGTCCTTGGAGAAGAAGCCCACCAGGGGCGGCAGGCCGGCCAGGGCCAACCCGCCGATCAGGAAAACCCAGAAAGTGATCCCCATCCGCGAGCGCAAGCCGCCCATATTGCGCATGTCATTGGGGTCGAAGTCGTGATGACCATGCGGGTCAGCATGGTGCAAACCATGCTCCACGCCCTGGATCACCGAACCGGCGGAGAGAAAGAGCAGGGCCTTGAAAAAAGCGTGCCCAATGAGATGGAACATACCCGCCACATAAGCCCCCATGCCCACCGCGGCCACCATGAAGCCCAGCTGGCTGATGGTGGAATAAGCGAGCACCCTCTTGATGTCAAACTGGCCAACGGCGATGGTGGCGGCGAAGAGGGCCGTCAGGGCACCCACCAGAGCCACCGTGTTGGAGGCCGCCGGGGCCATGCTGAAAAGGGCGGCGTTGCGGGTGATCAAGTAGATGCCGGCGGTGACCATGGTGGCGGCGTGGATCAGGGCCGAGACTGGCGTGGGGCCGGCCATGGCGTCCGGCAACCAAACGTAGAGCGGCAATTGGGCCGATTTGCCCGTCACGCCCAGCAAGATGAAGAAAGCGATCAGCGTCAGCGGCCCGCTGAGCTCCGCACCCGCCACTTCGATCTCGTGGAAAATAGCCCCAAACTCCAGCGTGCCGAAGGTCCAGTAGGTCAGGAAAATGGCGATCAGGAAGCCAAAATCGCCGATACGGTTGACCACGAAGGCCTTCTTGCCTGCCAGCGCGTTCCCAATGCCCTTCTCGCCCTTCTCGTACCAGAAGCCGATCAGCAGGTAAGAACAGAGCCCCACCCCTTCCCAACCGACGAACAGCATGAGCATGTTATCGGCGCTAACCAGCACCATCATGGCCGCCACAAAGAGGTTGAAGTAGATGAAAAAGCGCGTGTAGCGGCCGGGATCGCCCTGGAAGCGCACGTCCTCATGCATGTAACCGATGGCATAGATGTGGATCAGGGTGCTCACCCCGGTGACCATCAGGCTCATGGCCACCGAAAGGGTGTCCATCCGAAGCGCCCAGGGCACCGTAAGCTGGCCGATGGAGATCCACTCGGCCAGCAAGACCCGCGCGCCCTCTGGATGCGCCCGCAGGGCCAGGAATTGCAGCACCGCCACGCCGAAGGAAAGGGCGATGGCCGTGGAGGCCACAACCCCGCTGAAGCGCTCACCCATGCGGCGCCCGAAGAGCAGGTTGATCAGCAAGCCCAGAATGGGGAAGCCGATGAGCAAGGGGGCCAGGGAGAAATACCCCCCGCCTTGTGCTGCTTCACTCAGTAGCATGCATTCCCTCCGCGGCCAATCTAACCCCTCAGGGTGTTGATTTGATCGATATCGACGCTGTGCTTGGTCCTAAAGATGGCCACAATCAGGGCCAAACCCACCGCCACCTCCGCGGCGGCCACGGCGATGACGAAAAAGACCAGCACCTGCCCGGCCAAGTCCGCCGCGCCGCGCGCGAACGCGATGAATGCCAGGTTGGCAGCGTTCAGCATCAGTTCAACGGACATGAAAATCACCAGGGTGTTGCGGCGTATCAGCACGCCCAGCGCTCCCATGGTGAAGAGTAAGGCAGAGAGCCCAAGCACGTAAGCCGTAGGCAGGTTCATTGGCTTTCCTTCCGCTCGTCTCGAGTGATCACAATAGCGCCAATCATGGCCACCAGCAGCAAGACGGAGGTGACCTCAAAGGGCAAGAGGAAGCGGCTGAAGAGCAGAGAGCCCACGGATGTGGGGCTGCCAAAACCCTGGGGCACCTCACCCAGGGCGGCCAGCAGCTCTCCACGCCGCGCCAACAAGATATAGGCCATTTCGCCCAACAAGACGGCGCCCATGAGAATTGCCACCGGCCGCTGCCAGGGAATGGAAGGTCCTTTGCCCGCCCGCTCGGCTCCCAGGAGCATGATCACGAAGAGGAAAAGCACCATGATCGCGCCGGCGTAGACCGTCACCTGCACCATGGCGATGAAGGCTGCGTTGAGGACCAGGTAGATCACCGCGATGGTGACGAAATTCAGCACCAGGAACATGGCTGAATAGACCGCGTTGGAACTGATCAGCATGGCCGCGGCGCTGGCAACCGCCACTGTGGCCAAGATGATGAAAAGGATGAGATCGACGCTCATAGGCCTGTTCCTCTGCCTTTACTCCGGATCAGCCATTTCAGGGATGGCCTTTTCGAATTGCCCTGGCTCGACCCGCATGGGTGTGGGCGAGCCGCCCGGCGGGACGGGTTCAATAAGCATTTCCTTGGTGTAAATGGCCTGTCGCCGGTCGGTGAAACTCAGCTCGTAGTTGTGGCCCAGCACNATCGCNTGGGTGGGGCAAGCGTCCTCGCAATAGCCGCAAAAGATGCAGCGCAGCATGTTAATTTCATAGGTGCTGGCGTAGCGTTCGCCGGGCGAATAGCGGGCCTGGTCGGTGTTCTCCGAGGCCTCGACAAAGATAGCGTCCGCCGGACAAGCCGCGGCGCAGAGCGAGCAACCGATGCAGCGTTCCAGGCCGTTCTCGTAGCGGCGCAAAATGTGGCGCCCCTTGAAGCGCTGGCGCACCGGGCGCTTGACCTCCGGGTACTGGAAGGTCACAGGGGCCTCGAACATGCTGCGGAAGGTCGTCCATAGACCCTTCATCAAGTCCTGTACCATCCCTAGCCTCCGATAACCACAATCAGCGCGCCGGTCAGGACCACATTAAACAGGGCTACCGGCAAGAGAACTTTCCAGCCAAAGGCCATCAAGCGGTCATAGCGGAAACGGGGCAAGGTGGCCCGCAACCAGACCATCACGTAGAGCAGCACCACCGTCTTGAGAAACAGGTAGATGGGTCCCAGCCAAGGGTAGCGCTCGACGAAGGGCCCCAGGTAGCCGCCCAGGAAGAGGCTGGCGGCGATGACGCTGACGGCGATCACTTTGACGTACTCGGCCATGAAGAAGAGGGCGAACTTCATCCCCGAGTATTCCGCATGGTATCCCGCGGTCAGCTCCTGCTCCGCTTCAGGCAGGTCAAAGGGCGAGCGGTTGACCTCAGCCACCGCGGCGACCAGGAAGAGGAGGAATCCAATGGGCTGTAGCAGGATGAACCAGAAGGGCCGCTGGGCTTCGATAATGTCAGCCACATTCAGCGTCCCCGCCAGCAAGACGGGGCCGATAAATGCCAGGGCCAACCCCAGTTCATAACTGATCATCTGGGCTGCGGAGCGCAGCCCTCCCAACAATGCGTACTTGTTGTTGGATGACCAGCCGGCCAAGGCGATGCCATAGACAGCGATGGAGGCCACGGCCATGATGTAGAGCACAGCCACATTGACCTCGGTNGCGATCCCCAGGGTAATTTGACGGCCCAGGAGCTGGATGGGCGGCCCGAAGGGCACCACCGCCAGGATGATGAGGGAGGGCAGGACGGTGATAATGGGCGCCAGGATGAAGGCTACTTTATCGGCCCGATCTGGGATGAACTCCTCTTTGAAGATCAGCTTCACGCCATCGGCCACGGGCTGCAACAACCCCCACGGCCCGGCCCGATTGGGCCCGATGCGCACCTGGATGCGCGCCAGCACACGCCGCTCGAAAAGGGTCAGGTAGGCGAAGCCGGTGAGCAGGATGAGCACGATGATCACCGATTTGATGGTCCATTCCAGAAGGAGTGCTGTGTCCATAGAAGATCCCTGCTACTTGACGGGCCAGATTTCGGCGAACAGCGGCGCATGCACAGGCAAGCCCAGGCTGCGGGGCACCAGCCCAGCGCCCGCGGGCACGCCCTCACGGGCTTCAATGGGCAGGGTGTATGCCTTGCCGTTCCAGCGCACCTCGGCCCGCAACCCCTCCCCCGCGCCCAATTTGGCGGCATCCTGGGGGCTGAGAATGAGCTTGGCTTTCGCCCGGCGCGGGTCGAGCAACTTGGAGGGCATGAGAGTCGTCCCTCCATCGTAAAGCTGCTCCACGGGGACGAGCAAGAAGCCCTCCCCCTCTGCCTTGCTGGGCGGCTCCGTCCATTGCAGTTTGAGCCCGGGCTCCCGCTCAACAGCGGGTGCCAGCCTCACACCCAGGCCCTGGGCGTTCTTATACGCTGTGCCGCCAAAGAAGAGATCGCGTCCGCCCACCGGCGGCCATTGTTGGGGGCTGCGAGCCAGNTCCCGGTAGCCAAGGCCGGCATAATCGGGGACNCTTTCGCTGATCTGGGCGAAGAGCGCCCCCGTGCTGCGCGGCAGGTTCAGCCCCAGCCTCTCGCCCAATTGGACCGCGATCTTCCAGTCGGGGCGGCATTGGCCGAGGACCTCCACCGCGGGGTAGAAGCGCTGCACCATGCGCTCGCCGGAGGTATATGTGCCGTCGCGCTCCACATAGGATTGGGCCGGCAAAACCACGTGGGCCCGCTCCACGCTGGCGGTGTGGAAGAGCTCCTGCACCACGATGAAGGCCCGCTCCGGCATGGTCTCCACCAGGTGCGGATCGTCTCCGAAGGGATCGGCTCCCGCCAGATAGATGGCCTGCGCCCTGGCCATTCGAACGGCCAGCTCCTCGCCTGTGGGCCGCAGGCCCATGTCCCAGGCACCCTGGGTGTTTGGGCGCGGCCAAACGGCCACCAGGCCGTTGTTGGCCCCTCCAGCATGGCCGGAGCGCTGCAGCAAGGCGGCCAGCGCATCGGCCAGGGCTTGCGAGCCCCCCACATCAAGGCCCTCGCGGCCGAAAAAGACCACGCTATGCTGCGCCTTGGCGAAGGCCTCTGCCGCCTCACGCAGCGCCTCATCGGCATAGGCCTGTAAATCCTGATCAGAGGTCACCGCGGCGAGCAACCCGAGCGCGATATGCGGGGCTTCGCCGTAGCCATAGCGAATCTGGTGGGCGGCGTAGGCATCCAGGCGGGTGGAGCGGGCATTGGCGACGATCAAGGTCGCGCCCCGCTGGGCCGCTTGCTTGACCCGCAGCCACCAAATGGGCGCCTCCTCATGCAAGTCGCTGGCGATGACCAGGATCGCATCACCCGCGCCGAGATCTCCCAAGTTGCTGCCCGAGCCCAGCCCAACCTGCTGCACCCTGTCGCCGCCGCCCATGGCTTCTTCCAGCAGGGCTGTCCCCTCCAATCCCTCCACCACGGCGCGGAAGGCCCACAGGTCCTCNTTGGCCAGTCGTCCACTGGCAATTCCCAGCACCTCACCCTCCGCATCCCGCAATCCCTGGGCGGCCGCCTGCAACGCTTCNTCCCAATCCACCTCCACCAGCTTGCCGTCCTTACGCACCATGGGCGCTGCCAGGCGCGCGGGACTGTGGGCGTAGTGGTGGCCGAAGCGCCCTTTGTCGCAGAGCCAGATTTCGTTGACCCGCTCGTTTTGGCGCGGCATGACCCGCTTAATCACCTCTCGCCCACCGGACTTGGCCTCCCGGCGGGTGTTGAGCATGGTGTTGCAGCCCACCGGGCAGTGCGTGCAGAGGGAAGCCACGGCGGTCAGCTCCCATGGGCGAGCGCCGAAGCGGAAGTCCACTGTGGTCAAGGCGCCCACCGGGCAGATGTCGGTGGTGTTTCCCGAGAAGTACGAGTCGAAGCCGGGATCCGAATAGGTGACGATCTCCAATTTACGCCCGCGCTCGCTGAACTCGATCACCGGGTCCCCGGCGATATCCTCCTGAAAGCGGATGCAGCGGGCACATTGAATACAGCGTTCCCGATCAAGGATGATCAGTTCCCCCAGCGGCACGTGTTTGTCCAGGTGCAGCTTATCCTGGTAGAGAAAACGGCTTTGGCCGGGGCCGTGCTCCATGGTCAGGTTCTGCAAGGGGCATTCGCCGCCTTTATCGCAGATGGGGCAATCCAGTGGATGGGAGGTGAGCAAGAACTCCACGATTTGCTTGCGGCCCTCGCGAGCGCGCGCAGAATTGACGCGCACCTCCCAGCCCTCATCCACGCGGGTTGTGCAAGCGGTTTCCAGCTTGGCGCCAAACTGGATCACCGGCTTGCCCTGCTCGTCGCGGATCAGCTCACCGGAAGCCCGGTCGCGCGCGGGGCGCCCGATTTCCACCAGGCACATGCGGCACGCGCCGGCCGGCTCCATTTTGGGGTGATAGCAGAATACGGGGATGTCGATCCCGGCCTGCTTGGCCGCGTCCACCAGCAGGGTGCCTTTAGGCACCGTGACTTCTACGCCGTCGATCGTCAGAGTCACCAGCGGATCGCTCATTGTCCTTCCTTGATGTGGGCGTCGAAATCGGCCCGGAAGTGTTCGATGCCGGCGCGGACCACCATAATCGAGAATTCGCCCAGGGCGCACAAGCACTTGCCCTCGATGGCATAGGTCACGCTTTCCAGCACCTCCAGGTCCTCCGGCCCAGCGCCGTCACGGCGCAGGCGCTTCATCAGGCGGTGCATCCAATATGTGCCCTCCCGGCACGGGGTGCACTTGCCGCAGGATTCGTGCTTGAAGAAGGTTGTGGTCTTATCCACCAGCCATGAGATATCCACCGTTTCATCGACCACGATGATTGATGCCGAGCCCAGTTGCGACCCCACCTTAGGCACCGACTCGTAGTCCATGGGTGTGTCCAGAACCTGGTCGGTGGCCGGCAGCAAGGGGGCCGAAGCCCCTGCCGGCAGGATAGCCTTTATAGCCTTGCCGCCGGGAATGCCGCCGCCGTGCTCAAAAATCAGCTCGCGGAAGGTGGTACCAAGGGGGAGCTCATAATTGCCTGGACGAACGATGTGCCCGGAAAGGGAGAAAATTTTCGGCCCCGTGCTTTTTTCGGTGCCAATGCTCCGGTACCACTCAGCGCCGCGCTCCAGGATGGGCGGCAGGTTGGTGAGCGTCTCCACGTTGTTGACCACNGTGGGCTTGGCGAANAGGCCCTCCGCCGCCGGGAACGGGGGGCGCAGGCGAGGTTGGCCCAGCTTGCCCTCCATGGACTCGAGCAAGGCNGTCTCCTCACCACAAATATAGGCGCCAGCGCCCAAATGGACATAGATATCCAGATTGAAGNCGCTCCCCAAGATGTTCTTGCCCAGCAATCCCNTCTCATACAGGGCGGCGATTTTCTGCTCCAGTCGATGGGCCAAATCCCAGAATTCCCCACGNCAGTAGACATAGGCCGTCTCCGCCTGGGCGGCGTAGGCACAGATGGCCACCCCCTCCAGGAATTGGTAGGGATTGCCCTCCAGGATCTCGCGGTCCTTGAACGTCCCAGGCTCGGATTCGTCGGCATTGGCCACCACGTAGCGGGGGAAGACACCGGGGGTGAGAAAGCCCCATTTCACCCCAGCGGGGAAACCGGCGCCGCCCCGGCCGCGCAGGCCGGAGGCTTTGACGATGTCAATGACCTGTTCGGGCGTCTTGCTCTTGACCGTTTGGCGCAAGGCCTCGTAGCCGCCGAGCTCCAAGTACTTGTCAAGGTCATCAATCCCCGGGTGGTCGCGATGGCGCAGCAGGATGTGCTCAGTCATGGAGCGCTCTCTCCCGCAGTTCTTCCAGCAGCGCGAGGGTCGTCTCAAGAGTCATGTTCTCGTGATAGTGAATACCGTCCCGGTCCTGGATCTGGAACATGGGTGCCTTATCGCAGGCTGCCAGGCACATCACCCTCTCCACGGTGAACAGGCCATCAGGGGTGGTTTCACCCGGCTGAATACCCAGTTCCTTGCAAAGCTGCTCGGCGAACTCCTCGGCACCCCGCAGGGCGCAGGGAAGGTCAGTGCAGATTTGGATGCGGTACTTGCCGCCGGGCTCGTCGTAATAAAGGGTGTAAAAGCCCACCAGCGCACCCACATCGGTGGGATCCAGCTCCAAGATGTCGGCGACCTCGCGCAAAGCCTCACGGGTGATATAGCCGTATTCCCGCTGGGCCAGGTAGAGCAGGCCCATCACCGCCGAACGCTTGTGCTCAGGCGGATACTTGGCCAGGATGGCCTGGATCTCCTCAGCGTATTTCTCAGCCAGCAAGGTTCCACTCCTCGAGTACGATGTGACCGGCGGGCTCAGCGATCCACGTCGCCCAGCACCGGATCCAGACTGCTGATAATGGCCACCAGGTCCGCCACCATATGGCCCTTGGAGAGCGCCGGGAGGGCCTGGAGATTGGCGAAGCTGGGGGTGCGGAAGTGGACCCGGTAGGGCTTGTTGCCGCCGTCCCCCTCAAGATAACAGCCCAGGATGCCGCGCGGCGACTCCACCGCCACCCAGACCGCGCCTTTGGGGGCCCTGAAGCCCTCGGTCCACAGCTTGAAATGATGAATGACGGCTTCCATACTGTGCCCCAGCTCGGAGCGTGGCGGCGGCACGAATTTGCGGTTCTGGCTGCGGAAAGGCCCCTTGGGCAAGCGGCGCAACCCCTGCTCGATGATGCGCAAGGACTGGCGCATCTCCTCCATGCGCACGATGTAGCGGTCGTAGACGTCGCCGTTGCTGGCGGTGGGGATCTCAAATTCGTATTGCTCGTAGCCGCTATAGGGCTGCATCTTGCGCATGTCCAGCGGCAGGCCGGTGGCCCGCAAGGCGGGGCCGGTCAGCCCATGCTGCAGGGCTTGCTCGGATGTGATGGGGCTTATGCCCTTGGTGCGATCCAAATAAATGGGATTGCGGGTCAGCAAGTCCTCATATTGTTGAATGCGGCGGGGGAAATAGCGCAGGAACTCCTTCACCGCATCCTCAAACCCCGCGGGTAGATCACGCCACAGGCCCCCGGGACGAAAATACGAGGTCATCATGCGCTGGCCCGAACACATCTCGAAGATATCGAGGATGATCTCCCGCTCGCGAAAACAGTAGAGGAAGACCGACATGGCCGCCAAATCCAGGGCATGGGTGCCCAGCCAGACCAGATGGGATGCGATGCGCTGCAGTTCGGTCAGGATCACCCGCACCACCTGCGCCCGCTCAGGCACATCCAGGTCCACCAGCTTCTCAACCGCCAGGCAATAGCAGAGGTTGTTGCCCAGGTTGTTGAGATAATCCATGCGGTCGGTCATCACCAACGCCTGCTCGTAGCGCTTGGCCTCCATGTTTTTCTCAATGCCGGTGTGCAAGAAACCGATATCCGGCACGCAGTTGACGATTTCCTCGCCATCCAGCTCCAAAAGCAGGCGCAGCACGCCATGGGTGCTGGGGTGCTGGGGGCCCATGTTGAGCACCATGGTCTCCCCTTCCAAGGCGCGCTGGGAGACCAGATGCTTCAGTTCGTCGACGCTCAATTCCATCTCGGGCTCAAACATATCCATCCCTGCCTACTCGCGGGCGTACTTCTTGCGTTTGTTCACCTCATCGTAGTTGAAGCTGAACTGCACTTCTTCGTAACCCAGGGGGTAGTCTTTGCGCAGCGGGTGGCCCTCCCAATCGTGCGGCATCAGGATGCGGCGCATGTCCGAATGGCCGTCGAAGGTGATGCCGAACATGTCATACACCTCGCGCTCATGCCAGTTGGCGTTGGGATAGATCCCCTCCAGGGTCGGCAGGTGCGCGTCATCCCCGGCCAGGAGGACGCGCAGGCCCAGAAAGACCTTGTTGGGGATGCTCAACAACTGGTAGACCACGGCGAAACGGGGTTCTTGAGGCCAGTAATCCACCGCGGTCAGGGCGGCCAAGAAATTGAAGGACCAGGCCTCATGGTCGCGCAAGCGCTGGCAGAGGGGGATCAGGGCATCCCGGTCGATCTCCAGGGCGCGCTGGTCGCGGAAGGTATCCACCTCTTTGATGGCGGAGCCAAACTCCTCCCGCAGCGCCTCGATCACCTCATCGAGAAATGGCATTTTCACCGTCCTCCGGCCCTGCGGGCCTCTCAGCTTTGGCCTTCTTTATGCGGGACGAAGTGCTCACCTTTGACCTTCTCATGCAAGGTGAGCACGGCATGAATCAAGGCCTCAGGCCGCGGCGGGCAGCCGGCTACATAGACGTCCACAGGCATAATTTCATCCACCCCCGGCACGATGGCGTAGTTGTTGAAGACGCCGCCGCACGAACAGCAATCACCCATGGCGATGACCCATTTGGGCTCCGGCATCTGGTCGTACAGGCGCCGCAGCACCGGGGCCATCTTGCGCGTCAGCCGCCCAGCCACGATGAGAAGGTCGCTTTGGCGCGGGCTGGGCCGCATCAGCTCCATGCCGAAGCGGCTCATATCATAATGGGATGCCTGGGAGGCCATCATCTCAATGGCGCAGCAGGCCAGCCCCGAGAGAAGCGGCCACATGGCGCGCGTGCGTCCCCAATTCACGGCCTTTTCCAAGGTGGTGGTGATGAAACCCAGGTTGGCGAGTTTCTCCTCTACTCCCATTCCAGCGCTCCCTTCTTCCAGGCATACACATACCCCACCAGGAGAATGAGGATGAAGATCACCATCTCGATCAGCCCCAATAGACGAATGCGACGCAGCACCACAGCCCAGGGGATAAGAAAAATGATCTCAATGTCAAAGAGAATGAAAAGCACGGCGATCAGGTAGAAGTGGACCGGCATCCGCCGCTGTCCCCGCCCATAGGGGCGCATGCCTGACTCATAGGGGGCACCCTTGACCGGATGGCGGCGCCGGGGCCCGAACATATGGCCCATCAGCACGGCAATGCCGGCCACCAGCGTTGATATTACGAAAAGGATCGCAATTGGCAAGAAATCGGCGGGCATACGCACCTCACCCAAGGCATAAAAAGAGCAGGGGACC
>Ga0180881_1172_pt1 | contig 26838 bp, 27 predicted proteins | sample Deesub1362A_J573_FD_124314 | JGI IMG/M metagenome (GOLD analysis project Ga0180881, IMG submission 124314) | Anaerolineales bacterium JdFR-61 | reverse complement strand
AAAATCATGAACCCAAGAACTGACGCCCGCTTTTATTTTGCTGCCTACTTTTACGGCTACCCCGGGGAGGTTGCCGTTGGCAGCGCTTAAGCGGGCGTAAAAACGCATTTTCCGCCCAAATCGCGAGGCCATCGGCCTCGCGATTTTTGATTTCCAAGGAGGTGCACGCAGATGGGCCTGCGAGGCATACGGGGCGCGATCGGCGTCCCCCGCGACGAACCCGACTCGATCCTGGAGGCGACCCAGGAGCTGTTGGCCGAGATCCAACGCCGCAACCCCACGCTGCAGCCGGGGGCCATGGCCAGCGTGTTCTTCACCCTCACGCCCGACCTGACATCCGCCTATCCCGCCCAGGCGGCCCGGGATATGGGATGGAGGGGGGTTCCTCTCTTATGCACCCAAGAGATGGCCATACGGGGAGGGCTGCCCCGGATCATCCGCGTCCTGATCCACTGGAACACCCATCTGCCGCAGGAGGAGATCAAGCATGTATACCTGGGAGAAGCGACGAGACTGCGCCCCGATCTGGCCGCCGGATAGCCTGCCACGGCGCGATCTCATCTGCTGGGTGAAGCTCATCCAGGCGCTGGGAGAAGGGATCATGCTCAAAGGGGATTCTCGGACGTAGGAGGGCGCCGCGATGATGATTATTATGCGCGCCGATTCGACCAACCCGCAGGTCGACGCCGTGGCCGAGCGGGTGAAGGCCCTTGGCCTGCAGGCCCATGTCTCGCGCGGCGCCGAACGCGTGGTCATCGGCATCATCGGCGATATTCGCCGGGTCACGCTGAACGGAATCTTGCACATGCCGGGGGTGACCGAGATTGTCCCCATCTCACGGCCTTACAAGCTGGCCTCACGCGAATTCCACTCCGCCAACTCGGCTGTGCAGGTGGGAGATCTTGTTATCGGCAGGACAGAGGTGATCATCATCGCCGGCCCTTGCGCCGTCGAAAGCCGCAGCCAGCTCTTGGAGACGGCCCACGCGGTCCGCGAGGCCGGCGCACACATGTTGCGCGGGGGTGCTTTCAAGCCGCGCACCTCCCCCTACAGCTTCCAGGGGCTGGGCCAGGAGGGCCTGGAGATTCTGGCCGAGGCGCGCCAGCGGTTGGCGCTGCCCATTGTCACCGAGGTGATGGACCCCGAGAGCGTGCCCATGGTCACCCGCTACGCCGACATGCTGCAGATCGGCGCACGCAATATGCAGAACTACGCGCTCTTGCACGCGGTGGGAAGGTCCCATCATCCCGTCCTCATCAAGCGGGGGATGAGCGCCACCATCGACGAATTCCTCATGGCCGCCGAGTACATCCTCTCCCACGGCCATCAGCAAGTTGTGCTTTGCGAGCGCGGCATCCGCACCTTTGAGACCGCAACCCGCTTCACGACGGACATCAACGCCATCCCCTTTCTCAAGGCCAACACCCACCTGCCGGTGATCCTAGACCCCAGCCACAGCACCGGGCGCTGGGAGTACGTGGAAGCCATCGCCCGCGCCGCCGTCGCCGCCGGGGCTGATGGGCTGATGGTGGAAGTCCATCCCTATCCCAGCCAGGCTCTCTCCGACGGTGCCCAATCGCTCCGGCCAGGGCGCTTCGCCGAGCTCGTGCGCCAGGTGCGGGCGATTTGCGAGAGCGTGGGGCGCTCGCTGGCCAGACCAACCGGCAACCCGCCCAAACAACAACTCACAAGCGTGAGGGGCGCATGAGCGGCGCGGTTCGCCTGAGCGATGCCCGGGTCGCCATCCTGGGGCTGGGCCTGATGGGCGGGTCCCTGGCCCTTGCCCTGCGCGGCAAGTGCGCCCTGCTCTCAGGCAGCGACGTGGATCCCCAGACCGTCGCCCGCGCCCGCAAGATGGGGCTGCTAGACCTGGCTCATGTGGAGCCAGGGCGCATCCTGCCCGGGAGCGATCTAATCCTTCTCGCCGCACCCGTGCGCGCCGTCCTCGAGTTGCTTAGGCGCCTCCCTTCCCTCCACCCTGGATCAGCCGTCGTCATGGACGTGGGCTCCACAAAAGGCGCCATCCTGGAAGCCATGGACCACCTGCCCCCGCGCTTTGACCCCATCGGCGCTCACCCCATGTGCGGCAAAGAGACCTGCGGCCTGGAGCATGCGGAGGCGGGCCTCTTTACGGGCGCTGCATTTGCCCTCACATCCCTACCACGGACCTCACCGCGCGCCCAGGCGCTGGCCGAGCGACTGGTCCACGCTCTGGGCGCCCGGCCCGTGCGGGTGGACGCAAAATCCCACGACGCCTGGGCCGCGGCAGTCAGCCATCTGCCCTACCTGCTGGCCATCGCCCTCACCAGCGCCACCCCGGCGCAAGCCCAGGCGCTCATCGGACCCGGCTTCCGCAGCTCGAGCCGCCTGGCGGCCAGCGAGACAGATATGATGCTGGACACCCTGATCACCAACCGCGACCAGGTCCTGGCCGCCCTCCAGCGCTTCAAGACACACCTGGAAACCCTGCGCCAGCAAATCGCTGCTGAGGATTGGGCCGCGCTGTCTAAGAGCCTCCAACGGGCCAAGGAACGCCATGAAGACCTCAACGCAGGCCGGGCGCAGGAGGGCGGGTCATGCGCCTGAAAATCACGCCGGGCCATAGGCTCAACGGCGAAGTCCAGGTCCCCGGGGACAAGTCCATTTCCCATCGCGCCGCGTTGCTGGCGGCCATTGCCCAGGGAGAGAGTCGCCTGGAAAACTTCCTGCTCAGCGGCGTAACCAGGCCCATGCTGGAGGCGCTGAGGGCCATGGGTATGCCCTGGGCGTTAGAGGGGACAACCCTGACCGTGCGGGGGAGGGGACTGGGCAGGCTTTCAGTCGCCCGGCCGGTGCTGCACTGCGGCCATTCGGCCACCACCATGCGCCTGCTCGCCGGCACCATGGCCGGCATGGGCACCCCCTGCCGGCTGGATGGATCCGCAGCCCTGCGCCGCAGGCCGATGCGCCGGGTGGTTGAGCCTTTGGCCGCCATGGGGGCCGCGATCGAGGCCACCCATGGCGATCATCCTCCCCTCACCCTCAAGGCCCGCCCCGAGGGGATGCCCCTCAAGGGGCTCACTCACCGCCTGCCCGTGGCCAGCGCCCAGGTCAAAAGCGCCATCCTGCTGGCCGCCCTATGGGCCGAGGGGCCCACGGCCGTGCACGAACCAGGGCCCTCTCGGGACCACACCGAGCGGCTCATGTCCATGATGGGGGTCAATGTGCAATGCAAGCGGAGGGGCCGGCGGGTAACCTTCCACCCCCCGCGGGGCCCTCTGCGCCCCCTGCGTTTTTCNCTGCCTGGAGACTTCTCCTCGGCTGCTTTCCTCGTCGTGGCCGCATTGATCACGCCGGGGTCAGAAATCACCCTTCGCCATGTGGGCCTCAACCCCACCCGCACAGGCCTGCTGGAGGCCTTGCGCGCGATGGGCGCCAGGATCGAGATGGCGCCTCAGAAGGCCGAACAGGGCGAGCCCGTGGGACGCATTGTCGCCAGTCACTCGCCACTGCACGGGACCATGATCTCCGGGGACCTGGTGGTGCGCATGATCGATGAATTCCCCATTTTCGCTGTGGCAGCCGCCTACGCCCGGGGCTGGACCCTCGTCCGCCAGGCCCACGAGCTGCGCCTCAAAGAGTCCGATCGCATTGCCAGCCTTTGCCGCGAGCTGCGCGCCCTCGGCGTTGAGATTCACGAGCATGGGGACGGATTCGCCCTCCGCGGCGGTCGCCCCCCCTGCGGCGGCAGGGTAAACGCCCATGGCGATCACCGATTAGCCATGGCCCTGGCTGTGGCTGGCCTGGCCGCGCAGGGGCCCGTCACCGTGGCGGGGGCGCAGGTGGTGGCTGAGTCCTTCCCCCAGTTCGCACAGGTGCTGCGTCAGTTAGGCGCGGAGGTCGAAACATGGGACGAGAACGATACAGCCTTGGACTGATCGGCTGGCCCCTGGAGCACTCCCTGTCGCCGGCCATCCACACCGCCGCGTTGGGCGCTCTGGGGCTGAAAGGAAGTTATCGTCTCTATCCAATTCCCCCCGCTGAAGGCGCCAAACAGGCCCTGGCCTCGCTGGTTGCTCAACTGAGGCGCGGTGCGCTGCAGGGATTGAACGTGACCATCCCCTTTAAGCAAACCATCCTTGCCAGCCTGGACCATCTCACCCCGACAGCGCGCGCCATCGGGGCTGTCAACACACTTTACCGTGAAGAGGGGCGCGTGGTGGGGGACAACACGGACGCCGCCGGTTTCTGCGCCGATCTGGCCGCGCAGTTCTCGCTCCAGCCCGCCAGGGTGCTCATCCTCGGCGCGGGCGGAGGCGCGCGGGCGGTGGCCTACGCCCTGGCCGAGAGCAGTTGGCATGTGGTGGTCGCCGCGCGGCGCCCGCGACAGGCCCAAGAGTTGGTCTCCGACCTAGCCCCCGCCGTGAAGGGTCCTATCGAGGCCACTGAATTCACCCCCCGCGCCCTGGCGCGGGTGGCCCCCGCTTGCGCGCTGATCGTCAACGCCACGCCCCTGGGTGTGGGCCCCCTGGCCAGGGTCTGCCCCTGGCCACAGCAGGTGCCCTTCCCACCTCAGGCGGCGGCCTACGATCTGGCCTACGGCCCCGGGGAGAGCGCTTTGGTGAGGGCAGCACGCAATGCAGGCGCCCCCACAGCCCAGGGGCTGGGAATGCTGGTTGAGCAGGCCGCGCTGGCCCTTGAGCGCTGGACAGGCTGCCCCGCTCCCAGGGAAGCGATGCACGCCGCCGTCAGAGCCGCCCATCAAACCCTAGAACAAGACGGATCAAGACCATGACATTACGATTTCTGACCGCAGGCGAATCGCATGGACCCGGGCTGGTAGCCATCCTGGAGGGATTACCGGCTGGGCTTCCCGTCCCCCATGCGGTGATCCGGCGCCAGCTTGAGCGCCGCCGGGAGGGTTTCGGCGCCGGACCGCGCATGAAAATCGAAGCGGACGGCTTTCGCATCCTGAGCGGCGTGCTGGATGGAGTGACCATCGGCTCGCCCGTCGCTTTGTGGATCGAGAACCGCGACCACGCCAAATGGAAAGGGAAGGCCATCGAGCCGCTGACAATACCGCGCCCCGGCCACGCGGATCTTTCGGCGGCCACAAAATACGGTTACCGTGACCTGCGTCTTTCCCTGGAGCGCGCCTCAGCGCGCGAGACAGCCGCTCGGGTGGCCCTGGGCGCCATCTGCATGCACCTGCTGGCCCAGTTCCACATCCGGGTTGGCGCGTATGTGGTCGCCATCGGTGGGGTCACCGCCCAGGTGGAGGACATGCCCTTGCTGCAGCGCGCCGCGCGTGCGGAGGAGGAGGCGGTGCGTTGCCCCGATGCCGAAGCCGCTGCCGCCATGCGCGCCGAGATCGAACGGGCCATGGCCGAGAAAGACACTCTGGGCGGGCTGCTGGAGGCCTTCGCCCTGGGCCTCCCGCCCGGGCTGGGATCGCACGTCCATTGGGATCGCCGCCTCGACGTACGGCTGGGCGCGGCCGCCCTGAGCGTCCCCGCGGTGAAGGGGGTTGAAATCGGCCCCGCCTTCGAAAATGCCCGCCTGCGCGGCACCCAGGTACAAGACCCCATCCGCCTGCAGGGCGATTCCCTGATCAGACCGAGCAACCGGTCGGGCGGGCTGGAGGGCGGGATCACCACGGGCCAGCCGCTGCTCCTCCGCGCGGCGATGAAGCCCATCGCCACCACCCTCACGCCGCAAAGCAGCGTGGACCTCTGGCGCGGTGAGGAGACGGAGACCGAATATCAGCGCTCCGATTTCTGCCCCGTCCCAAGAGCCGTCCCCATCCTGGAGGCGGTGATCGCTCTGGTGCTGGCGGATGCCCTTCTCGAAAAGTTGGGGGGCGACTGCATGGAAGAGTTGATCTCGCGCTTCCAGGCCCTGCGCCGCATGCGCCTCGCGGATCTGCCCATGGACGACAAGGCCCACACCTACTGGCAGGAGGAGGGGTGAGATGAAGGAAACCCTTTTCCTCTACGGGCCCCCAGGGGCGGGGAAGACAACCGTCGGCCGGCTGCTGGCCCAATCCCTGGATCTTCCCTTCACCGACCTGGACGCTGAAATCGAGGCCCAGGCGGGTCTCCCCATCCCCCAGATCTTCAAGAGGGAGGGAGAGAGGGGCTTCCGAGCCCGGGAACGGCGGGCGCTGCAATCCCTCCAGGATGGCAGAGCCGGAGTGGTGGCCCTGGGCGGCGGGACCCTGCTGGACTCCCGCAGCCGGGCGCTGGCCCAGGCGCGCGGCAGGGTCCTGTGCCTTTGGGCGCCCCCTGAGGCGCTGCTCGCCAGGCTCCAATCCAGCGGGGGCGGCCGGCCGCTCACACCCGCGGGTGATGGGCGCGCCCTGGCCCGGCTGCTCGCCCAGCGCCGCGATCATTACGCCTCCTTCGAACTGCAAATGGAGGTTGTGGATGGCTCCCCGGCCCAGACAGCCTGGGAGGCGCAAATTCTGCTGGGCGCGTTTCGCGTGCACGGCATGGGCCGGGCCTACGACGTGCGCCTGGCGCCGGGCGCGCTGGATTGGGTTGGCGCCGCGCTGCGCGCCCGCGGCCTGCGCAACCCCGTGGTGCTGGTCAGCGACGCCAACGTGGGGCCGCTTTACCAGGAACCTGTGTCCCATTCCCTGGACCGCGCCGGCTACCAGGTACACCCCATTCAGCTGGCCCCGGGAGAGAGGCATAAAACCTTGGCTACGCTGGATCATCTGTGGCAAACCTTCGTCGCCGCGGGATTGCATCGCAGAGGCACCGTGCTGGCCCTGGGCGGCGGCGTGGTGGGCGACCTGGCGGGCTTCGCCGCCGCCACCTTCATGCGCGGCCTGCGCTGGGTCTACCTGCCCACCTCCTTGCTGGCCATGGCCGACGCCTGCCTGGGAGGAAAGACCGCATTCAACCTGCCCCAGGGCAAGAACCTGGTGGGGGCTTTTCATGCGCCGGACCTGGTACTGGCCGACCCGGATGTGCTGACGACCCTCCCGAAGGATGAAATGGCCCACGGCATGGCCGAAGTGGTGAAGCACGGAGTGATCGGCGACGGGCATCTTTTCCAGCTTTGCGCCCAGGGATGGCCGGCGCTGGAGAGCCGCTTGAACCGCCTGCTGGCGCGGGCCATGGCGGTCAAAATCAGCGTGATTGAGCAGGATCCCTTCGAAGCGGGAAAAAGGGAGGCCCTGAACTTCGGGCATACCCTGGGGCACGCGCTGGAGCTGGCCTCCGACTATCGCCTATCCCACGGCCAGGCCGTCGCCATCGGCATGGTCCTGGAAGCTCGCCTGAGCCAGGCGCTGGGCCTGGCCGAGCCAGGCCTGGCCGAGCGGGTCGCTCAGGTCCTCGCCGGCTTCGATCTTCCCACACGGCTCCCCGCGGGCATCGCCCCGGCCGACCTGAAAGGCGCACTCCAGGTGGATAAGAAGCGATCCGCGGGAGACCTGCGCTTTTCCCTGCCCCTCCGCATCGGCCAAGTGCGCACCGGGATCATCGCACAGGATTGGGAGACGAAAATAGGCCATGACTGAAAAAGACACCGCGCTGGACGTGCTGCTGCTCAATGGACCGAATCTGAATTTGCTTGGCGAGCGAGAGGCGTCTCTCTACGGGCGCATGACCCTGGCGGAGATTGAAGAACGGGCAATTCAGCACGGCGCCGCGCTCGGCATGCGCGTGCGCGCTTGGCAATCCAATTCGCAGGGGGCACTGATCGACGCCTTGCACGATGCACGCCAGTGGGCCGCGGGCGTGGTTTTCAACCCGGGGGCCTACGCCCACACCTCCCTGGCCCTGCGGGATGCCGTCGCCGCCATCGCCGTCCCCGTGGTGGAGGTGCACCTGACCAACGTTTTCGCCCGTGAGGCATTCCGCCATCGATCCCTGATCGCCCCGGCCTGCGCCGGCGTGATCATGGGCTTCGGCTGGCACTCTTACCTGCTCGCGCTTCAAGCCCTGGCCCACATCCTGGAAGAGGAGGGGAAGCCACGATGAGCGCGCCCTCCAGAGCCCCCACCAGCACACCCCCATACTACTTGGCCTCCCTCAACCAAAGGATCGAGGCCCTCAGGGCGCAGGGTCGCCAGGTCATCCGCCTGGACGTTGGCTCACCCGACGGCCCCCCTCCCCAGGCGGTTGTCGATCGGCTCAGGCGCGCCGCGGCCCTGCCGGACCGCCATGGCTATCAGGGCCACAAAGGCCCGCGCACCCTGCGCCAAGCCTGGGCGGATATGTACCAGCGCGTCTTCGAGGTGGATCTCGACCCCGACCGCGAAGTCCTCCCCTTGCTGGGTTCCAAGGAGGGCATCTTCCACATCTCCATGGCGCTGCTCAAGGCGGGAGATGTGGTCCTGGTGCCCGACCCCGGCTATCCCACCTACCGCACGGGGGCCCAATACGCCCGGGGGGAGGTCCATCTTATGCCCTTGTCGGCGGAGCGCGGCTATCTGCCGGATCTGACCGCCATCCCGGCGCAGGTTGCCCGACGGGCACGCCTGATGTGGCTGAATTACCCCAACAACCCCACCGGCGCCACCGCCGACCTGGCCTTCATGCACCAGGCGGTGGCTTTCGCCCACCACCATGGCATCCTCCTCTGCCACGACGCGGCTTACAGCCGCATCGCCGAGCCGGGCTATCGCCCGCCAAGCATGCTGCAGGTTCCCGGCGCCAAAGAGGTGGTTGTGGAGTTCAACAGCCTGTCCAAGTCCCACAACATGGCCGGATGGAGGCTGGGCGCGGCCCTGGGCAACCCGCATGCCCTGCAGACCCTGCTGGCCCTGAAGACCCACGCTGATAGCGGCCACTTCCTGCCGATCATGGAAGCCGCCGCGGAGGCGCTCAAGGGGGATCGGGCGTGGATCGAAGCCCTCAACGCCCGCTACACCCAGCGCCGCGCCCTGGTCGTCCAAGCGTTGCGTGCCCTGAACATCACCCTGTTCCCCGCACGCGCCTCGATCTACCTCTGGTTTCCCATCCCGCGCGGGTTTTCCTCCCTGGAATTCACAAGCGCAGTCCTGGATCAGGCGGGGATCAGCCTGGCGCCCGGGTCCATCTTCGGCGGGCAGGGGGAGGGATTCGCCCGCATCGCCCTGACCGTGCCGCAGGAGGCACTGCAGGAGGCCATGGGGCGCCTCTCGCGCTGGTGGCAGGAGCACGCCGGGGAGGGAGCATGACCAAGGTCGCTTTTCAAGGGGAGCCCGGAGCGTACAGCGAGATGGCGGCGGTGTCGCACTTCGGCCCGCATGTGGCGACCATTCCTTGCGAGACCTTCGATGAAGTCTTCGATGCAGTGGAACGAGGCAGGGCCGATCGGGGGATCGTGCCCATTGAGAACACCCTGGCAGGCAGCATCCACCACAACTACGACCTGCTCCTGCGCCGGCGCCTCCACATCGTGGGGGAGTATCCCCTGCGCGTGCGCCACTGCCTCCTGGCCCTCCCCCAGGTCTCCCTGGAGGATATACGAGCGGTGTACTCCCATCCCCAGGCGCTCGTCCAGTGCCGCGGATTCCTGGAGCGGCAGCCCGGCTTGCGGGCTGTCGCCGCCCAAGACACCGCGGGCAGCGCCCGCTTGCTGCGCGAGCGGCAGGACCGCCAGGCTGCAGCCATCGCCTCCCGCCGGGCGGCGCAGGTATACCAGCTGGCCATCCTGGCCGAGGGCATTGAGGATGACCCCGCCAATTACACCCGCTTCCTCATCCTGGGGCGCGAACCCGTCGAGCCCCCGGGGGACCCCAAGACGTCCATCGTCTTCAGCCTCAAGAATCGGCCAGGCTCGTTACACGGCGCGCTGGGATTCTTCGCCAGACGGGGCATCGACCTGACCAAGATCGAATCGCGACCGCTGATCGGCAAGCCGTGGGAATACCTGTTTTACCTGGACTTCCAGGGCAGCCCACGCGATCCAATCGTCGAACAGGCCCTGCGCGAGCTGGCCGCCGGAGCGCCCTTCCTGCGTATCCTGGGTACGTACCCGCGCCATCCCTGGACGGTTGGCAGGCCCGGGACAAACCCCTCCCCGCCACGGGCAGGCCGCGCTTGAGCGCCGACCGCAAGATGGCCCGAGGGCTGTGCTTCGGGCTCCTGAAGCAAGGCCGGTCCGCCGCGCGCTTGCCCAGACCGTTCCCCTTTTTCGGTTGACATTCCCCCCACCCTTTGATACCCTTTTGCCAAGGTGGTGGTTGATACCTTTAGACCAATAGGGTCCTCCACTTCCTGGAAGGATTCAGGGCCGATGCATTTTGCCCACACGCCCATCGAGCGCCTGGCGGACTCCGTGCCCCTTTACCTGCAAATCGCCGAGGCGCTGATGAACCGCATTGAGTCCGGAGAGCTGGCCCACGGCGACCGGCTCCCCTCCGAGCGCCAGCTGAGCCGGGCCCTGGGGGTCAACCGCACCACCCTGCGCCGGGCCCTGTACATCCTCGAGCAGCGCGGCATGCTGGAACGCCGCCAGGGCGAAGGCACTTTCGTCACCCAGCCCAAACTGGAACGCCAGGCCGACCGTGTCTACCGCTTCACCCGCGGCGTGCAGGCCCGCGGGCTACATCCCGGTGCCCAGGTGATCCAGTTCGAGCGCCGCCTGGCCCCTTCATCTCTGGCCCGCCAACTGCGCATCCCCGTCTCGGCGCCCATTTACTACCTGGTGCGCCTGCGCACCATCGACGAAGAGCCTGTTCTCATCGAGCGTTATTCCATTCCCATCGCCCTGGCTCCCGACCTGGAGCGCTTCAACCTGGGATATCGCTCCGTGCTGGAGGTGCTAGCCCAGGAATACGGCGTAATCATCCAGCGCGCCCGCCAGAGCCTGGAGCCCGTGCTGGCGGGCCCCTGGGAGGCGGAGATCCTGGGCATCGAGGCGGGCGCGCCCCTCATGCTCGAAACCCGCCTATCCTTCGACGCCCACGGCCGGCCGGTGGAGCACGGCAGCGATCTGTATCGCGGCGACCGTTTCCGTTTCGTCACCGAGAGCGCACCCTATGAGAGCTGATCGTATGCCCCTTCGCACCTATTCCCTCTCCCCTGATGGACGGAGTATCCCATGGACCTGAATTTCGCCACCCTGTTGACCGAGGAGCAAGTGGAACGCATCCACCAGGCCTCCTTGCAAATCCTGCAGGAGGTGGGGCTGCTGGTGCGCAACGCCAAGGCCCGCCAGATCTTCGCCCAGCATGGCTGTCAGGTGGACGAGGAGAGCGAGACCGTGCGCATCCCCGCCAAAGTGGTCGAGGCGTTCCGCGCCGCCTATCCATCCACCTTCACCTTCCGCGGTCGCGATCCCCAATTCGACCGCACCGTCCCCCTCCACAGTCCCCTGATCCTGACCGGCAGCTCGGCGCCCAACATCATCGACCCCGTCAGCGGCGCCGAGCGCCGCGCCACCTCCGACGACATCGCCCGCATCGCCCATCTGATTAACCAACTGGAGGGTTACGATGTCTTCTCCATCGCCGTGCTGGCCGACGACGCCCCGCCCGGCCAGTTCAGCCTGGCCCGCTTCTATCCCTCGCTCAAGAACTGCAGCAAGCCCGTGCGCGGCAACGCCCCGCCCGACCAGGCGCCCCAAATCCTGGAATTAGCCTACCTCATCGCCGGCGACGAGGCCGCCTACCGCGAACACCCCTTCATCACCCATCACTATTGCCCGGTGGTCTCCCCGCTCACTATGGACTTCGACTCCACCGAGCTGCTCATCTACTTCACAGAGCTGGACCTGCCCAGCTACTTCTCCATCGTACCCAACGGCGGCCTGACCGCCCCTCTCACCATGGTGGGGACACTGGCCCAATGCAACGCCGAATTCCTGGCCGCCGCCACCCTGACCCAGATGATCCGCCCCGGCAGTGAGATGATCTACAGCACCCTGCCCACCATCGCCGATATGCGCAGCGGGGCCTACGCGCCGGGGGCCATTGAGACCGCCATGCTGCACATGGCCTGCGCCCAGATGGCCCGCTTCTACGGCCTGCCCTCCGGAGGCTACATCGGCCTGACCAACGCCAAAGTCAACGATGCCCAGGCCGGCTTCGAGACAGGCATGTCCGTAGTGGCCGGCCTGCTGGGCGGGGTGGACATTTTCAATATGGGCGGACTGCTGGACGCCCTGATGGCCTTCGACTTCGCCAAGGCGGTCATCGACAACGAAATTGCCCTGATGCTCAAGCGCCTGGCGCGCGGGATGGAGTTCAGCGAGGAAAACCTGGCCCTGGATTTGATCGCTGAGGTGGGACCCGGGGGCATGTTTGCCGGGACCATCCACACCCTGGAGCGCATGCGCAGCACCATGTTCCTGGCCGAAATCGCCGACCGCGACCCGCGCCAACAGTGGCAGGAGCGCGGCGCGCTGGACGCCCAGGCGCGCGCCATGCAGCGGGTCAAAGAGATCCTGACCCGCGAAAACCCCGCGGTCTTCTCCCCCGAGGTGGACGCCCGCATTCGGGCCCGCTTCGAGGGGCTGGTAGCTGGCGATTCCAGGCCGCCTGAAGGCTGGAAACGCGCGGCACCAAGCGCAGAACCGGCTCAGGCCGGCGGCCGCCGCAGACGCCGCCGGCGCTCTCCGTCCAACGAATGAGGAGGCGCGCTTGAAAACCACCACCCATCCACCGACCTTCCCTCGCTGTTTTGCATCCCAAGGGCCGATCATCAGGTCCGGCCACTTCACCCTTGGGTTTGACCCGCTTCGGAGGTCCTGATGCCTGACCAAGATCAAGCGCAATATGTAATCATCGGTGGGGGAATCATGGGCTGCAGCGTGGCCTATCACATGGCCCTGATGGGCGCTCGCGACGTGCTGCTGCTGGAAAAGGGGGACATCGCCAGCGGCTCCACCGCCCGTGCCGCCGGCCTGGTCACCCAGTTTCACACCTCCCCCACCATGATGCAGATCCGCATGTACTCCATGCACCTCTACAACCAGATCAAACAGGAAGTGGGAGAATCGGCCGGCTGGAACCCTGTGGGCAGCCTGCGGGTGGCCTCCAGCAAGGAGCAGCTGAAAGAGCTGCAGCGCAAGGTCAGCCAGGCCAAGGCCATCGGCCTGGAAGTGCAGATCATCTCCCCCTCTCAAGCCCTGGAAATCTACCCGCTGATGAGCCGGGAGGAGCTGTACGCCGGAGTCTACCTGCCCGATGACGGGCATCTGGACCCCTACAGCATGACCATGGAGCTGGCCCGCCGCGCCCGGGAGTTGGGCGTGCGAGTGCGCACCGGCGTGCTGGTGACCGGCCTGGAAAAGGGGCCTGACGGCGCCATCCGGCGCGTCCTCACCGAGGACGGACCTGTCCTGACGGAAAACGTGATCATCGCCGCCGGCATGTGGTCGCCGCGCCTGGGCGCCGCGCTGGGGGTCCAATTGCCCATGAACCCGGTGAACCATCAGTACCTGACCACCCGCCCCATCCCCGGGGCCGAGCTGCCGCGCCAGACTCCTGTCCTGCGCGACCCCGATCGCCTGGTCTATATTCGCGAGGAGGTGGGCGGCTTCCTGGTGGGCGGCTTCGAGACCGATCCGGCCGCCATCCCGCTGCAAAAGGTCACCTGGCAGTTCGGCGCCGACAATTTCCCGCCCGATTGGGCGCGCTTCGACCCCTTGATGGAAGGCGCCATGAAGCGCATCCCCGCCCTGGAAAAAGCCCAGGTCATCGGCATGGTCAATTACCCCGACGCGCTGACCCCCGACGGCAACCCCTGCCTGGGTCCCCTCCCCGGCCTGCGCGGCGTATATGTGGCCGCTGGTATGTCGCTGAACGGCTTCGGCGGCGGCGGCGGCATGGGCAAGTTGATGGCCGAGTGGATCCTGGAAGGGGAGCCCTCCATGGACGTCCACGAGTACAACGTGCGCCGCTTCGGGCCCATCCATGCCGACCCCGACTTCCTCTTCATCCGCGCCCGTGAGGCCTACAAGTACTACTATTATTTGCGCTTCCCCCACGACGAATGGGAGTGGGGGCGCCCGCGGCGCACCAGCCCGCTCTACCAGCGCACCCAAGAGCTGGGGGCCGTGTTCGGCGAAAAAGTCGGCTGGGAGCGGGTGAACTACTACCAGCCTGGGGATCCGTGGCGCATGGCCGGCGCCGAGCAGCGCGAGTGGGGGTGGGGAAAACCGCCCTTCTTTGAACGCGTCGCTGAGGAACATCGCGCCGCTCGCCAGCGCGTCGCCATCGCCGACCTGAGCTCCTTCGGCAAGATCGACGTCCAAGGCCCCCAGGCCCTGGCTCTGCTTCAATATCTCACCGATAACGACGTGGATCGCCCGCCAGGGTCGGTGATCTACACCCAATTCCTCAACGCCCGCGGCGGGATCGAAAGTGATCTGACCATCACCCGCCTGGCGCAGGACCACTTCCGCATCACCAGCGGCTCCGCCTTCGTCTATAGCGACCTGGGCTGGCTCCGCATGCATCGACAACCCGAAGCCCAGGTGGAAATCCGCGACGTGAGCACCCAATGGGCCTGCATCGGCCTTTGGGGCCCCCAGGCCCGCCAGGTGCTCCAGGAGGTGACCCCGGCCGACTTATCGAATGAAGCTTTCCCCTACATGACCGCGCAGTGGCTTCAGGTCGCCGACTTTAAGGTGCTGGCCTTGCGGGTGAGCTATGTGGGCGAGCTGGGCTGGGAGCTCTACGTAGAAGCGGATCACGCCGTGGCCCTTTGGGACGCCCTCTGGGAGGCCGGCCAAGCCGCGGGCATGGAGCCCATCGGCTATAAAGCCATTGACGGCCTGCGCCTGGAAAAGGGCTACCGCTACTGGTCCGTGGACATGACCCCCGCTGAGAACCCTTACGAAGCCGGACTGGGCTTCTGCGTGCGCACCCAGGGGGACTTCCTGGGGCGCCAGGCTTTGCAAGAAGCTCGCGAGAAGGGTTTGGCCCAACGCTTGCACACCCTGACCGTCGATGTGGAACCCTGGCATCTCTATGGCGGGGAAGCAGTGTATCATCAAGGTCGTGTGGTCTCCCGCCTGCGCAGCACGGGCTACGGCCACAGCGTGGGCAAGACCATCGCCCTGACCTACCTGCCCAGGGAACTGGGCGCGATGGGCACAGAGCTGCGCATCGAGGCCTTCGGGGAGCGCGTGCCCGCCCGAGTGGTCCAGGATTGCTTATACGACCCCAAAGGGTCCAACCTGCGCGCCTGAAAGGCGCGTTTGCGAAAGGTGAGGGATGCAGCGCCAGAGGAGAGCCAGCCCTATCCGCCCGCCTGACGGCCCCACAGGGTGGGTCTTGAGCCTTGGGGGCCGCCCATGAACCCTGCGAAGCGCGGCCCCCAATGCCGTTTAGCGCTGATGCCCGTCGGCCGTCAGGGGGAGGTGCCGTGCGGCGCCAACCTGCTGGAGGCAGCCCGCTCCCTGGGTGTGGAACTGGAATCCATCTGCGGCGGCAAGCAGACCTGCGCCAAATGCCAGGTGGTGGTCCAGGAAGGGCGCTTCCCCAAGCTGGGCATCACCAGCGCCGCGGATCATCTGACGCCACCCACCGAGCAGGAGGAAGCCCTGCTGGGCGCGGCCCTGGCCCAGGGCCGCCGTCTGGCCTGCGCGGCCGAGATCCTGGGCGATCTGCTGGTCGAGGTGCCGCCGGAAAGCCAGGCCCACAAGCAGATCATCGCCAAAGCGGCCACCGAGCGGGCCATCCCCATCGAGCCTGCCGTGCGCCAGCTCTATGTGGAAGTGCAGCCGGCCAGGCTGGGCGACCGCCGCGGCGATTGGGAGCGCGTTCAGGCTGCCCTGGCCGAGCAATGGGATTTGCATGGCGTGGCCATTGAGCCGGCCATCCTCCCTGATCTCCATCCGGCCCTGGAGGCTGGGCAGGATCGGGTCACGCTGACCCTGTGGCACGAGCGGCTGGCTCTGCGCGTCCAACCCGGTTACGCCGAGGGTGCCTACGGCCTGGCCGTGGACATAGGCTCCACCACCATCGCCGCCCATCTCTGCGACTTGCGCACCGGGCAGGTGCTGGCCACCCAGGCGGCCATGAACCCCCAGGTGCGCTATGGCGAGGATTTGATGAGCCGCATCAGCTACGCCAACCAGGAGCCCCAAGGCCTGGCGCGCCTGCAGCGGGCCGTGCTGCGCACCCTCAACGAGCTGGCGCAAGCTGCCGCAGAAGAGGCCGGAATCCTGGCCCAGGACATCTTGGAGATGGTGGCCGTGGGAAACACCGTGATGCACCACATTTTGTTGGGCATCCACCCCCGCCCCCTGGGCGGTGCACCCTTCTCGCTGATCATTGATAGCCCTCTCGATCTACCCGCCCGCGATCTGGGGCTCAAGCTGCATCCCGCCGCCCGCTTGCACACCCTGCCGCTCATCGCTGGCCATGTGGGCGCCGACAATGTGGCCGTCATCCTGGCCGAAGCGCCCCATCTGCAGGACGAAATTCACTTGGTCATCGACGTGGGCACCAACGCCGAGATCGTCTTGGGCAACAAAGAGCGCCTCATCGTGGCCTCCAGCCCCACCGGCCCGGCCTTCGAGGGCGCCCAGATCACCCACGGCCAGCGGGCTGCCCCCGGGGCCGTGGAGCGGGTGCGCATCAATCCCCAGACCCTGGAGCCTCGGGTGCGTATTATCGGTTTCGATGCCTGGTTTGACCCCCGCGATCCGCCCCCGGGCGCCAAGGCCACCGGCATTTGCGGCAGCGGCATCGTGGAGGCGGTCGCTGAGATGTTCCTGGCGGGGATCATCAACCACCAGGGCCATTTCCTGCCCGAGGCCGCCGAGCGTTCGCCGCGCCTGCGCTTCCACGGCCGCACGGGCGAGTATGTGCTGGTGGACGCCCCGGCCAGCGCCAGCGGCACCGAGATCGTGGTCACCCAGAATGATGTGCGCGCCATCCAGCTGGCCAAAGCAGCCCTTTACACCGGCGCCAAGTTGCTCATGGCTGAGCTGGGCGTGGAGAAAGTGGACCGCATCCTGCTCGCTGGCGCTTTCGGCACCTATTTGAGCCCCCGGCATGCCATGATCCTGGGGATGATCCCCGATTGCGACCTGGAGCGGGTGGTGGCGGTGGGCAATGCGGCCGGTGACGGGGCGCGCATCGCCCTGCTCAATCGCTCCCAACGCGCCGAAGCCGCGCGCCTGGCACGCTGGGTGGACTACCTGGAGACGCCCCTGGCTGGCGATTTCCAGGAGCAATTCGTCGCCGCCCTGGGCATCCCCCACAGCCACGATCCGTTCCCCCACCTGGCGGGAATGCTGCCCAAGCGCCTCGAGCGCGCCCGCAAGAGACCAAACCCCAACCCGGAGAACAAACCCGATGAGTGATGAACCCGATCTGCACAGCCTGGATACGCCTGAACTCCTTGAACGCATTCAAGACGACCTCTACGATGGCCTGGCCGACGAAGTGGTCGCCGGGGTGAAGGAGCTCCTGCGCCGCAAGATGACACCCTATGATGTGCTCACCAAGAGCCTGGTTGCCGGCATGGATGCCGTGGGTGACGACTTTCGCGATGGAATCCTTTTCGTCCCCGAGGTCCTGATGGCCGCCAAGGCGATGAAGGCCGGCATGGAAATCCTGCGCCCCCTGCTGGTGGAAACCGGCGCACCCCAGATCGGCACTCTGGTCATCGGTACGGTCAAAGGCGACATCCACGACATCGGCAAGAATCTGGTGGCCATGATGATGGAGGGCGCGGGCTTCAAGGTGGTCAATCTGGGCATCAACACCGACGTGGATACATTCCTGGGGGCCATTGAGGAGCACCAGCCCGCCATCCTGGGCATGAGCGCCCTGCTCACCACCACCATGCCCTACATGGGTGTGGTCATTGACACCCTCGTGGAGAAGGGCTTGCGTGATAAACTAATCGTCCTGGTGGGCGGGGCGCCCCTCAACGCGGCCTTCGCCGAGGAAATCGGCGCCGACGCCTACTGTCGCGACGCGGCGGTGGCGGTGCAAACGGCCAAGAAGCTCATCGCCATCAAGAAGGACCAGAAGGCGTAAGGATGAGGAGCGTTGAAGGATGACCATGGATCGAGCGCGGGAATTGCTACGCCAAGGGCTGTTGCTGGCAGATGGAGCTATGGGAACCATGCTCTTTCAGGCCGGCCTGGAGCAGGGTGAGCCCCCCGACAAGTGGAACCTGGAGCACCCGGAAAAAGTCGCCGCCGTGCACCGCGGCTACCTGGAGGCCGGCGCCCAATTGCTGCTCACCAACACCTTTGGCGCCAACCGCTACCGCCTCAAACTGCACAACCTGCACGATCGGGTGGCGGAGATCAACCGCAAAGCGGTGGAGATCCTGCGTGCCGAAATCGAAGCCGCCGGTGGCACCGCCTTGGCCGCGGGCGACATCGGTCCCACCGGCGAGGTACTGCTCCCCTACGGCGAGCTGGCGTTCGAAGAGGCGCGCGCTGCTTTCGAAGAACAAGCTCGCGCCCTGATCGAGGCCGGTGTGGATCTCATCTGGATCGAGACCCTCTCCGACCTGGAGGAAATGCGCGCCGCGGTGGAAGGCGTGCGCCAGGTATCGCCAGATATCCCCATCATCGCCACCATGACCTTTGACACCCACGGTCGCACCATGATGGGCGTCACACCCGAGCAGGCCGCCAAAGCGCTGGTCGAGATGGGGGTGGATGCCATCGGCGCCAACTGCGGTAACGGCCCCGATGAGACCATGCTGGCGGTGCAGAAGATGGCCACGGCGGTGCAGGGTATCCCCCTGGTGGCCAAGGCCAACGCGGGAATACCGCGCCTAGAAAAGGGCAAGCCGGTTTACGACGCGGATCCGCCAGCCATGGCCGAATACGCCCTGCAGGTGCGCCAGGCCGGTGCTCAGCTCATCGGCGCCTGTTGCGGCAGCACCCCCGACCACCTGCGGGCCATGGCTCGCGCCCTGCAAGCGGCGAGGGAAAAACTGTGAGTACCACTGCTCTGATCGCCTGCGGCGCGCTGGCCCGCGAACTCATCGCTCTCAGGGAGAAGCACGCATGGGATGCGGATATCCTGGGCGTCCCCTCCCTGCTGCACAACACCCCCGAGCGCATCCCCGCCGCGCTGCGCCAGCGCATCCGCCGGGCGAAACAAACCTATGGGCGGGTGATTGTGGTCTATGGTGATTGCGGCACAGGCGGCCTTTTGGACCACATGTTGGCCGAAGAGGGCGTGGAGCGCATCGCCGGGCCCCATTGCTACGAAATGTACGCCAACGGGTCCTTCGACGCCCTGATGCGCGAGGCCCCCGGCACGTTCTTCCTCACCGATTACCTGGTGAGATCCTTCGACCACCTGGTGCTGGAGAGCCTGGGCCTGGACCGCCATCCCGAATTGCGCGATGAGTACTTCCGCCATTACACACGCGTGGTCTACCTGGCCCAGCGGGACGACCCTGCCTTGCGGGCACGAGCCCAATGGGCCGCCGATTGCCTGGGCCTCCCCCTGGAGATCCGCCAGGTGGGATACGGCGCGCTGGAAGAACGCTTGCTTGAACATTTCAGATGACCGCTTCCCAAGTGCAGATCCTCTACTGGCGAGATATCCCCGCTCAAATCAAAGCCCGCCGCGGGGCGCAAAGGGTGGCCCTCCCTCTCTCCGATCGCTTTCAGGAGGCCATTGACGCTGCCGCCATGCAGGCGGGCGCGACCTCCGACGCCGATTATCTGGATGCCTGGCGCGCCAGCGCGTGGCGAGAGGGCCCGGGGGATCCGCAGACCCTGGCCCAGGAAACCGCGCAGGCCATCGAGCGCGAATTCCCCCCGCAACGCCTGCGGGCCCTGGTGAAGAACGGCGGATTCGAAGAGCCACGATCCCCTATAGGGTGAGCCAATGCGCTTTCTCCAAGACCGTCCCCACCCGCTGGAACTGGCCTACGACCTGGCCAACCGCATGCTGCGTCCATGGAAGCGCTGGCTGCGCCCTTCCAGCCCGGCGGAAAAACTCTTCATCCCCCTGGAAAAGGTCGGCAAGGGCCTGCTCTTCGACTGCCGTATGTGTGGCCAGTGCACCCTGCATCTGAGCGGCATGACCTGCCCCATGACCTGCCCTAAGGAGCTGCGCAACGGCCCTTGCGGCGGGGTGCGCCCCGACGGGAATTGCGAAATCATCCCCAGTATGCGCTGCGTGTGGGTGGAGGCCTGGGAGCGGGCGCAAAAGATGCCCCGTTACGGGCACCACATCTTGGAGTTGGTGCCACCCCTGGATCACCGCCTGCAGGGCACCTCGGCCTGGGTCAACCAGTTCAGCGCCAACCACAACCCTCCGGCTGGCTGGGAGGGCTGATGACCGAGTCCCGCCTGGCGCGAGTGCTGCGCTCCGGCCGCTTCGCCGTAACCGCTGAGCTCAACCCGCCCGACAGCGCCGATCCCCAGGCGGTCTACAACCGAGCCCTGGTGCTCGCGGAGGTTTGTGACGCCATCAACGCCACCGACGCCGCCGGGGCCAACGTGCACATGTCCAGCGTGGGCGTCTGCGCCCTCTTAACCCGCGCCGGCTATGAACCGGTCATGCAGGTCTCCTGCCGCGACCGCAACCGCATCGCCATTCAAGGCGACCTGCTGGGGGCGGCGGCCATGGGCGTGAAGAACGTTCTCTGCCTCACCGGCGATGGCGTGCAGGTGGGTGACCAGCCCCAGGCCAAGCCCGTCTTCGACCTGGACTCCATTGGCTTGCTCAAGCTGGCCCGCACCCTGCGCGACGAGGCCCGCTTTCTCAGCGGGCGTCCGCTTGATGAACCACCGCATTTCTTCCTGGGCGCGGTGGCCAACCCCTTCGCCCCACCCTTCGATTTTCGCCCTCTGCGCCTGGCCAAGAAGATCCAGGCCGGCGCGCAGTTCGTTCAGACCCAGTACTGCTTCGACCTGAATATGCTGAAAGAATTCATGGCGCGCGCCCGCGATCTGGGTCTCCATGAGCGGGCCTATTTGCTCATCGGCGTCGGCCCTTTGCGCTCGGCCAAGGCCGCCGAGTGGATGCGCGCCAACATCCCCGGGGTGCACATCCCCGAGGCGATCATCCGCCGCCTTCGGGGCGTACCCGAAGGGAGGCAACGCCTGGAAGGCAAACGCATCTGCGTGGAAATCATCCAGGCGTTGCGTCAAATGGAAGGCGTGCACGGCGTGCACTTGATGGCCTACCGCCAGGAGGAGCTGGTGGCCGAGATCATCGATGAGGCCGGCCTGCTGCCCCGCCGCCGGCACAACCGGGACAATCGGGGGGGCAGGGCGCGCCCCTCTCCCTCACCCACGGAGGCATAGAACCATGGACACCATCCTATCCTCACCCACCCGCACAGTGCATATCGGGCCGGACCACCCCTTCGTCATCATCGGCGAGCGCATCAACCCCACCAATCGCAAGAAGTTGGCTGCCGAGATGGCGGCCGGCGACTTTTCGCGCGTGCGCGCTGAGGCCATCGCCCAGGTGAAGGCGGGCGCGCAGATCCTGGACGTCAACGCCGGCATCCCCATGGCCGACGAGCCCGCCATCCTGGCCGAGGCGGTCCGCGTGGTGCAGGAGGCGGTGGAGGTGCCCCTGTGCATTGACTCCTCAGTGATCGCCGCCCTGGAAAGCGGCCTGCAGGCCTATCAGGGGAAGGCCCTGGTCAACTCGGTGACCGGTGAGGAGGAGCGCCTGGAGGCGGTGCTGCCCCTGGTGGCCGAGCACGGCGCGGCGGTGATCGGCATCACCAACGATGAGACGGGCATCTCCCAAGATCCCCAGGTGCGGTTTGCCGTGGCCAAGAAGATCGTCGAGCGCGCCGAGGCCTACGGCATCCCCCGCCAGGATGTTCTCATCGACCCCCTGGCCATGCCCGTGGGGGCGGTCCCTGGTGCGGGCAAGACCCTCTTCATCATCACCCGCCGGGTGCAGGAGGAGCTGGGGGTGAACACCGTGTGCGGCGCCTCCAACATCTCCTTCGGCATGCCCGACCGCCCCACCCTGAACGCGACCTTTTTAGCCATGGCCATCGCCTCGGGCATGCCCTGCGCCATCACCAACCCGCTGGAGGAGGTCATCCGCAAGACGGTGCTGGCTGCCGAGGTGCTCATGGGTCGCGATGAGAACTGCATGGCCTGGTTGAGATATCAGCGCCAGCAAAGGCAGGCTGGCCAGGGCGGCGGGCGCCGCCGGCGGCGGCGGGCCGACTGACAAAGAAGCCTGCGCCGCGCGGCAGGCCTCCCTCAATCCACCTTAACCACCCGCCCGCCGGCCGCGCGGGTCAGGCGGTCGCGCACCGCCAAGCCCAGGCCTGCGGCCCCGAAATCACGCGCCAGAATCACCTCCACACCCAGGGCATCCAGGNTGCGCATCGCGGTGAACAGGTTGCGCGCCACCCTCTCAAGGTCCCCCTCCGGGCCNAGGCTCTGCGCCACAACCCCCTCACCTTCCAGAAAGGGCAGATCCTCCTGGGCGAGCAAGACTCCCACCCTTTTTCCCTGCGCCAGGAGCTCTCGGGCCTGCCCGCGCAGGGCTTCGAGCATCCTCGGCCGCGGGCCGACAAAAAGCAGCATCTTCGCTTGCGGGGCGTAATGGCTGCGCAGCAAGCCCGGGGAAGGCAGGGCCTGATCCGCGGGGCCCGCTCGTGCGGCCAGCTCCACAGGGCCCAGGATTTCTTCCAGCGCCTCGCGGGGCACGCCCCCGGGACGCAGAATGGCAGGCTGAGGGCGGGTCAAGTCCAGCACCGTGGACTCCACGCCCACCGGGGTCGGCCCGCTGTCCAGCAAGAGGTCGAAGCGCCCCCCCAGGTCTTGCAGCACGTGCTCCGCGCTGGTGGGGCTGGTGCGGCCGAAGCGGTTGGCGCTGGGGGCGGCGATGGGGGTGCGCGCGGCGCGGATGAGCGCCAGGGCCACCGCGTGGCGCGGGCAGCGCACCCCTACAGTATCACCCCCGGCGGTGACCACATCGGGCACGGCCTGGGCACGCGGCAGAACCAGGGTCAGCGGCCCGGGCCAGAAGCGCTCCACCAGGCTCCAGGCCATGGGGGGAACCTGGCGGGCGACCCGCTCCAGCTCGGCGGCCTCGGACACGTGCACGATAATGGGGTCCTGCGGGGGACGCTCTTTGGCGGCGAAGATGCGCGCCACCGCCTGGGGGTTCAGGGCGTCCGCCCCCAGGCCATAGACGGTCTCCGTGGGAAAAGCCACCAAGCGGCCGCGGCGGATCAGCTCAGCGGCCCGTTCGATGGCCTCTGGGGCTGGCTCTGCGGCATCCACTTGCAGAATCTGGGTCCTGCCCTCGCCCTCACCCAAACGACACCTCCGCCCACCAGCTACCGCTTCTCCGCCCCCATCCCGCCGATGGCCTCCCAATGGGCCCCGATCTCGCGCTCAGTCTCCCATTGGCGCAGCCTCTCCAGGCGCAGGCGGACCCGCTGCCCGGCCCTCATGCCCAGCCTCCCGCGCAACTCAGGCGGAGGGTGCAGCTCGTGCCAATAGCCCCTCACTTCCCACCAGGAGCCTTCGCCCCTGCCATCGTCGGCCTCCAGCACCCGGCAGAAGATTTGGTGCCCCACCAGAATTTCCCCGCGATTGCGCAAGGCCGTGGGCAAATAGACAAACAGTTCGTTCCCCTCCCCGTGGAGGGTCAGCTCCACCTCGTAGGCCATGGCTTTTGCCCCAGACGATCAATCGGCCCCCAGGCGCACCCCGCACTTGCCGCAGAAGTCAAAATCCTCGGGCAGGAAGCGCTCGCCGCAGTTGCCGCACTCTCGCACCGGCGCGCCCCATTGGTATTCGTAGGCCTTACCCTCCGCCGCCAGGCGGCGCAATTTCAGGAAGTCGGCCGGCCGTTTCTCCAGAAAGGCCCGAAAGCCCTCCAGCGGCTCGGCGGTCGCGTAGTGCAGGCTCAGCCAGTCCCGCGCATGGCCGAAGGTGTTCCAGGCAAGATCACCCCAAAAATTGAGCTGGACCTTGGTGTAGCGCAGGCTGTCCGGCATTTTGTGGATCAGTTTCTCGCAGAGCAGGTCCACCTCCTCGTCCAGGCGCTCATAGGGCACCACTTTGTTCACCAGGCCCCATGCCTCGGCGGTGCGGGCGTCCACCTCATCGCCCACCAGCACCATCCAGCGGGTTCGTTTCTCGCCAATGGTCAGCGGCAACCACTGGGTAGCGCCGCCGGCGGAGACGCTCCCCACCCGGGTGCCGGGCTGCACGAAGCGCGCGTGTTCCGCGGCGATGCTCAGATCGCAGGCCAGGTTGATTTCATTGCCCCCGCCGGCCACGACCCCGTTGATGCGGGCGATGACCGGTTTGCCGCAGGTGCGGATCAGGTACAGCATGCGCTCGTAGAACTCCCACCATTGGTAGAAACCGTGGGGCTTGCGAGGGTAAACCGTGGCATATTCGTTGGCGTCGCCGCCGGTGCAGAAGGCCTTGTCCCCTGCGCCGGTGATCACCGCCACCGCCACCTCCCCATCCCAAAGCACCTGGTGGAGGGCCTCGCAGATTTCCTGCAGGGCCCGCAGATTGTAGGCGTTGTATACCTTCGGCCGGTTGATGGTGATGCGGGCCACCCAGTCCTTCTTCTCATACAGGATTTCCCTAAATTCCATCTCCCCACCCTCGGAGTGGGCCGCATGTGAGGTCTCCATGGGTCCTCCTCTCTGATCCTTGGGAAGCGCCGGTCTACGCTTCTCGAGGGCTGCGCGCGGCGCGCGCCAGCGCCCGCGCCAATTCCTGGTTGAATATTTTTCCTGATGCATGCATTACCGTCTCAACCCCCTCCTCGGTGACCATAGGTTGCATGGAAGCCAGGCAGGGGTACTGCATGCAGATCAGCCCCGCTCGGGGCACGGCATCCTGGGCGCTCATCCCTGGCAAGCGCGCGGCGGTGTGTTGGGTAGAACCGCAGGGGGACTCGCGCAGCACACGAACTTCTGCGATGGTCTTGCCATTGGGCCTCAGCGCCACCTCCAGGGAGGGGCGGCCGAGGCGGCCGGCGAATTGCGCCAGCAGAGGGTGATCCAAGGCCCGCTCCTCGCGGCCCTCCGTGTAGCCCTTCTGCGTGAGCGAACAGAAGGGCTCCGGGAAGATGATGGCCGCGCCATGCGCCTCCAGTTCCCGCTCCAACTGGCGCCGCAGGCCCGGCGGGATCCAGGCCGGATGATCCAGCGGCGCGATGGCGGCCCGTGCCCCGCTCAGCTCCACCACGCCCGGCAGCAACTGGGCCGCCTGGGAGGTTTCCGCTAAGTGAAGGATCAGGTCGGCAGCCGGCAACTGGGGCGGGAGGAAATCCTTGGGCTCATCCACGATGGGCGGCAGGGCACGGGGTGCCCTCAGGCTATGGATCTGCCAATCCGAGGGCGCTCGTTTTCGCAAGTGGGCCACGATGCGCTCCCCGTACTGCCCATGGACCAAAGCCAAAATGCGCATGCCTCTCTCCCTGCGCCCCGCCTGGAGCGGGGTCAGCCATCCATCCCCTTAGCCGGAATGAGCCTGGACCCTCCCCACGGCCAACATGTAAAGGGCCGCCTCCTGCTCCCCATCCACGCCCAGCAGGGCGTTCAGGTCGTCGTCGATAAAAGCGCCCACCGCGCAGGCTCCCAGGCCCATGGATGTGGCCGCCAAATAGACGTTCTGCCCCAGGTGACCGGCCTCCAGCAGCGCATAGCGGTAGGAACGTTCCCGATAGCGCCAGCGCAGGCGCTGGAAAATGGCGCTGAAAACCAGCACCAGGTTGGCCTGGCCCAGGAACTCCTGCATCAGCCCGATGCGCGCGATCTCCGCCCGCAAATCGGCCTCCCGCAGGCGCTCCAGGGCGTGTTCGCGCACAGCATAATGGTACAGGCCAGGCGCCAATCCCTCAACCCGGTGAATTAGCGGGTAAATCTCAATGGGATAGAGCGCCCCGGCGGAGGGCGCGGCCCTGAGCCTCTGGCCCCAGCGCTGGCCGGTGATGCCGCCCGTCAGGTAGATCAGCCGCGAGAGCTCATCCAGGGTGATGGGCTGGCGGGTGTAATCGCGCACAGAGCGCCGCCGGCGGATGCACTCCGGCGTGGGGAGTCCGCCAAAGTTTTCAGGCTTGGGCAGCGCGATGCGTTCAGCCTGGGGATATTCCTTGTACCCCGCAGGCCGGCTTCCCCAATCGGCCAGCGTCCACAATACGCTCAGCAGCCTGGGCTTGCTCCACTGGTGGTAGAGGGCTCCTATGTCGCCGCCATAGGGCAGCTCAGGCTCGCGATCCCAGATCCACCCCAGGGCAAAGCCCCCCAACCCGCCCACCAGCAGGCTTAGAAACCCGCGCCGGGTCAGGCGCATGCGCGACCTCCAGGCGGCCGGCCTGAGCNCCCCGGCTCGGCGTTCGGGCCGGCCCGTTTTCCTCCTGACCCGCAGGGCTTGCCCCTCAGCCCGCCGCTCGCGCCCCGCCAGGCGCCAGCGCGCGTAGCCTGCCAGCCTGCGCCAGTGCAGGATTACATGCAGCGCACCCAGGCCGATCAGCGCATAGGCCGCATATTTGTGATAGACAAAATCATTCAGATCCCAAAGGTCAGCCAGCAGGCCCATGCTGGCGGTGAAGACCGCCCAGATGAGCAGCACGGCGCTGACCAGGTAGCTCATGTCATGGCGTGTAATGCCCATGCCCCACCCCCCGCCACGGTTTCAGAGGGGCGCCAGGGTTGCCCCTCCCCTATTTTGACTCTTCAGGCATCCCTGGGCGGGAGCCTACAGATAGCGCAGCCAGACGTAGAGGCTCGCCAGCACCAGGGAGACAAGAGTGGTGACAAGGCCGTAGCGCAAGAAGTGGCCAAAACGGATGGGGTGCCCGCTGCGCTCGGCCATGCTGGCCACCACCACGTTGGCCGAGGCCCCCACCAGCGTCAGGTTGCCGCCCAGGCAGGCCCCCAGAGCCAGCGACCACCACAGCGGGGTGACCGGCATGGCCTGCCCCAGGCTTTCCACCACCGGGATCATGGTCGCCGTGTA
>Ga0180881_1175_pt1 | contig 29503 bp, 23 predicted proteins | sample Deesub1362A_J573_FD_124314 | JGI IMG/M metagenome (GOLD analysis project Ga0180881, IMG submission 124314) | Anaerolineales bacterium JdFR-61 | reverse complement strand
TCAGGCCGATCCAACGTTCTCCATCCCTGTGAAGGCTGGGCGCGCTGAATTCTGCGGGCAGGGCTTCCGGCGGTGTCCACCGGCCTCTCAGGCTCGAGAAGTTGGAATGGGTCGAAAAAGGAGGCTCAACAGCCCTATGGCATGCCCAATCAGGTGAGCAGAAAACCCCCTATCCCTCATCTGTGTCCGTCGAGTCGGGGACCGGGGTCGGGGTAGGTGTAGGGCTGGGGGTCCAGGTTGGCGTGGGCGTGGGTGTGGGCGTGGGTGTTGGCGTGTGTGTCGGTGTGGGTGTTGGCGTGGGGGTCTCGGTGGGTGTGGCGGTCGGCGTCTCCGTAGGTGTATCTGATGGTGTGGGCGTTTGGCTGGGCGTTGGCGAAAAGGGGATGAAGCGCGTGGGGGTTGGCGTGGGCGTGGCGGACGGCGTGGCGGAGGGCCGGGGTGTTGGGCTGGGAGAGGGGGAGATAGAGCGGGTGGGAGTGCTTGTGGGACTGGGGCTTGGGGTAGGCTGGGGCGCATTGCGGATGACGAGCCAGCCCGCGCAGTAGAGAGGGAGCGTAGCCAGGGTGATGGCGATGAGCGCCAAGTAGAGGCGCCAATTGCGGGCGTCGGGACGGGGGCGCAAAGGAAAAAAGCTCATCTTGGGGGCATCTTACTCGCCTTAATGCGGGGTGGCAAGATGTAGCATGGCCCGCCAGGCTGCCGGGGTCCGGGAATCGCCCTCCAGTGCGAACCTGAGCCTGGAGGCCATAAAGAAGGCCCAATGGGATACACTAGGAGATGTGCTAGGGCCTGGGGAGCGTGTGTCAGATGGTCGAGCGCGGGGAAAGGTTTGACGGCCCCTTGGTGTGGCTGTACATCGTGGCGGTGATGCTGGCCGGCCTGGCCATCGGTGCCGCGCGATGGACCGATCACCTCAACTTGGTGACCAGCATGGGGCTGCTCGGCGCGCTGGCAGGTGTGGCCCTGGCGGTGAGCCGCTTCGGCAGTGCGACGGCTCTGTGGTTCTCGCTGATCTACGGTCTCTTTGCCCTGGGTTCCGCCTTTGGCCGCATGGTCGGCCCCGATCTCCCCTGGTTAGCCCGCGCCATGAGCCTGCTGGGGCGGCTGGGGTCTTTCATCAGGGCCCTAGCCCATGGGCAGGAACATGCAGACCCCCTCATGTTTGTCCTTGCCCTATCAATCCTCTTCTGGTCTGCGGGAAGCTATGGGGCGTGGGTATTATTGCGCCGCAAGGGGCTGTGGGGGGCCATTCTGCCCTTCGGGCTGGGCATCGTGATCAATGATCTGATCTACCAGGGTCGCAAGGAGCTTGGCGGCTACCTGGCGGCGTATCTGCTGGTGTGCGCGCTGATGGCTGCGCGCCAGGACCTTTGGCGCAGAACCATGCTGTGGCGCGGGGCTCGGGCGCGCGTGCCGGAGAGCCTGGGCCTGGATTTGGCGCGCAGCACGCTGATCGCCTCCGTCCTGGTCGCCGCGCTGGCGTGGTACGGGCCAGCGCTGGCAAGCTCGGCGCGCCTGGCGGAGGCCTGGAGCAGGGCCAGCGAACCATTAGGCAGCGTCCTGGAGCGCTCTGGCAAGGCCCTGGGCGGGCTGGGCAGCGCCATGGCGGTGGCCTATAGTTTCTACCCCCATGAATTGGCCCTGGAGGCCGGCGTNCANCCGCTGGATAGCGTAATCCTTCGCCTTTGGCCTGAGGAGCGTCTGGAANGGGGGGCGCGCTTCTATTGGGCGGTCCGCCGTTACGACACGTATCAGGATGGGACTTGGCGCGGGACGCTGGGCACCCCATGGGCCTTCAANCCTGATCAAGCAACGTTGCCCGTGGCCCAATACCGCGGGCGCAAGGCTGTCCAGGTGCGCATCGANCCCCAGATTCCGGTCCTGGAGGCCCTGGCGGTTCTCCCCCAAACGGAGTGGGTGGATCAGCCGGCCAAGATCAGGGCCCATATCACGCCGGANGGCCTGGACCCGCTGGCCTTCGAAATCGACACNATCCTCTGGCAGGAGACCAGCTACCTGGTCCGGGGGACAGTGGCTGCTCCCTCTGCGGAGGCGCTGCGATCAGCCTCGCCCCAGTATCCCCAGTGGGTGCTCGACCATTACCTGCAGCTACCGGCAAGCCTGACGCCGCGGACCCGTGAGCTGGCCCAACGGATTACCGGGGGGCTACAAAACCCCTATGACAAGGCACAGGCGATCACCTCCTGGCTGCGCCGCAACGTGCGCTATAGTCGCCAGACCCAACCTCCGCCTCTGGGGGTCGAGCCATTGGATTGGTTTCTCTTCGATTACCGGGTGGGCTTCTGCAATTGGTACGCCAGCGCGGAGGTGATCATGTTGCGCAGTCTGGGTGTTCCAGCCCGGCTGGTGGTGGGCTTTGCGCGGGGCAAGTTCAGCGATGAGGGTGGCTTCTACGAGGTGAGCGGGGAAGACGCTCATGCCTGGCCAGAAGTCTATTTCCCTGGATATGGCTGGGTGGAATTCGAGCCCACGGGGAGTCAACCGGCCCTCAATCGACGGGAGCCCATTGGCGAGCGAGCTCTGGAGGCCGCCTCCCCCGGCGGAATCTGGGGTGAGGGGCCGCCGACCCTGGAAAGGGCTGAGGAGGAAAGCTTCGGCCTCTCTCCCATTGGGCCTGAGGCGGACAGCGCGCGCCGGCGCTCGGCAGCGGCGGGCCGGGCGCTCGTGGGGCTTGTTGTGGCGTCCTGCGGGATCTTCCTCACGCGCCTGTGGCTGGACCCGGGCACCCGGCTGAGGGCTCGGATTGCTGGCTTGCGTTTTCTCAATCGCCTCGCGCCAAAGCCGCTCGGCGGCTTTGAGCCCCTCGAGCACGGCTCTCCCCTTACCCTGGCCTATGCCGCTTGGAACGCGTGGCTGCCGCGCTTGGCGGTGGAAACGGGTCCGCACATGACCCCCATGGAGCGCGCCGCGGCCTTCGCCCAAAGCTATCCCCATCTCGCGCCACAGGCGTGGGCCCTGGTGCATGCTTATGTTGGGGACAGATACGGAGGGCAACGGCGCTCCCTGCCTTTGGCAATGGACCGCTGGCGCGAGCTGCGTCCCCGTCTGTGGCGTGCATGGCTGCGGCAGCTCCTCATCGCGCGGTTGCGGCCCCCATCTGCGCGGGGGCATAAGCCCGGGCCTTCGCCATGGCCTTCCCCTGGTCCAAGGGGATAGGCTCCCGAGGAGGCATACATGTGTCCCCATCCTGGGGGGGCTGTTGCCGCGCTGGGGCCATCCTTTATAATGCCGATGCGGGCAGGCCAGTGTGGAGGAGCAGCAGATTTGGCCAAGTCAGCAGAACCGAGCCGTATCCAGCGCCAAGCGGATGAGATCAACCGTCTTCTGGAGGAGCTTCGCCGCCAGGTATCCAAAGCGCGCGCCTCTATGGGGCAACTTGGCACCACGTTGCCGGCCTCCCTTAATGAGGCTTTGGTGGCTATTCAAGATCAGGTGGAGCGCCTGCGCCAGTCGGTGAGCGAAAGCGCAATGGAGATGCGCAACCTGGAGGCGCTGGTGGATATCGGCAACGTGATCAATTCCTCCCTGGATTTGGAAATCGTTTTGAACGAGGTGATGGATACCATCATCCAGCTCAGCGGCGCGGAGAGAGCTTTTCTGATGGTGCGCAATGAAAAGGGGGATATGGAGGTCATGGTGGCGCGCAATTGGGAGCGCGAATCTCTGGAGCCCCAGGAGTGGGAGATCAGCTCCACCATTGTCGGCCGCGTGCTGGAGAATGGGGAAGCCATTCTGACCACCAACGCCCTGGCTGATCCGCGCTTCGGCGCACAGGAGAGCATCATCGCCTACAACCTGCGCTCGATCCTGTGCGTACCGCTGAAGGTGAAGGGCAAGCTGACGGGCGTAGTGTATGCGGACAACCGGGTGCGTGAGGGACTGTTCACCGAGCGCGAGCGCTCCTTGCTGAGCGCATTTGCCAACCAGGCCGCGGTGGCCATCGAAAATGCCATGCTCTTCGGCTCCGTCCAGCGCAGTCTGGCCGAAGTGACGGAGCTAAAGACCCTCATGGAGGATGTCTTCGCCTCTATTGGCAGCGGCATCCTGACCACCGACATTGACGATGTGATAACCCTTTGCAATCGGGCCGCGGAGGAAATCCTGGGCCTCTCGCGAGAACGGCTGCTGGGCGCCTCCCTGGTGGAGACCCTGGGCGGCATCTCCCCCGACCTGGTGCGCCGGGTGCGTGAGGTCAAGCAGCACGATCGGCGCTACTTGGGTCTCGAAATCCAGGCTCCCCTGGATGAGCGGGGCATGGTTGATCTCAGTTTGAGCATCACGCCCCTGAAATCGGTGGATCAGAGCACGCGCGGGGTCGCCGTGGTGATGGATGATCTGACGGAGAAGCANCGCCTTGAAGCGCAGCGGCGTCTCTTCGAGCGCATGGTTTCCCCGGCGGTCATCGACCAACTCGATCCCGACAGTCTGCAACTGGGCGGTCACAGGACTCTGCTGACCACCCTCTTCGCCGATATCCGCGGGTTTGCCGCCTTTAGCGAATCCACCGATCCCGAGACCCTGGTGCAGGTGCTCAATCGCTACCTGGCTGTGGCCGCGGAAGCCATCTTGGCCGAGGAAGGGACCATTGACAAGTTTCTGGGGGACGAGGTGATGGCCTGGTTCAACGCGCCGGTGCCACAGCCTGACCACGCTCTGCGCGCAGTGCGGGCCGCGTTGGCTATGCAGCGAGCCGTGGCCGAGCTTCATCGGCAGATGATCCCGGCCTTCCGGCTTCCCTTGGGAATAGGCATTCACAGTGGGGAAGCCTTGCTGGGCCTTATCGGCACGCAGCGACGCCTGGAATACACGGCCATAGGCGACAGCGTAAACATCGCCAAGCGTCTGCAAGAAAACGCTGGTCCGGGGGAGATCCTGGTCAGCTTGGAGGTGGCCCAGCAGATATCGAAGGCGGTGCGGCTGGTTCCCGTGGCCCCCGTGCGGGCAAAAGGCTTGGCTGCACCCATCAAGGCCTTCCGCGTGGAAGGTCTCTCCCGAGAGGCCGCCTGAAGATCGCTTCTTGCGCCTCATACTCACCCAGGCGTTGGGGTACCGGTACACTGCGCCACGCGCTCGCGAAGCAGGCCGGACCTATTGATCGACAATCCCAAGTTCAGCACTGAAGGCGAAAATGGCCGGTGTGCCTCCGGTGTGCAAGAAAAGCACCCGCTCGCCGGGCTCAATCTCGCCACGGCGGATCAGGTCCAGCAGGCCTCCGGCTGCGCGGCCTGTGTAGACCGGGTCGAGCAGCAGACCTTCGGTGCGGGCGAAGGTATATATGGCCTCCCGCTCCAGCTCGCCCACCACCGCGTAGCCCCCGCCCAGGTAATCGTCGCGCACGTCAATTTCCCCCTCCTTGATCTGAAGCGGCTCTTTCAACAGGTGCGCTGTTTCTTGAGCCAGGGCGGCGATGCGCGCCCGCAGTTGAGGCGCTGGGGGGTCCACGCTGATGCCTGTGATGTGGCCCTCAAAATCATGGATGCGGGCGCCCAGTTCCAGGCCAGCCTGCGTTCCGCCCGAGGAGGAGGCCAGCACAATGCGCTGGAAGTCGGCCTTCTGCTGCAGGATTTCGCGCATGGCCTGGGCGTAAGCGAAGACCCCCAGTGGATTAGAGCCCCCATAAGGGATCAGAAAGGGGCGCTCACCTCGCTCCTGCAGGCGTTGGAATTCCCTTTGCAGGGCCTCTTCTGGATCATCATCCCTGGCCCATACGATGCGGGCGCCTAACAGCCGGTCGACCAGGATGTTGCCCTGGGCGCTTTGCGGGGGGTGGCCAGCGAGAACCAATGTACAGTCCAGGCCGCATCGAGCGGCAGCCGCGGCTGTCTGGCGGCAGTGGTTGGACTGGGCCGAACCTCGGGTGATCAGGGTCCGCGCGCCGTCACTCAATGCCTTGGCCAGCAGGTATTCAAGCTTGCGAGTCTTGTTGCCACCAAAAGCGAGGCCGGTCAAGTCTTCGCGTTTGACCCAGAGCTCCACGTCCCCCAGATTGGCGCTCAGGCGCGGCAGATGCTGCAAGGGCGTGGGGCGGACGGCCAGGCGGATAGGGGAGGGTATCTCTTGCATCGGGCGCTCCCGGATGGCAGGGTTTGGGTTCGCAGCAGCCCTCAAAAGGGTTGCGCAGGTGCAGTATAGGCCCACGGGCGCTCAGAGGGCAAGGGAAATTGGCACTTCCTGGGGTTGCCCGGGATGCTTTGCGGGTATGTGGTTTTGGAAAGGGGATGCCCCTGCCAGCAGGGGCGGCTGCCACGCCGCCGTAGAGGCTTGCGNTGCGGTGACGCTCTGGGTGGGAGCGGGGCTCTTCCGGAGGGGAGGTGGTCTGGGATGCGGGGAGGCCCGGGGGGTGCCGTGGGCGCTTGGTGGGGATTCGCGTTATGGACCCGACAACGAGGATTGTGTGCGGCGGTGGCCCAGGAGGCGCAACAGGCCCAGGGCGCGCGGCAGGGCCAGGTGATAAAGGCGGTAAAGGTTTGGCTTCAAAGGGTAGTCCCAAGCGCCCAGGGTGCGCACCACTTGCGCGCCGAATCCCACCTTGAAACGGTATACGCCCCACATAGGATCTCGCTCATTGAAATGGTCAGGCGCGCCCCAAAAATCGTAACGCGTGCACCCCTGGGCTTTGGCCCAGCGAATGGCCTCCCACTGGAGCAGGTGATTGGGCATCTTCTGGCGGTGGAGCGTGGTGGACATGCCGAAGAANTACCAGGCGNTAGGCCCAAAGCGGAAGAGCACCAGGCCNGCTACGGGCTGTCCTTCCACCTGGGCCAAAAAGCCCTGAGCCAGGCCGGCGCGCTGGAAGCGCCCCCATAGGTCCAGATAGTAGGCGCGGTGGCGGATGGTGAACCCGTCCCGCAGGGCTGTCTCGGCGTACATGCGATAGAGGAGCGGCAGTTCTTCCACGGAGGCCGTGCGCACTGTGACCCCTTTGCGCGCGGCCAGGCGGATGTTGTAGCGGGTCTTTTGTTTCATCCCTTTAAGTAGGGCCTCCTCCGAGCGCTGCAAGTCCAAGAGGAGCGTGTTTGCGTATTGGATTTGCTCGCTGGAAATGTGCCAGCCGCGCTTGTCCAGCCAGGCGGCGAAGCCCTGGCCCGTGGGATGGGGTCGGTCCTGCCGGCTATCCGGCTCGCCGAAGGCGATGGGCAGGGCAGGGTCGATCTTAAGGAAAAGGGCGCCGGCCTCACGGGCCCTGACTTGCAATTGGTCGATCACATGATGGGCCAGCTGGGGGTCGCCGAAGTCCACCAGGGGCCCCCGGGGGCAATAGGCCACCTTGAGGCCCAGTGCGCTGGACCGGATGAGCAGCTGCGCGGCGGCCAGGGGATCCCCTGCCTGGTTTCGCCATAGCCATCGTTGGGGTCGCCACCCGTATTGAGATTTGAATTCGCCCCATTGCCAGCTCTGCAAGATGTGTGAATCCGGAAGCTGCAACAGGGCTTGGTTCCAGCGCTCCGCATCCTCCACGCGCTCCAGCCGCGCTTTCATGGCGAAACCCCTCGCAGACGCAGCAAGAGGCGGTACAGGCCATAGGCAGCCGCGTTGTAGGGCCGATCAAAGGCCCCTGCGGACCGCATCACCTGGCCGCCAAAGCCGCGTTTGAAGCGGTAGACGCCCCACAACCCATCCCTGCGTAGGGTGAACTGGACCTCAAGTTGTTCGGGGTCTTCATCGGGGACACCCCACAGATCGTACTGCGCGCAGCCCTGGGCTTTGGCCCAACGCATGGCTTCCCATTGCAATCGATATGTGGGCATGCGATTGCGCTCCTGGTTGGTGGAAGCGCCGTAGAAATACCAGGCTCGCGGCCCCCAGGCGAAGACCATCAGCGCTGCCAAGGGCTTGCCCTCAAACTCGGCCACCAGTAGCTCGCACATCCCCCTGGGGTGGAAGATCTCATAGGCGCGGCGGTAGTAGGCGGGGCTGTGGACGGCGAAGCCATCGCGGCGCGCTGTTTCGGCCATCATGCCAGCGAAAGCCTCCACGTCGCCCCATGGGCGCACGGTGACTCCTTTACGGGCCGCCAGGCGGATGTTGTAGCGGGTCTTCGGCCGCATCCGCGCCAGCCATTCCTCCTCGCTGCCCGAAAGGTCAATGACGATCGTGCGGCGTGGTTGGATGGAATGCGGGCTGGGTTGGAAGCCGAGGCCCCTCCAGGTGGCTTCGACCTGGGGCGTCTCGACCTCATCCGGTTCGACTTTGAGCAGGAAGGCACCCTGCTCGCGGCATAAGGCGTCCAGCGCATGGACGAGCCCTTGGTCGACCGTCCCTACGGGGCCTTTGGGCACATAGGCCAGGCGAAGCCCGGGGACCAAAGAGCGCAGGAGCACCATCGCGCCCGCCTCATCGACCACAACCGGCAGGGCGCGCCACCCGAATTCGGATTTAAAGGCGCCCCAGGCGGAAGTTTGTAGCAGGTGGGCATCAGGATGGCGCGCCAGGAAGGCGTCCCATTCCATGCGGGGATCTCCGGAGAACACGCGGCGATTATACCATCGGGTGCCGGGTGGCGAGCTCTTGTTGGGAGAGAGAGGCGCTCCACATCGTGGGGCTGGGGCGAAACCCGCTCCGGATATGCTCCTGCGTCTCTCTTCCCACGGGCCCCGTCACTTTCTCAGGGGACGAGTCTTTACGCAATGTGGTTGTCGTGATACACTTTGGCCAGTTTTTTTGCAGATTACCAGCAGGAGCCAACATGCTCGAACCCTGGATCTTCGTCGCTTTTCTGCTGTTTCTCGGTCTACTTATGCCAGCCATGGCGATCATGGTCAACCGCGTGCTTGGCCCTCACCGGCCCAACGCCATCAAGAACGCAACCTATGAATGCGGGGTCGAGACCTTCGGCGACACCTGGGTCCAGCTTAAGGGGCAGTATTACATCTTCGGGTTGATTTTTCTGATCTTTGATATTGAAGCTGTGTTCTTGTTTCCTTGGGCGGTGGCCTACGACAAATTAGAGCTTTACATGGTTTTGGAGGGGGTGCTCTTCATCTTAATCTTGGCAGGCGGCTTGCTCTACGCCTGGCGCCGAGGTGCCCTGGAATGGGTATAGCAATTCGAGGCGCAGCACTGGGCTGATGTTTCATCGACATCAGCCCTTTCTTTGCTGGGCGTGTTGGGAGATGCTGAAAGATGGGTGATCCCTTTGGAATCATCGGAGAATGGCTCAAAGATCTCTTGATCGGTTTTNGCCTGCAACCAGGCTTTGTCGCTCTATTGCTCAAGTTCTTGGGGGCGGCTGTCTTTGCGACGGTCCTTCTGACCTCGACCTTGCTCTTCATTTGGGCTGAGCGCAAGATCGTAGCCCGCATTCAAGATCGCTTGGGCCCCAACCGGGTTGGCCGCTACGGCCTCTTGCAGACCGTCGCGGATGCCCTCAAGTTGCTGACCAAAGAGATCATCATCCCCAGCGGTGTGTCGCAGCCATTGTTCCTGATGGCGCCGCTGCTGGCGGTGATGTCTGTGATCGGCTTATGGGCCGTAGTGCCTCTGGCGCCGACGCTGATCGGCGCGGATATCAACGTGGGCGTGCTCTACGTCATCTCCATCGGCTCCGTGGGAACCCTGGGGATCATGCTGGCCGGGATGTCCTCCAACAATAAATACGCCATGCTTGGTGCCTTCCGCACGGTCGCCCAGATGCTCTCCTATGCCGTCCCCATGATCCTTTCCCTGCTCGTCCCCACCTTGCTCGCGGGCTCCATGGGCATGCAGGCCATTGTGGAGGCCCAGAGCGCAATTCCCTTTCTATTCCTGGCGCCCATTGCGGCGCTCATCTTTTTCATCAGCTCNGTGGCCGAGGTGGGGCGGGCGCCCTTTGATCTGTTGGAGGCCGAATCTGAGCTGGTGGCTGGCTTTCATATTGAATATTCAGGCCTGGCCTTCGGCATGTTCTTCGTCGCCGAGTTCCTGCACGCCTTTACCATAGCGGCGTTGACGGTGACCCTGTTCCTGGGCGGGTGGCAGGGTCCCCTGGCGGGCGACATCCCCCTCTTGGGGCTCGTCTATTTCTTGCTCAAGACCGGCCTGGTCTACTTCGTGGTGATTTGGATCCGCGGGACCTTCCCGCGCATCCGCATTGACCAGATGAATGCCCTCAACTGGAAGTTGCTGACCCCGCTGGCCCTGGCGGTGGTGATCGTCGCCGCAATTGTCGATAAGCTAGCAGCGGAGCTGGGTCTTAACCGNTTGCTGGCCCAGTGGGCGGGTAACCTGTTGCTGTTTTACTTCACATTGCAGGCCATGCGAGCTTACGCCCGAGCCATGCGGCGCCAAGCGGAAGCCCTGGCACTCTCTGGCCAAGGCGCGGGCGCAGCCTTGCAGGCCGGTGGAACGAGAGCGAGCGAGACATGACCCCTATGCAATGGATTTTCCTGCTCAGCGCCACCGTCACCCTGGTGGCCGCCCTCATGGTTGTAGTCAGCCCGAAGCTGGTGCACGCGGCTTTGTGGCTCATTTTGGCCCTGGCTGGTGTGGCGGTGATTTTCGTGCTGCTCAACGCCAACTTCCTGGCTGTGGTGCAAGTAGCCATCTACATTGATGCCATCGCCATCTTGATNATCGTCACCATTATGCTCACCCGCCAGGCGCTGCGTCCCATGGAGCCGAGCATGAATCGCAATTGGCTGATCAGCGTCCTGGCCGCGCTGTTGTTCTTGGGCGGCGCCTTGACCATGATCAGCCAGACACCAGCCTTCAGCAATATGGCGCCGCAATTGGCTGGCGGAGCGGAGCTGTACCTGGAAGATCTGGGGAAGGCCTTGGTGGACTTGGACCGCTACATCCTTCCCTTCGAGGTGGCCTCTGTGCTCTTGGTCGCCGCCATGATCGGCGCGATCGTGGTGGCCCTTCCACCGCGTCATCGGTCGCCGGGAGGTGAGGGATGATCCCCCTTTCATGGTACATCGCTTTCGCCGCGGCCCTTTTCAGCATCGGCCTCTTCGGGGCCCTGGCGCGCAGGAACGCCATTGCCATCCTGATGGGAATCGAGTTGATGCTCAACGCGGTGAACGTCAATTTGGTGGCTTTTTGGCGCTACTTAAACCCTGAGCAGATCGCCGGCCAGGCCTTCGCCATCATCGTCTTTGCCGTGGCCGCTGCGGAAGCGGCCGTCGGCCTTGCACTGATCATCTCCATCTACCGGCGGCGGATGGTTGTGGCCGCAGAAGATATCAACCTGATGAAGTGGTAGGCGAGGAATCATGCAACCGGAACAGTTGATTTGGCTCATCCCCATCCCGCCCTTGCTCTCCTTCTTCCTGATCGTTTTGCTGGCTTATCGCAGCAACCGTCTGAGCCACACCATCGCGGTTGGCTCGATGGCCATTTCCTGGGCCCTCTCCATGGCGGTTTTCTGGCGCGCGGTCAGCACGGAGGCGCTGGGGCACCATCCCTTCGCCACCTCCATCCCCTGGCTCCCCCTGGGCAAGTCGGTGCTGCAGATGGGCGTGATGGTCGATCCCCTTTCGGCCATCACGCTCTTTTTCGTGGCGTGGACCTGCTTGGCCATTTTCCTCTACAGCGTGGGATACCATAACTTCGGCAAGCCGCGCGATCCTGCCGATCCACCTGGCCTGCCTCCCCATGCTGGGGGCATCGAGCCCATGTACGCTCGCTTCTTCGCCTTCATCTCCCTCTTCGCCTTTGGCATGCTCACCCTGGTGGTCTCAGACAACCTGCTGCTGCTCTTCATCGGCTGGGAGATCATGGGCTTGTGCTCCTACCTGCTCATCGGCTTTTGGTATGGCCGAGAATCGGCGCGCAAGGCGATGGTCAAGGCCTTCATCACCACCCGAGTCGGCGATGTGTTCATGCTCTTGGGCCTGGTCTATCTCTACTCCTTCACCGGCACGCTGAGCTTCCGCGCCATCCTGTACAACGAGGAGGTGCTCCACACCCTGGCGACCACCTCTTCCGGCTTTCTAGGGCTGTCGGTTGCCGGGGCCATTGGGTTGCTGCTCTTCATCGGCACGGTGGGCAAGTCCGCCCAATGGCCGCTGCATGTTTGGTTGCCGGACGCCATGGAAGGCCCTACCCCCGTCTCAGCCATGATCCACGCCGCGACCATGGTTTCGGCCGGCGTATACCTGGTGGTGCGCTTCTTCCCCTTGCTCACCGCCGGCTGGCATGAGACAGATCCGCTGACGCCGGCGCTGACCATCATCGCCTTCATCGGCGCCTTCACCGCGTTGTTCGCCGCCACCATTGCCGTGGCCCAGAATGACATCAAGCGCGTTTTGGCCTATTCAACCATCTCTCAGCTCGGCTACATGGTGGCCGCGGTGGGCATCGGGGCCTATGTGGCCGCCGCCTTCCACCTGGTCACCCATGCCTTCTTCAAAGCCCTGCTCTTCTTGGGGTCGGGCTCGGTGATCCATGGCATGGAGCATGGGGTGCACCACAGCCATGAGCACGTGGATCCTCAAGACATGTTCAACATGGGCGGCCTGCGCAGTAAGATGCCGCTGACCTTCTGGACATTCCTGATCGGAGGATTTGCCCTTTCGGGTTTTCCGTTGCTCACTGCGGGGTTCTGGTCCAAGGATGAAATCCTGGCCGATGCCTTCGCCCACGGCCGCTGGGCGGTTTTCCTGACCCTGGCTCTGGCAGCGCTGNTAACCGCGTTCTACACCATGCGCCAGATCACNCTCACCTTCCTGGGGAAACCGCGCACGGAGGCCGCCAAGCATGCCCACGANTCGACCTGGACAATGACCGCTCCCCTNGCTGTGCTGGCGGTTTTCGCGGTCGGCGCGGGCTGGGTNGGCATACCGGAACATTTCCCCGTGATTGGCGGGCTGCTGCCCAATTGGTTCCATGAATTCGTCAGCGGCGCGCTGCTTGAACACCCCAAAGCGGTCGATTTCAATCCCGTGCCCCTGCTCACTTCCATCGTCGTCTCCTTGGGCGGCCTGCTGCTGGGGTGGCTGGTCTATCGGGACGTTGCCGCCGGCGCGCCGGACCCGCTGACCAGGCCCCTGGGGCCGGTCTACCGGGTCTTGAAGAACAAGTATTACTTCGATGAGCTCTATGATCGCCTCTTCGTGCGCCCCGCCTATTGGTTTGCCGAAACCTTTTCCTATCGCTGGATCGACCGGGGGTTGATTGACGGCTTCCTTCATGCCGTGGCCCGTTTCTCCTTGCGAGTGGGGACCTTCCTGCGGAACGCGATTGACGTGCCCGTGGTCAACGGCGCGGGCGACCTGGTGGGGGATGTGGTCAAGCGCTTTGGCAACAGCGTCCGGGTCATTCAGACGGGGCGCGTGCAAGAATATCTGCTGGTGGGCCTTTTCTTCACCGGAATGCTCGTCACCTATATTTTGCTCTTCCGGCCCTGAGCGGGCCGCAGTTGGAGGACGGAGATCTTGCCCATGGAATTCATCCAGAGTCACCTGCTGACCTTGATCCTCTTCACGCCCAGCTTGGCGGCTATCATGATTTTCTTCTTGCCGCGCGAGCAGGTGAACCTGATCCGCTGGGCGGCATTTCTGGCCAGCCTGGTGCCACTTGCCCTTTCCCTGTGGCTTTGGATTGCCTACGACCCCGCCTTGCCCGGCTTTCAGCTCGTCGAGCGCTTCCCCTGGTATGAGGCGGTCAACAGCAGCTACGTGGTGGGGGTGGATGGCATCTCGGTGCCCATGGTTGTGCTGACCACCCTGCTTACGCCGCTATCCCTGCTGATCTCCTGGAGCATCAAGGATAATGTGCGCACCTACATGATGCTCTTCCTTTTCCTCGAGACCGGCATGTTGGGGGTATTTCTCTCCCTGGATCTGCTGGTCTTCTTCGTATTTTGGGAGATCGGTTTGGTGCCCATGTATTTCCTGATCAACCAATGGGGCAGCGCCAATCGGGAGTACGCCTCATTCAAGTTCCTGATCTACACCATGGCCGGCTCCCTGGGCTTGTTGCTGGCCATTCAGCTTATCGGCCTNGCAGCCGGCAGCTTCGATCTGGGCAGGATTATGCAGGTCTGGCCGTCGTTGAACCAATCGCTGACCTTGTTGGGCCTGCCGATTAGCGTGCCGATCACCACCGTTAAGACCATGGCCTTCTGGGCTTTCGTCATCGCTTTTGCCATCAAGGTGCCCATCTGGCCTTTTCACACCTGGCTGCCGGATGCCCACACCGAGGCCCCCACAGCCGGCTCGATGATCCTGGCTGGGGTGCTGCTTAAGCTGGGCGCCTACGGCTTCCTGCGCTTCGTGCTGCCCTTATATCCGCAGGAGGCGCAGCTCTACGCGGGCGCGCTGGCCTTGCTGGGCACGCTGGCCATCATCTTCGGCGCCTTCGCCTCCTGGGGGCAGGATGACTTCAAACGGCTGGTGGCCTACTCCTCGGTGAACCATATGGGCTTTGTGGTTTTGGGGATCGCCGCCGCCGCCTTCGCCCGCGGATCCATGGCTGCCGAAGACGCGGTCATCGCCCTCAATGGGGCGGTGCTGCAAATGTTCAACCACGGCCTCTCGGCGGCGGGCATGTTCTTGCTGGTGGGCGTCATCTATGAGAGAGCCCATACGCGCGATCTGAACGCCTTTGGCGGCCTGATGCGGCTGGCGCCTGTCTATGGAGGCATCCTGATTTTCACCGGCATGGCGTCTCTGGGACTTCCCGGACTGAACGGGTTTGTCTCCGAGTTCCTCGTGGTGCGGGGCGCCTGGCCCATCTTCACCCTCTTTACCGCCCTTTCCATGATCGGCTTGCTCATCACCGGGGCGTACATTTTGAAGGGCATTTGGAAGGTGCTTCACGGGCCGCTGAACGAGCGCTGGGCCGAGCACAAAATGGAAATTGGGCGGCGTGAAGTTTTGGCCATGACGCCCTTGATGGTTTTGATGCTGCTCATCGGGGTCTGGCCCTCCTGGATCCTGCGGGTGATCAACGCCACTGTGATGAGGTTGTTCGGGTGAGAGGGATCCTTTCTGGCGACGGACCGGGTTTCGATACGCGCCCTGCGGGCCTACCCAACCAGCGTTGGCATCGTCGCATGATTGTCACGGGCAGGAGAGGTCTTGCTTGTAGGGCAGGGATCGCTGATCTTGAAACAAGCGGATACCAATCAACCTTTGAGATAGAGAGCTGATCGATGGAATTTCCCATACTAAGCGTCATTGTCTTTACGCCGATCCTGGCCGGGCTCTTGATTCTGCTCATCCCGGCGGAGCGCAAGGCGGAGGTCAGGGTGGCAGCTTTGGCGGCGGCCACATTGGCCTTCGGCCTCTCGGTGTGGGCCTATTTTTCCTACGACCAGGCCGCGGCCGGCTACCAGTTTGTGGAGAGCTACCAATGGATCCCGGCCCTGGGTATCTCCTACAAAGTGGGCGTGGACGGCATGAACCTGCCGCTGGTGCTGCTCACCGGGCTGGTGATCTTCACCGGGGTCCTGATCTCTTGGGGGATTGATGATCGGCCGCGCGAATTCTTCGCCTTCCTCTTCATCCTTGCCACAGGGGTCTTCGGCGTTTTCGTCTCACTGGATCTGTTCATGTTGTTCTTCTTCTACGAGATCGCCGTCTTTCCCATGTACCTGCTGATCGCCATTTGGGGCTGGCAGGTGACCCGCGAATACGCGGCCATGAAGCTCACTCTCTATCTCTTCGTCGGGTCGGTGATCGCCCTGGTGGGCGCGCTGGCCATGTATTTCACCTCTGGCTTGGGCACCTTTGATCTTGTACAGCTGGAACAGGCCGGCTTTTCCACCGCTTTTCAACGCTTTTGGTTCCCCTTCGTCTTTTTCGGCTTTGCCGTCCTGGGCGGCATCTTCCCCGTCCACAACTGGTCACCTGATGGGCACGTGGCCGCGCCCACGGCGGTCTCCATGTTCCACGCCGGCGTGCTGATGAAATTGGGNGCCTTCGCCGCCCTGCGNGTGGGGATTATGCTCATGCCCGAAGGGGCCAGGTTCTGGGCGCCGCTCATCCTGGGCCTGGCCACGGTGAACGTGGTCTATGGCGCCTTCATCGCTTCTGTGCAGGCGGACTTCAAATATGTCATCGGCTTTTCTTCCGTCTCTCACATGGGCCTGGTATTGCTCGGTTTTGCCACCCTTAACAAGCAAGGATTGACCGGCGCCGGGCTGCAGATGTTCTCCCATGGGGTGATGACGGCCCTCTTCTTCGCCGTGGTGGGCATGGTCTACGACCGGGCCCATACGCGTGAAATTGCCCGCCTGGGCGGCTTCCGCAAGGTGATGCCTCTGGTGGCGGTGGCCTTTATTGTGGGCGGCCTGGTGTCCATGGGGATGCCTGGTTTCTCTGGCTTCATCGCTGAGTTTCCCATCTTTATGGGGCTTTGGCAGACCCAGCCCATCGTGGCGATCGTGGCTGCGGTCGCCATTGTGATCACCGCGGGGTACATCATGCGCATTGTGGGCAAAGTATTTTTCGGCGAGATGCCCGCGGAGTTTGAGGGCCATATCAGCCCGGTAACGGTGCTGGACAAAATAGCCTTGGTGCTGCTGGCTGGGGTGCTCATCGCCATGGGCGTTTTCCCATCGCTCATCGCGCCGCTGGTGGAATCGGGCGCCGAGGCCGTGCTGCGATTGGTTGGAGGTGCGTAAGTGGCCATACCGTCCTACGAACCCAGCATGATTCTGGCCATCTTGCCCGAGATTCTGCTCTTGGTCTTGGCCGGCCTGGTGTTGGCCATCGATCTGCTTTGGCGGCCCAAGGAGGCCAGCGGTCTGGGATGGATCACTGCCGCTGGGCTGGCTGCGGTCTTGTTGGTTGCCCTGGCTTTCTCCCGGCCGCTGGGCCAGGAGACGCTTGTGCTGGGCGGCATGCTGCGCCATGACTGGCTGGCCTTCGCCTTCAAGGTCATCTTCATCTTCGCCGCTGCCGTCACCGCCTTGCTTTCGGCTGATGTGCGTGGTGTGCGCCGCAGCGGCGAGTATTTCGGCCTGTTGCTGATCACCACGTTGGGTATGAGTTTGATGGCCTCGGCTGCGGATCTGATCATGCTCTACCTGGCCATTGAAACCACATCCATCCCCCTTTACATCTTGGCCGGGTTCATGAAAAACGACCAGAAGTCCACCGAGGCTGGAATTAAGTATTTCCTCTTCGGCGCGCTCACCTCAACGGTCATGCTCTATGGCTTCAGCCTGTTGTACGGCTTTACTGGCCAGACCAACCTTTACGCCCTGGCGGCAGGGCTGCTGGCAGGGGGGATCTCCCCGTGGGTGATGGCGGGTGCGCTGCTCCTGGTGCTGGTCGGGTTTGGCTTCAAGATCGCGGTGGTACCCTTCCATTTTTGGGCGCCCGATGTCTATGAGGGTGCGCCGACGCCCATCACGGCCTATGTCTCGACGGCTTCCAAGGCCGCCGGGTTCGCCGTGCTGGTGCGGGTCATGCTGGCTGTCTTCCCGGCTGCGGCGGAGTACTGGGTCATCATTCTTGCCATCCTTTCGGCGGCTACGATGACTTTGGGGAACGTCATCGCCCTGGCGCAGTCCAACATCAAGCGGCTGTTGGCTTACTCTTCCATCGCCCATGCGGGCTACGCCTTGATGGGGCTGGTGGCCCTATCGCAGCTTGGCGCGGCCAGCGTGGTCTTCTATCTTGGGGCCTACGTGGTCACCAACCTGGCCGCCTTTGGCGTTGTGGTGCTATTCGCCAATGCAGTGGGTTCAGACGAAATCAGCAGCTATGCCGCGCTCAGCCGGCGCAACGCGCCGCTGGCCTTGGCCCTCATGGTTGCCTTTCTGTCCCTGGCGGGCATGCCGCCCTTGGTGGGCTTTGTGGCCAAATTTTACGTCTTCGCCGCCGTGGTGGAGAGCAACCTTATCTGGCTGGCCTTCGTCGGCGTGCTCAACTCCATTGTGGGGCTTTATTACTACCTGACGGTGCTCAAGGTGGTCTATCTCTATCGCTCGGAGGATGAGGACATACCGGTGCCGGTCAGCCGGCCTTATGGCACCGCGCTCACCCTTTGTGTGGTGGCGATCCTGGTCATTGGCATTGCCAGTGGGCCCTGGTTGGACTGGTCGCTCGGTTTGGCCCGCAGCCTGTTCTAAATGGGATAAGTTGGGTCGTCTTGATTGACCCATTATGGTGCTTGTGATACAATCCGCAAACCATGACAGGAAAGGCTAATCCAGCGGATCAAGAGGAGGCGCAGGCCTCCTTGGCTATTGCCACGGCCGGGGTTTTAGCCCAGGTTGGATGCATGACCCTGGCGCTGATTGGCCTTGCGTTGGTCTCTGGACTATGGCTTGACGCCCGTTTTCAGACCCGGCCGTTGTTTACCGTGCTGGCGGTGTTGGGCAGCGTGCCAGTGACCATGTATCTGATGGTGCGTATTGTGTTGCGGGGTACCTCCCGGCTGCGACGCGCGACCAGAATGGGCGAAACAAAGGAAATAGATGAGGAGGGAACCGGTGGAGAAAACCCGTAGATGGCGATGGGGGGTGAACCGCTGGATTATTCTGCTGTTCATCGTCCTGAGCTATTTTGGCGCACGTGCGTTCTCACCCATTCTTCCCCACGTGCAGCTCCCGGCAGAGCATCTGACTGGGCCGCTCTTTACTTTGCCGGTGATAGGGGAGCTGGCCCTGACCAACACCTTGGTGGCCACGGCAATCGCCGATGTGCTGATCCTGCTCTTGGCTTGGAGCGTCTACAGGGCTGTGAAAAAGGGGGATATGATCCTTTCCGGGTTGCCAGGGGCTGTGGAGGGCATCATGGAAGCCCTCTACAACCTGACGGAATCCACCGCCGGCAAATGGGCCAAAGCGATCTTCCCGTGGATGGCCACGATTTTTATGCTGGTCTTGGTCGTCAACTGGATGGAACTCATCCCCGGTGTGGACAGCATCGGTCTGTTGCACCATGATGAACATGGCTATCCCGTCAAAGAGGTGGCCCGCATCGGCGATCTGCCCGTGATGACCATCGTCAAAGAGGGGGCTGAGGCCGGGGCACATGCGGGGGAGCACGGTCAAGAAGAGCTGTTCACCCTGGTGCCCTTCGTGCGCGTGGCCTCCACCGACCTGAACTTCACCGTAGGCCTGGCGCTGATTTCTGTGGCCATGACTCAAGTCTTCGGCGTGCGGGCCTTGGGGCTGACCTACTTCACCAAGTTCTTCAACGTGAAGACCCTGTTCAGCAAGCCCTTCTTTGGGGCCATTGACTTTGGCGTCGGCTTGCTGGAGCTGGTCTCCGAGATTTCCAAGTTGCTGTCGTTCTCTTTCCGGCTTTTCGGAAACATTTTCGCGGGCTCCGTGCTGCTCTTCGTTATCGGCAGCCTGGTTCCCATCTTTGCCCAGACCATCTTCCTGCTGCTTGAGTTTTTCGTCGGCCTGATCCAGGCCATCGTGTTTGCCATGCTGACCATGGTTTTTATGGCCCAGGCTACTGCCGGTCATGGCCATGAAGGCGAAGCGCACTAGAAACGAGATTAAAGAAATCATCAGTCCAAATGGAGGCAGAACAGAATGGAAGGCAACATCGTTGAAGCCGCCAGGATCCTTGGCAAGCTCATGGGGGCCGGATTGGCCACCGCCGGTATGATCGGTGCCGGGTTGGGCATCGGTGTTTTGGTGAACGGCGCCGTGCAGGCTATGGGCCGCAACCCGGATGCTTCAGGCAACATTCAGGTGAACATGGTGTTGGGGATCGCCTTCGCTGAGGCGGTCGCCATTTACGCTCTTGTGGTCGCGCTGCTGATCCTCTTCGTGGGATAGGCCTCATTACGCGGCACGCTGTGGTTTGAGCGAGTAAAGGAGGGCTGAATTGGAAGCCTTGGGACTTAATCTGGGATACCTGCTGGTCCAGATCTTCAACTTCGGTATCGTGATGGTGGTGCTACGGGCCTGGGTCTACAAGCCTATTCTGGGCCTGCTGGAACAGCGCCGCAAGACCATCGCNCAGGGTCTGGAGGACGCTCGGGTCGCCGCTGAGGCNCGCGCCAACGCTGAGAAAGAGGCNCAGGCNATTTTGGACAAGGCCCAGCAGGAAGCGGCGGAGAAGCTGCGTGAGGCCACGGAGCGCGCTGAAAAGGTGGCACAGGAAATTCGAGCCGAGGCGGAGAAGGAGATCGCCGCCGAGCGGGAAGCTGCGCTGGCTGAGGCCCGCCAGGCCAAGGAACAGATGCTGGGAGAGCTGCGCGGCCAGATCGCGGCCCTGGCCATCGCCGCGGCGCAGAAGGTGATTGGCGAAGCGCTCGACGAAAAACGCCAGCGCGCTTTGGTCGATGAGTTCTTCAGCGGGATTCGATCGGGCAAAGTGACGCTCTTGCAGGAAGTGGACCGCGTGGAGGCCGCCAGCGTGGAGGTCATCAGCGCCTTGCCCTTGACCGAGAAGGAGCAAGAGCAGGTGCGCGCAGAAGTTTTGCAAAAGGCGGGCGGCGGGGCGACCATCAGTTTTCGCGTTGATCCCAGCATCTTGGGTGGCCTCATTATCCGTCTGGGCGATAAAATCGTTGATGGTTCGGTGAGCGGGCGCCTGCAAGCGCTGCGCGAAACCCTGGTCTAACCCACCGGCTGGGGCCCGGCCGAAACAGGCGTGCCCAAGGGCAAGCTCGGGCCCAAGGATGTTCCTGGGATGCGCTTGGCGCAGCTCCTGGAATCGCTAGATGCTGAGAGCGGCGGTCAGCCTGACTTGGAAGTCACGGGGCTGACCGCCGATTCGCGCCAGGTGCAGCCCGGCTCGCTGTTTGTCGCCATTCGCGGCACGAGGATCGACGGTCATCAATTCTTGGCTGAGGCGGTCAAGCGCGGCGCCGTGGCGCTCGTGGGCGAGGAAGCGGATCCCGCCTTGGGGGTGCCTTATATCCGCGTTTCGGACTCGCGCAGGTCGCTGGCCCTCTTGGCCGCGGCCTGGAACGGCTTTCCGGCGCGCAAGCTGGTGATGATCGGCGTCACAGGGACGGATGGAAAGACCACAACGGTCAATTTTATCTACCGCATTCTGCGCCAGGCTGGCTTGGCCGCGGGGATGATTTCCACGGTCAACGCCATGATCGGGGAGCGAGCGCAAGCAACCGGATTGCACGTAACCACGCCCAGCGCGCTTGAAGTCCAGGGTTACCTGCGAGAGATGGTGGAAGCCGGACTGACCCATTGCGTCCTGGAAGCCACCTCCCACGGTCTGGCTCAGCAGCGGGTGGGCGCCTGCGAGTTCGACATCGCCGTGGTGACCAATATCACCCATGAGCATCTGGACTACCATGGCAGCTTTGAGGCCTATCGCGCCTCCAAAGGCCTGCTTTTCGCCGATCTGGACCGCAGCCCGCCCAAGCAGCACGGGGTGGGCAAGGTGGCAGTGCTGAACGCGGACGACCCCTCCTGCGAATACCTCTCCGGCCTGAGCAAGGCGCGCAAAGTGAAGTACTCCATGGCTGGGGGCGGGGATGTGCGGGCTGCCCAGGTGCGAGAGGAAGGCGATGGTGTTCGCTTCGTCATCCATGGACCAGGGTATCGGCGAAGGATCCGGCTTCATCTCATGGGTGCCTACAATGTGGCTAACGCTCTGGCGGCTTTCAGCGCCACGGTGGAGGGGTTGGGGCTGGATCCGGATGCTGCAGCTCGCGGGCTGGAGGATTTGGAATCCGTACCCGGGCGCATGGAGCGGATAGATATGGGCCAGCCGTTCCTGGCCATTGTGGATTTCGCCCACACGCCCAATGCGCTGCGGCGGGCCCTGATGGCGGCACGCAGGATGGTTGACGGGCGCGTCATCGCCGTTTTCGGCTCGGCAGGCTTGCGCGATCGGGCCAAGCGCGGACTGATGGCCCGCGTTTCCGCCGAAATGGCCGATCTGACAGTGCTGACCGCTGAGGACCCTCGCACGGAGTCTTTGCAGGGGATCCTGGAGGAGATGGCCCAGGCCGCCCGACAAATGGGCGGCCGTGAGGGTGTGGATTATTGGGTCGTGCCCGACCGGGGCGAGGCCATTCGCCTGGCGGTGCGCATGGCCCAAGCGGGGGATCTGGTCATCGCCTGTGGCAAGGGCCATGAACAATCGATGTGTTTCGGTGAGGTCGAGTACCCCTGGGATGACCGGGTGGCCATGCGCGCGGCTCTGGCCGAGTTGCTGGGGCTGGAGGGGCCGGCTATGCCTCGCCTGCCCACCAGCTCGCGCTGAGGCTCATGCCTGGCCTATGGGCATGCCCAACGTCAGTCGTGGGCCGGGGAGCGCAGGAATTGGATGGCCAGTTGGTGCATGCCCTGCTGGCGGTATAAGCGAATGAGTTGCGACCGGGTTTCCCGATCCTCGGGATTGAGGGCCAGGACCCTTTGCAGAGCCTGCTCCGCCCGCCGCCAGGATCCCTCTTCCAGGCTGATGTCCACCACATGTCGGGCTGCTTCCCGGGCCATGCGGTTGAAGCGGGCGCGGGCCACCTCGACTTCGCTGGGCAAGTCGAGGCTTGCGTCGTCCAGGAATGGAGCGCTTATCAAGCGAAGGGCCTGCTCAAAGGCGTTACAGGCTGCTTTGGCATCGCCGCGCTCCGCAGACGCGACTGCTCGGCGGTATGCCTGCTGAAAGGCGACGCAGTCCGCCCAGATGCCGTGGCCGTAGCGAAGCCGATAGCGGTCCTGCTGGCGCTCAATGAAGCGAGATTCCTGGCCGCGCCGCAAGGAGGGTTGTAATGCCCTGCGCAAGGTGTAAATGGCGACGTACAGGTTGTTGGCCGCGCTTTCCGGATCGCTTTCCGGCCATAGGCAGGCCATGATTTCCTGGCTGGAAATGGCTTCCGGATAGCGGATCAAGAGCATGGCCAAGATCTGGCGCGCGCGGCTGGGAAGGCGCAGCGGCTGCATGCGTTCCTCACGGCGCACCAAAACGCGCAGGTGGCCGAAAGCACAAATGGCCAGCGACGATCCCACGGGGACGAGGGAGTCTTCACCGCCGTGCAAAGAAAGCGGCGGAGAGGAGAGGCGCACCCCTTTTGTCAGCGCGCTGGAGATTAGCTGCCTCAGGGCTTCGGCTTGAGCCGTGTCCGCGTCCGAGAACTCCCCGCCGCGAATGGGCTCACCGATGATGAGCAGGCCAACGAATTCGCCCTCCGCGACGATGGGCATCAACAAAGATGGCAGGCCGGGAAGGCCGCGCACCTGGAGGGCTGCCATAGCGGGGTCCCCTTCGCGCAGCGGCCAGTCGATGGGATCGGATGGCAGGACAATGCGCGGCCCGTCAAAGGAATCGCCAAAGGCCATTCGACCTGGTTCGGATGATGGCGCCTTTTCTAACAGGCCCACATACTCCGCCTGGAGGTCGCGTTCGAGGCCAAGCAGCAGTTCGGAGATTTGCTGGATGCCGAAGTCGCCGGCGATAAGTGAGCCCCATGCGCGGTTCAAGCGGGCGGAGAAATCCCCATGATCACCGCTCGCCCGCCCGATCCAGCGAGCCATGGATTCCAAGCTTTCAGGCCGTGCCATGACGAAGCCCGTCACCAGCGCCGGCACCAGCAGATGGAAGACCACAAATCGGATACGGGTGACTTCAGTGACGCTGGAGGATAGGAACTCAATGCCAATCAGGGCGATCAGAAAAATGAGCAGGGGCGCCATGCGGCGCTTGATGGGGTGGCCGAACGGCGACCCGAAGCGTATGATCCCAAGGGCCAGCAAGGCGCCCGCTGCCACGCTGATCCACTGTTGGAGGATGGCGAGCCACAGCTGGGCAGCCGGGCCCACCTGGATCTGCGCGATTCCCATGATGGAGATGGCTGAGCCGAACATCAAGATCAGCCAGGGGAGGAGCAACCGGCGGGCGTCGGACTGCAACCGGCGCCGCTCGCTGCGGTAGGCGGCACGCAGGAGAAAAACGCTGGCTGCAATAAGGGCTGCGGCGGACCAGGTTTCGACGAAAAACCTCCCAGAAGGGCTGAAAACGGGCTCGACGATGAGCGGGCCGCCTGAGAGGTTGGGGCGCGTAGCCACTAGAAATCCGCTCGAGCCGATAATCACGGCGGTGAGNAAAGCCATTGTGTAGGCCGTCATGGTGGTGACGCCCGCCCAAAATCGGGCAAGGCCGGTCTGCAAGTGGGCGAACATATGGAGAAACAGGGCGGGAACAAAAAAGGCAGCCATCCACCGGGCTCGCAGAACCCATGGAACCGAAGCTGAGGGAAGCCAGTCGGCAGAAAGGTAAGAAGCCAGGGCCTCAAAGGTCGCGATTAGGCAGTATGCAACAAAGGGATATTGGATGGAGCGGCTGGTGCGCGCCAACCCCGTATAAACTGCCAGGACCAGATAGATGGTGGCGGAGATGGCCCGGCTGAAGTAGTAAAGGCTGATCGCCATCATGCCGCGCGTTGATGGTATCGGGGGCCGCAATCTGTGCGTGTATATAAGCCATGTGAGGATGCCATTGCTCTCGCCCCTAGCCGGCGGAATTCTATAATACGCGCTGTGGGACCGGATGTAAAGGGCCGCGCATTGGGGTCCTGGGCAAGTCCCGCCCCGCAGGATGCCATGCTAGGTCCAGGGCTCAGCCCCGCCCATGGATACGCGGCTCGCATCTGGCACGGAAGATGTCGATCAACAGCCCCGCTGACTGCCCCGCCTCTGGCTTCACCCCAGGTCCTGGCGGGATCGACGAGCGCTTGGCACGAGGCCCATTGCGGAGCGGCTGGGCGGGTTCGCCGCCCCGGTTCGCCCCACATGGGTCTCCCCATGAGCTGTTGGAAGGCCCTGGGCCTGAGGAGCGACTTGAGCTCCCTGTCGCCCCCTGGGGCTGGGGAAGAAGGTGCGCTGCTCCCCTGGCGCCAGGATGCGCCACCCCTACGGGAGATAGGCCATCGGGACTTCAGTGATTGACCACCGGAACGTAAAGCTGGTGATCTAAGGCCGCCGTTTCTTGCGCTGCGGAGAGCGCACGCATGGCTCTCAGGAAACCGGGGGTGCCTGTATCCCGCTCAGGGTCATACACCCGCCAATCGACAGGGTCGCAGTAGGGCGCGCCGGCTTCGGGTTTGCTCACGTTGAAGTAGACCACCGCGGCCATCCCATCCAGTTGGCCCAGCTTGCTGAAGCTGTCAACGAGCCAGGTGTCCTTATCCCCTCCTTCGGCCACGGTGCCGGTCTGAGCCAGGATAATCGGCTTGCCAGGAGCCATCGCATGCATGCGTTGGGCGTAGGGGGCGATGGCTTCGTCGAAGGGGTCCCAGCCGTCGCCGGGAGCGCAGGCGCCGAAATTGAATGCGCTGAAACCCACCGCATCGACCACCTGGTCGCCGGGGTAATACTTCTCGAATTCATGTCCCGGTGGGCTCCAGCCGTTGGGGGCGAATACCCAGATGACGGACTCGGGTGCCACGCCCTCCTGGGCAAAGATCCTCTGAAAGCGCAGGAAGGCCAGCTTATAATTCTCGGGGTCCATCCCGTAGGAAACCCAATCGGCGTTCATTTCTTGCAGGGGCGCGATGAAAGCCACCTTCGTGTTGTCTTCTGACCACTGCGCGTAGACCCGCGCCCACCGGCGGATGGCCTCATCGATGGCACCCTGGGCGATTTCCTGCGCTGTGCGGGGCCCGGCCTGCGTGGTTCCGGCGGCCAGGTTGACAAAGGGGATGAAGCCCAGAGACCAGGCGGCTTCCAGGTCTGCAGGCACATTCCATTCGGGGTTGGGGAACTCAACGTCCATGAAGGTGCCGGCGATGACCGCGGGCTTGTGGGCGCCGTTGGCAGCCAGCCAATCGTTCAGTTGAGCCAGTTCGGGGGCGCTGATCTGAAGCGGACCCGAGGGGTAGATGCCCAGCAGGAGCCCATTCTCCTGGGCCCCGATCTTGGACATGGCGGATTCGAAGAGCACAGCGCCCGGGGCGGCAGAAGCGGCCTGGGGCAGATCGCTGGCCGCAACCTGGCGCGCGGGCAGCGGCTCTCGGGTGAGCGAAGCAGATGGGGCGTATCGGGGCCAGGCTTGGGATGTGCGCGGAGGCGCAAGGGCATCCGGGAGCTCCTGCACAGCAGGGATGGCCGCCCTAGATGGACTCGCCCCGATTGCTTGGTTGCTGCTCCAGGGAGCACCTGCCGCGAACACTGGCGCGGCCAAGGCCAAGAGAAGGGCCAGGACCGCAGCTATGGAGAGAGAGAGCCAGCCATGGTTGGGTTGTCGCCTCTTCCTGTCTAGCATCGAAAATCCCTTCACTGAATAATCCTGAGATGCTATCCCCTTAACCTCCCAGCGGACCGATTTGTTCCTGCCATTCCTGGCCAATCATTCGCTGTCTCAAGATGGGAACGTTTTCGTGCACAAGCCCGAGCCATCCATGAATTGCAGCTCGCATCCGGCCATGTACCTTGCCGCCATAAGGATGCTCTACAAGTGGGCCGGATGCCATAAATCGGGCATAAAGGCACCGTAAACGGTTCATAAAGGGTGAGTACTGGTCCTCTTCGCATGCTGTGATTTCCTCTCGAGAAGGGTTTATGCTGAGCTCATCATTGCACCGCGGGCGTGCAATTCAAGATGCAGAGGTGCTACAGTGGGTGCAACTGAACGAGGGCCACCTGGGGCGGAATGCAACGGAACTCGCAGACCGTTGCCCCCTCGCAGGGGCGAGGGGTCCAGCCACTGGGGCGCCTGGAATGGGGAGCCGTCGGGAGGAATTGGTCACGGCGTCCACCTTGATCAAAGCGGCGTTGCTTGAAGCGGCGCGGCCGCCCATCTTGGCCGCGGCGGCGCGCTTCTTCTAGGGCGCCGCCGCTGGTTTCATGATGCACCTTTGGTGTTCAGTACCCCCGTACTCTGGCGACACTTCGATAGGCGCTGTAGAGTCATAGAGAAGATAATCCTAGCCATCGGTTCTTCGAGGCGCGGTTGCGCACGGCCCTGAAGCCTTTGGCGGATGAGCGTTGCGCCCCGTGCGAACCGCGCATTTTGAGGAGCATTGGACCCTTTGACCATTAGATCGCATCGATCCAGGCGCTGGATGCGAAGGGCGTTGCTGGCCTTCGTCCTTGCCGTTTCTTTCCTCTCAACCGGTTACTCCCTCTTCGGACCATCGGGTCTCTTGCGCCATATGCTGCGAGAATTTTCGCTGGCCAGAGCGCTCGATTCGTTCATGAATCGTGCCCCGCCACCACCAGCGGCGGCCTCCTCCTCCGATCGCCTGCCCGTGCTGCTGGGGTTGTACACCTCCGACGCGTTGCAAGTGACCAATTGGGAGCTGGAAAACTTTGATCTCTGGCTGCAGGAGAGCGGTCTGGACAAGCGCGTGTCCATCGCCGGTACATACATGGATATTGATTATCTGAACCCTGATTGGAACGTGCATCAAGAGTTGGATGCTGCCTGGGAGCTGGGATACACACCTTTCGTCAATCTGACCGCCTATCAGCGAAAAGCCTATCAAGTGGCTTTCGATCCAGAAGCTGAACGGGCCATTCGAACATGGGCCGCGGCCTTCGCCCGCTGGTCCAATGAGGGAGAGAAAAAGGCGTTCATCGCGCCGCTTCAGGAGATGAACGGGGGCTGGGTGCGATATGGCCTGGACCCCGTATCGTTCAAGCATGCCTTTCTGAAGATCCAACGGATTTTTGCCGAAGAGGGGGTGCCGGAGGATGCGGTGAGTTGGGTGTTTGCCCCCAACGCCTGGAGCGAAGAGGGCCACGAATTCGAACGCTATTACCCTGGCGACGCAGTGGTCGACGTGGTCGCCTTCAGCACATTGAACTTCGGCAGTTGCCCTGACTGGGGTGTGGGGTGGGATACCTTTGAGACCATTTACGAGCCCTATCTGGATCGCATGCGGGCCATGGCTCCAGGAAAGCCAATATTCCTCGCCCAAACGGGCACAGTGGCCTACGGCCCCAAAGGTGAGGATCCCGACCTGAAGAATGAGTGGCTCTACGACACCTACACCAAATTGGCGGCCTATCCCGGCATGCGGGCGATCATCTATTACAACCTGGCCAAAGCCGAGCCGGCCGTTACGCGCTGCCGGCCCATCGATTGGCGCATCTACGATCGGCACAACAAGATTGCGTACGAGGGCTTCCTGGATGCAGTGCGCTCGGATCGCTTCGCCTATTGGGCGCCGGGCGGGGAGGAGATGGAGCGTTACGTGTTCATCCCCGACCCGCAGACCACCTTCGCCGATGTGGTGCCGGCGCGGCCATTTTCGGGTCAAGAAACGGCCTGGTATGTGGATTGGGTGGAAGCCCTGGCCAAGGCTGGCCTGGCCCCTGGCTGTCGGGGAGAAAGCTTCCATGTGATGGGGGAGGAGATTCGCTTTGAATACTTCTGCCCTGAAGGCCAAGTCACGCGTGCGGAGGCGGCCCAGTTCTTGGGCCTGGTTCTGCATGGGAAGGACTTCGTGCCGGCTCCGCCGCAGGGCATTTTCCAGGATGTTCCCGCCGATCATTGGGCGGTGGGTTGGATTGAGCAGCTTTATCGGGATGGGTTGACCTCTGGCTGTGAGGAGGGCAAGTTCTGCCCCGAAGAGCTGGTGACGCGAGCCCAGATTGCTGCCTTTCTCGAAAAGGCCCGCCTGCGGGCTGAAGGGCATGAAGCTGGCGAAGCGCAGGGCACCATTTTCCAAGATGTGCCCAAGGACCATTGGGCCGCGCAGTGGATTGAGCAGCTGGCCCGCTCTGGGGTGACCTCGGGCTGCCGTGAAGATGAATTCTGCCCGGAAAAGACGGTGACCCGGGCGGAATTGGCAGCCTTTTTGGTGAAGGCTTTCGATCTCCCCATGGTTTTTCAAGAGAACTGGGGGCCTGCAGATTGAGCCGCCGGCGCGACCGCCCATTGCGGATGGGTCGGCCGTCTCCCTGGCTCTCTTTCTCCTAGCCGCTCATGGGAACTGCCACCCCTTGGCAAAAGACCCGAAGGCACTATACTCATCGCAAGCTGCGCCGGGCCGGGCGCTGTCCGGCGGGCTCTGGGAGGGCGAACGCCGATCATGCCTGATGGCCACATCCTCATCGCCGGCTACTATGGCGCTGGCAACGTGGGCGACGAAGCCATATTGGCGGGCATCCTGGCCGAACTGCGGGCGGCTGGCGCCCAGGCCTCCATTTGTGTTCTCTCCCGCAATCCGCAAGCCACCCGTTCCATGCATGGGGTTCAGGCCCTTGCCTGGGACGACATCCCCGCCGTGATGGAGGCGGTGGAGGCGGCCAGCCTGGTGCTCGTTGGGGGTGGAGGGCTCTTTCAAGACTACTGGGGTGCCCAGCCCGCGCACATGCTCACACTGCGCCAGGGCGGGATCAGTGAATACGGCGCGCCGGTGGTGCTGGCCCATCTCTTGGGCAAGCCCAGCATGCTTTACGCCGTTGGTGTGGGGCCGTTGTCCAGCGAGGATGGTGAGCAGCTAACCTGCCGCATCTTCTCCTTGGCCGACGCGGTTTCCGTGCGCGACCACGCCTCCCTGGAATTGCTGGAGGGGATCGGGTGCCGGGTGGATCGGGCGCATGTAGGGCCGGACCCGGCATTCTCGGCGCCGGCCCACCCCTTGAGCGGGGCGATGAAAACGCTGCTAGAGGAGTTACCCCGGCCGCGCATCGCCGTCAACCTGCGCTATTGGGATATTGGTGTCGATCTGG
>Ga0180881_1120_pt1 | contig 33720 bp, 29 predicted proteins | sample Deesub1362A_J573_FD_124314 | JGI IMG/M metagenome (GOLD analysis project Ga0180881, IMG submission 124314) | Anaerolineales bacterium JdFR-61 | reverse complement strand
GGCGAGCGCTACACCCTGCAGGCCTCCATGGCCAAGCTCTTCGCCTCCGAGACGGCCATGTTCTGCGCCCACGCCGCGGTGCAGATCCACGGCGGCATGGGCTACTCCAAGGAACTGCCCATCGAGCGCTATTTCCGCGATGCCAAGATCACCGAGATCTACGAGGGCACCAGCGAGATCCAGCGCCTGGTCATCTCGCGCCTGGAGCTGGGCCTGCGCTAGCTGGCTTCCGCCCGCCACGCCACCCCCCTCGCTGGAGGCCAAACCCATGCCCGAGCCAGAAACGCCCCCTTCCAGCCCAACCCGCTCCGGAGCCATAGATCACGCCCCGGGGTCCACCCCCATCCACGCTGAGGCGCAGGCGGTTGACCCCCACCTGGCCCCCTCCGCTGGCTCCCTTCCCTATGCCCAGCAATCCAGCGCCAGCCCTCCGATCAGCCGTGGCCCCACAGCGCCCTTCAGCTCTCTCGTGGGGCCGGGGGTGGCCGCGATCGGCACGCGCTGGCCCCGCCCAGCGCCCAGCGGGCTGGCTCTGCCTGCAGCCTTGCAGCCCCTGGCGGCACGCTTCGGCGAGGCTGCGCCCCCCCTGCGAGCATGCATTTTTCCATCCCGCCACGGGCCCCTTGCCTACGCCAATTGGATCCGCCAACCCCCAGAGGTTTGAGGAGCGAAAGCATGAAAGCAGTCTTTTTCCACCAACATGGCGGCCCAGAAGTTCTGCAATACGGCGACCTTCCCGATCCGCAGCCCGGCCGCGGCCAGGTGCGGGTGCGCTTGCAGGCCGCGGCCCTCAACCGGGTCGACCTGTGGACGCGTGAGGGCTGGCCAGGCCTTAAACTGGAATACCCCCACATCCCCGGCGCCGACGGCGCTGGCCTGGTGGACGCCGTGGGAGAGGGCGTGACCCGCTTCCAACCCGGCGACCGGGTGGTCATCAACCCCAACATCGGCTGCGGGGAATGCGACCAATGCCTGGCCGGCCGGGACAACCTCTGCCGGGACTGGCACCTGCTGGGCGAGACCATCCGCGGCACATACGCCCAATTCGTGGTGGTCCCTGAACGCAACCTGCTCCCTCTCCCCGAGGGTTTTGACCCCCACGCCGCGGCTGCCGCCAGCCTGGTGTTCCTGACCGCCTGGCATTCGCTCATTGTGCGCGGCGGGCTGCGGCCGGGGGAAAAGGTCCTGGTGGTGGGCGCCTCGGGGGGCGTCAACACCGCCAGCATCCAGGTGGCCAGGCTGGCCGGGGCGCAGGTCTTTGTGGTCGGCTCCAACGCCGAGAAGCTGGCCCTGGCCGAATCCCTGGGAGCTGAGGTGCTCATCGACCGCTCTAAAGAGGAGGATTGGTCCAAAGCAGTCTACCTGGCCACCGGGAGGCAGGGCGTGGACGTGGTGGTGGACAACGTGGGCGCGGGGACAATGATGCGCTCCATGCGCGCCGCGCGCAAGGGCGGTCGCATCCTGACCGTGGGCAACACCGGCGGGCCCAAGTTCGAAATCGACAACCGCTACATCTTCGGCAAGCACCTTTCAATCATCGGCTCCTCCATGGGGACCTTGGGCGATTTTTCGCAGGTCATGAGCCTGGTCTTCGCCGGCAGGTTGAAGCCGGTCCTGGATCGGCGCTACCCGCTGCATCAGGCCGCCGCCGCCCAGGAGCGACTGGCTCGCGGGGCGCAGATGGGCAAGATCACCCTGGAGATCGAATGAGCGCGCCCGGCAGGGAATGATGCGCCTCCGCCGCAGGCCCCGGGCCGTAACCACCCTCAGCGCTGGGGTGTTAATCTTTTCAGCCATCCATGCCTTGCGCCTGGTGGGCGCGCTGACCATGCCCGCGCTCCCCACCACCCTGCCCCCGCCCTACTTTATAATCAGCGGCGGGGTATGGTCTGTGATGGGCCTGGCGGTGAGCTCTGGCCTGTGGCGCGGCCGGAACTGGGCGCTGCGCCTCCTGGTTCCCGCCAGCCTGGCCTACACCGCCTGGCACTGGATTGACAGAATCGCCTTCAGCCCGTCGGACTACACTCGCGCCAGCTGGCCCGCGGCCTTGGCGCTGACGGCCTTCTGGCTGGGCTTGATCCTGGCGATAACCCACCGGCGTGACGTGCGCCGCTACTTCGAGGAGAAGGCTTAATGAGCCACGAGGAGAGATTGCGGCACTTGCAGCAACTGCGCGAGAAGGCCATGCAGGGCGGAGGGCCTGAGCGCATTGAAGCCCAACATAAGCGCGGCCGCCTGACGGCCCGCGAACGGCTCGAGCTGCTGCTGGACAAAGGGTCCTTTCGCGAGATCGATATGTTCGTCACCCATCGGGCCACCGATTTCGGCCTGGACAAGCGCAAGTATCTGGGCGACAGCGTGGTGACCGGTTGGGGGACCATCGACGGCCGGCTGGTGTACGTCTTCTCCCAGGATTTCACCGTCTTCGGCGGCAGCCTGGGCGAAGCCCACGCGCAGAAGATCTGCAAGATCATGGACATGGCCATGAAGAACGGCGCCCCGCTCATCGGCCTTAACGATTCGGGCGGCGCCCGCATCCAGGAAGGGGTCATGTCCCTGGGCGCCTATGCCGATATCTTCCTGCGCAACACCCTGGCCTCGGGCGTGATCCCCCAGATCAGCGCCATCATGGGACCCTGCGCAGGGGGGGCGGTGTACTCCCCGGCGCTCACCGACTTCATCTTCATGGTGCGTAAATCCTCCTATATGTTCGTCACCGGCCCCGATGTTGTGCGCGCCGTCACCCACGAGGAGATCGATTTCGAGGGCTTGGGCGGGGCCGACGTGCACGCCAGCACCTCCGGCGTCTGCCACTACGTGGCCGAAAGCGAACCCGACTGCCTGTATATGATCCGCGTCCTGCTATCCTACCTGCCGCAAAACAACCTGGAAGATCCGCCGTATGAGGCCACCGGCGATGATCCCCTGCGCACCGAGGAGGCCCTGGACACCCTGGTGCCCGACGACCCCAGCAAACCTTACGACATCCGCGACGCCATCCGCCTGATCGTCGACAACGGCGTGTTCTTCGAAATCCACGAGAACTACGCCCAAAACATCGTGGTCGGCTTCGCCCGCCTGGGCGGCCACAGCGTGGGCGTCGTGGCCAACCAGCCCGCCGTGCTGGCCGGTGTGCTGGACATTAACGCCTCGGACAAGGCGGCCCGCTTCGTGCGCTTTTGCGATTCCTTCAATATCCCCATCCTGACCTTTGTCGATGTCCCCGGCTTCCTCCCGGGCACGGCCCAGGAGCACGGCGGAATCATCCGCCATGGCGCCAAGTTGCTCTACGCCTACTGCGAAGCCACCGTCCCCAAGCTCACCGTGATCACCCGCAAAGCCTACGGCGGGGCCTACGACGTCATGTCCTCCAAACATATCCGCGGCGACCTGAATCTGGCCTGGCCCACCGCCGAACTGGCGGTGATGGGGCCCGAGGGGGCGGTGAACATTATCTTCCGCAAGGACCTGGCTGAGGCGGAAGATGCGGACAAGAAGCGCGCTGAGCTGGTGGCCGAGTACCGGGCCAAATTCGCCAACCCCTACGTGGCTGCGGGCTACGGTTTTATCGACGACATCATCGAGCCGCGCCTGACCCGTCCACGGCTCATCAACGCCCTGGAGATGCTGGCCAATAAGCGCGACTCCAACCCGGCCAAGAAGCACGGCAACATGCCCCTCTAAGCGCCGCCGGCAGGGAAGTCTGGTAGGATTGAAGACGCCGGCCAACAGCCATGCCACACAGGAGGCCTATGTTCAACAAGGTCTTAATTGCCAATCGGGGTGAGATCGCGGTGCGCATCCTGCGCGCCTGCCGCGAGCTGGGTTTGCAGACGGTGGCCGTCTTTTCCGAGGCCGACCGGGATGCTCTGCACGTACGCTACGCCGATGAGGCCTATTTGCTGGGGCCCGCGCCGGCGCGCGATTCCTACCTGCGCATTGACAAGATCATCGATATTGCCCGCCAGAGCGGCGCCGGCGCCATTCACCCGGGATATGGCTTCCTGGCCGAAAACGAGGCCTTCGCCCAGGCGGTCCAGGAGGCCGGGTTGGTGTTCATCGGCCCCCGGCCCAGCGCCATCGCCGCCATGGGCGACAAAATGGTGGCCCGCGCCACGGTGGCCGCCGCCGGCGTTCCCGTGGTCCCCGGCACGGAAGGGGAGGGCAACCTGAGCGACCAGGAGATCATCGCCATCGCCCCCAAGATCGGTTTCCCCCTGCTCATTAAGGCCACCGCCGGCGGCGGCGGCAAAGGCATGCGCGAGGTGCAGCGGCCGGAGGACTTGCCCGGCTTGCTGCAAGCAGCCCGCCGCGAGGCGGAAGCCTCCTTCGGCAACGGGGACGTCTACCTGGAGAAGCTGCTCCTGCAGGCGCGCCACATCGAGATTCAAATTCTGGCCGATTCCCACGGCAACGTCATCCACCTGGGTGAGCGCGAGTGCTCCCTGCAGCGCCGCCACCAGAAGCTGCTTGAGGAATGCCCCTCCCCCTTCATGGACCAGGAGCTGCGCCAGGAGATGGGCCGCCTGGCCTGCGAAGCGGCAAAGGCCGTGGAGTACCTCAACGCCGGCACCATCGAGTTCCTGGTGGACAAGGACCGCAACTACTACTTTCTTGAGATGAACACCCGCCTGCAGGTGGAACACCCGGTCACCGAGATGGTCACCGGGGTCGATATCGTCAAAGAGCAGATCCGCATCGCCCGCGGGCGCAAGCTGCGCTACCAGCAAGAGGACATCCAGCTCAGCGGCTGGGCCATCGAATGCCGCATCAACGCCGAAGACCCCTACAACAATTTCCTGCCCTCCACGGGGCTGATCAGCGAGCATCTGATCCCCACGGGCCCCGGAGTGCGGGTGGACACCGGCGTCCACGCCGGCCTGGAAATCTCGCCCTATTACGACTCCTTGATCTCCAAGCTCATCTGCTGGGGTGAAACGCGCGGCGAGGCCATCCTGCGCATGCGCCGGGCCCTGGAGGAATACCGCATTCTGGGCGTGAGCACCAACATCCCCTTCCATCAAAAGATCATGGATTCCCATCGCTTTATGGCCGGGCAATACGACACCCGCTTCGTCGAAGAGCGCTTCTCCATGGATGAAATGGGGGAAGGGAAGGAAGACCTGGCCGAGATCGCGGCCATTATGGCCACCCTGGTCGCCCATCGCGGGCGTCAGCGCGCCGCGCAGATCATGCGCCCCGCGGCGCGCGACATCAGCAACTGGAAATGGATCGGGCGCTGGGAGCGCATGAACCGCTAGACCTGGGTCCTCTGAGACCCGCGCCGGAGCAAGTGGATGAAATACATCACCACCGTAGACGGACGCAGCTTCGAAATCCAAATTGACGGCGAAGATGAAATCCTCGTCCAGGGCGAGCCGCGCTCGGTGGATTTCCGCCCGGTGCTCGGCCAGCAGATCTACTCCCTCCTGATCAACGGCCTCTCCCACGAAGCCCTGGTGCGCCAGATGGAGGGGACATGGCAGGTTCTTCTGCGCGGGCGCCTATACACGGTGACCGTGGAAGATGAGCGCGAACGCCGCCTGCGCCAGGTTTCGGGCATCGACATGGTGGCCAAAGGGGAGCTTAAAATCAAATCGCCCATGCCGGGGATGATCGTGGCCGTGCCCGTGAAGCCCGACCAGGAGGTTGAAAAGGGGGCAACACTGGTCATCCTCGAGTCGATGAAGATGCAAAACGAGCTCAAGGCCCCCCGCGCCGGCAACGTGCGCAGCGTGCACGTGAGAGCCGGCGACAACGTGGAGCAAAACCAGGTCCTTGTGGTCCTGGCCTGAAGGCGCCATGGACGGGCAAGAAATCGAGGCCAAGTTCGCCGTCAGCCAGTTGGCGCCCCTTCGCCAGCGCCTGCTTGAGCTGGGGGCGACCACGCTCAAAGAACGCCATCTGGAGCGCAACTGGCGCTTCGACTCCCCCGATGGGCGTCTGCGCGCCAACCACGAGGTTCTGCGCTTGCGCGACCAGGGCAGCGCCTGGCTGACCTACAAGCGAGGCATGGCCTCCTTCGAGGAGCGCCGCGAGATCAACCTGCGGGTGGACGACATAGAAGCCGCCCGGGGCCTGCTGGAAGCCCTGGGCTACCAGGTTGTGCTGATCTATGAGAAATACCGCCAGGTGTTCCGCCTGGGCGCGACCAGCGTGATGATCGACGAGCTGCCCTTCGGTGCCTTCGTCGAGATCGAAGGCCCCGATCTGGATACAATCCGGCAGACCGCCCAAGAGCTGGGCCTGGATTGGGGGCGCCGTTGCCGCGAGACCTACATGCAGCTCTTCCAGCGCCTGCAGCGGGCCTGGCCCGACCCACCCCAGCATGCCACCTTCGCTGAGTTCGAGGGCCGGCCCAAAGCGGGGCTGGATGCCCTGGGGCTGCAAGATGCCAGCATGGCTGAACCATAGGATCAAGAGGCGCCATGAGGACTTGGTCCATGCTGCCCACCCTCAGCAGTGGCAGCCACCATACCATGGGCGGACGCCCGGCATGGCAGCCGGGCTCTGCTGCGAGGGAGAAAGGCGGCTTCCCGCAAAGCGTCCTGCAAGGCCACGCCGCCGCATCACACCCCATTCTCACCAGCGGCGTTTCCATGGCCCCCAAAGACACCCTGCATGGGAGCCGGGCTCTCCCGGAGGCCGAAGCAGCAGTTCCATGCCTCCACATACCGCCCGACGGATGCAGGCCTGGGACGAACCCGATAAGCGGAGGCCTTTGAGCAGGCCTCCCTTCCCGGGAGAACCGCCTGCCCAGTGGGCCCAGGCCCAGGCCGACAAGGGAGTACAGCATGGCTGAGAACAGGTACGCCGGGCTGGCCGAAGCCCTGCGCCGCTGGCGAGAAGAGACCCTGGCCAGGGGCCTTGCCCGCCAGCCGGAACGCAAGGACGCTTTCCAGACAGCCTCCGGCATCCCCCCGGATCCAGTGGACCTGCCGCGAGAGGGATGGGATTACCTGGAAAAACTGGGGTTCCCGGGCGATTATCCCTACACCCGGGGCGTCCAGCCCACCATGTACCGCGGCAGGCTGTGGACCATGCGCCAATACGCGGGCTACGCCAGCGCCGAGGAGACCAATCGTCGCTTCCGTTATCTGCTCGAACACGGCCAGACGGGGCTCTCGGTGGCCTTCGATCTGCCCACGCAACTCGGCTACGACGCCGACGACCCCATGGCCGCCGGCGAGGTGGGCAAGGTGGGCGTCTCCATCTCATCCGTGCAGGACATGGAAGTGCTCTTCCAGGATATCCCCCTGGACCAGGTCTCCACCAGCATGACCATCAACGCCCCGGCCGCGGTGCTGCTGGCCATGTACCTGGCGGTGGCCCGCCGCCAGGGGGTGGAACCCTCCGCCCTGCGCGGCACACTGCAGAACGATATCTTGAAGGAATATGCGGCCCGCGGCACCTATATCTTCCCCCCCAAGGCCGCCATGCGCCTGATCACCGACACCTTCCAGTATTGCAGCCAAAACCTGCCTCGCTGGAACCCCATCTCCATCTCCGGCTACCACATCCGCGAGGCGGGCGCCACCGCGGTCCAGGAGGTAGCCTTCACCTTCGCCAACGCGATCGCCTATGTGCAGGCGGCCCTGGAGGCCGGGCTGGAGGTGGACCAGTTTGCGCCCCGCCTGACCTTTTTCTTCAGTTCCGATCGCGATTTCCTGGAGGAGATCGCCAAATTCCGGGCGGCCCGCCGCCTCTGGGCGCGCCTGATGCGCGAGCGCTTCAAGGCCCGCGACCCGCGCTCCTGGCGCATGCGCTTCCACACCCAGACCGCCGGCTCAACCCTCACCGCCCAGCAGCCCGAGAACAACGTGGTGCGCGTGGCCCTGCAGGCCCTGGCCGCCGTGTTGGGCGGCACCCAATCGCTCCACACCAACAGCATGGACGAGGCCCTGGGGCTGCCCTCAGAGGCCGCCGTGCGCCTGGCCCTGCGCACCCAGCAGATCATCGCCCACGAATCGGGGGTGGCCAATACCGTCGATCCTCTGGCCGGATCCTACACCATTGAACGGCTGACCGATGCGCTGGAAGCGCGGGCTGAGGCGCTCATCGGGCGCATCGATGAGATGGGCGGCGCGCTGGCGGCCATCGAAAGCGGCTTCATCCAGCGCCAGATACAAGAGTCCGCCTACGCGCGCCAGATGGCCATCGAGCGCGGCGAAGAGGTGGTGGTGGGCGTCAATCGCTACGTCGAGGAACAAGAGGTGCGGGTTGAGCCCTTGCGGGTTGACCCAGCCATCGAGGCCCATCAGCGGGAGCGGCTGGCGGCCCTGAGAGCCACTCGCGACCAGAACGCGGTCAGTGCAGCCCTCGCTGAATTGGCGCAGGCCGCCCGGGGTGAGGAACCCCTCATTCCGCGCATCCTGGAATGCGTGGAGGCCCGCGCCACCCTGGGCGAAATATGCGGCCGCCTGCGCCAGGTGTGGGGCGAATACCACCCGCCCACCACGGTCTAGCCCCGCCCCTACGCCTGGCGCCCGCCCGTGGGTCCGTGAGGTGGGATGCGGGCCGGGGCAAGCCCGGCTCCTACGGCTGCCGCTGATGCCGTCTCTGCGCGTAGGGCGGGCCTGGCGCCCGCCCCCGCCGTCTCCCTACGAAGCCACGTCCACCCGCAACACCAGCGCCGCGGCGCTGTCGCCCGCCGCACAGCCCGTGAACAGGCCGTAGCCCCCACCCAGCAGGACAAGCTCCTCGATGAGCTCAATCACCAGGCGCATGCCCGTGGGGCCCTGGGGATGCCCCCAAATCAACGAGGATCCATAATTGTTGAACTTCTCCAGCGGGATCCCCATGCCGCGGGCGAAGCAGATGTCGTTGACCGCGAAGGGATTGTGGGTCTTGACCGCCGCCAGATCGTCCACCCGGATCCCCGCCAGCTCCAGGGCCCGGCGAGCCGCCGGCAGGTTGGCCTGGGGCATGAAACCCTTCTTCGCCTTACCCTGGGCGAAGGAAAGAATCTGGATCTCAACCCCCTCCTCACGGCCCAGCTCGCGCGCCACCTCCCGGCCGGTGACGATCATCCCCGCGTTGCCATCCGCGGGATAGGTCTGGCCGCCGAAGGTCACCGTTCCGTCGGGCAGCACTGGACGAAGGCGGGCCAGGCCCTCGGCGGTGGTGGGGAACACACCCTCATCGGTCTCAACCCTTCCCACCACTTTGTGGCCCGTGGGGTTGACCTCCAGCGGCGAGATCATATAGCGGCGCTGGAAGGCGCGATCATCGGCCAAGGCCCGCTGATATTGCTGGTAGCGCAGCAGAGCCACCTCGTGCTGGGAGGCGGTGGTGATCTCCTCCTCGCGAGCCACGTTTTCAGCGGTCTCGATCATGGCGTTCTTGGCATAGGGATCGCGGCTGAAATTATCCCACACCCAGTCCTCCGCATCGGGCTTTCCCCCCGGCCCCAGCGGGTTGGGATAGACCAGGTGAGGGCCGTTGGAGGTGCGATCGGCCGTGATGCACAGGATGGCTGGCGCGCCGTTTTCAGCGCCGGCCGCTTCCACTTCAAAGGCCGCCCCGGCGATCACCCGTGCGGAGGTGGCGCAAGCCTGGTTGACGCTGGGGCCGGTGATGCCATCGGCGCCGATCAGCCCCGCCAGCCAGGCAGCGCCGTAGAAGGAACTGGGGGCCGGGATGGTCATCCCCAAATGCAAGGCCGCAAAGCGCTCCACGGGGATCTGGCGCGCCTCCAGCGCCTTACGGGCCACATCAGCCGCGAAGCGGATGGGATGCAGATTGGCGAAGCTGCCCTGCCACTTGCAAAAGGGGGTGCTCCAGTAACCGCCGTAGGGGATATACGCACGCTCGAACTGCATGGCTCAATCTCCAATCCACTCGAAGATGGTGGCCTCCCCCTGCCCCACCCCCACGCAAAGGGTGGCCAGGCCGTAAAAGGGCCGTTTGGCCTGGGGCGCCCGGCGGCGCATCTCGTGCACCAGGGTGGTGACGATACGCGCCCCGGTGCAGCCCAGGGGATGACCCAGGGCAATGGCGCCGCCGTTGACATTGGTGATCGCCGGATCCATCCCCAACGCACGCATCACCGCCAGGGCCTGCACGGCGAAGGCTTCGTTGAGCTCGATGAGCCCGATGTCCTCCATACTCAGCCCGGCGCGCTCAAGGGCTTTGCGCGTGGCGGGGATGGGCCCGTAGCCCATGGTGCGCGGTTCGACACCCGCGNCCGCCGAGGCCACCACCCGCACCCAGGGCTTAATCCCCAGTTGGCGGGCCTTTTCGGCTGACATGAGCAGCACGGCCGCTGCGCCGTCGTTGATCCCTGAGGCGTTGCCGGCGGTGACTGTGCCGTCCGGGCGGAAGGCTGGCCGCAAGCGGGCCAGCTTCTCCAGGCTGGTATCGCGCCGCGGGCGCTCGTCGGTGTCGACAATAATGGGATCGCCTTTGCGCTGCGGCACCTGCACGGGCACGATTTCCTCAGCGAAGCGGCCCGAGTCGATGGCCGCGATGGCCCGCAGGTGGGATTCGAGGGCGAAGGCGTCCTGCTCCTCACGCGAAATCTTGGTCTCGTCGTAGATGTTCTCCGCCGTCTGGCCCATGCCCTCGTTGCCGTACATGGTCTTCAAGCGCTCATTGGGGAAGCGCCAGCCGATGGTGGTATCCCACATGGTCAGGTTTCCCCAAGGGAAGGGGCGCTCGCCCTTGGGCACCGCGTAGGGGGNGCGGGTCATGGACTCCACCCCACCGGCGATGAAGACCTCCCCCTCGCCCACTTTGATGGCTCTCGCCGCGGCGTTGATGGCCGACATGCTGGAGGCGCACAGGCGATTGAAGGTCACCGCGGCCACTGAAGTGGGCAGGCCAGCCAACAATGTGGCCATGCGCGCCACATTGCGGTTGTCCTCGCCGGCCTGGTTGGCGCAGCCGAAGTAGACCTCCTCGATCTCCTCCAGAGGCACACCGGCGCGGCGCACCACTTCGGAGATCACCAGCGCCGCCATATCGTCGGGACGCACGTCCTTCAGCCCCCCCCCATGGTTGCCGATGGGCGTGCGCACGGCCTGAACGATCACTGCTTCGTTCACAGGTACTGCCCTCCATCCACGCTGATCACCTGGCCGGTGATGTGGCGCGCTTTTTCGCTGCATAAGAAGGTGACCACCCAGGCCACCTCTTCGGGTTGGCCAAGCCGGCCGAGCAGGATTTCGGCCAGGGCCATTTCGCGCACCTTCTCGGGGGCCTGGCGCACCATCTCCGTCTCGATCAGGCCCGGAGCCACCGCGTTGACGTTGACGTTATAGCGCCCCAGCTCGCGGGCTACCGTCTTGGTCAGGGCGATCACCCCGCCCTTCGCCGCGGTATAGTTGGACTGGCCGAATTTGCCGCGCAGCCCGTTGATGGAGGTGATGTTGACGATCTTGCCCGATCCCTGTTCCTTGAAGATGGGCGCCGCGGCGCGGATGTAGTTGAAGGTGCCCTTGAGATCGACGGCGATCACCCGGTCCCACTGCTCCTCGCTCATCTTCCACACCACGCCGTCCCAATTCATACCGGCGTTGTTGACCAGGATGTCCAACCGCCCCAGGGTTTCCACGGTCCCCCCCACCACACGTTGGGCGTCGTCGAAGGATGAGACATCGGCTTGGTAGGCCACGGCCCGGCCGCCGGCCTTGGTGAGCTGGTCGACGATGGCCTCGGCCTCCTCTTTGTGGCGCCGATAGGTAAAAGCCACCGCCGCGCCGCTGGCCGCCAGGTCCTCGACGATAGCACGGCCGATCCCCAGTGTCCCGCCGGTGACCAGTGCCGCCTTGCCCGCCAGCGGCAGGGCGGCGGCTTGGGAAGCGCTTCCTTGCGTTACCATCCTTCTCCTCCTTCTTCAGACGCCCACGCTGATCCCGCCGTCCACGAAAAGCACCTGGCCGGTGATGTAGTTGGCGTCCTCGGAGACGAAGAACAGGTGCGCGGCGGCGATCTCCTCGGGCTCAGCAAGGCGCCGCTGGGGGATCTTGGCCAGCAATCCCTCCATGATCTTCTCAGGGATCCCCGCCGTCATGCGGGTTTTGGTCGCCCCCGGCGCCACGCAGTTGACATTGATGCCGAAGCGGGCCCATTCCAGCGCCAGCGTCTTGGTCAGGCCAATGACCCCCGCCTTGGAGGCCGCGTAATTGGCCTGGCCGATGTTGCCCAGGGCNCCGATGGAGGAGGTGTTGACAATCCGGCCATACCGCTGGCGGATCATGGGGACCGCCGCCGCCTGCGCGCACAGGAAGCTGCCCTTCAGGTTGACCTCCAGGACGGGGTCCCAGCGATCGTCGCCCATCAGCTTCACCTGGTCGTCCTTGATCTTCACCACCAGGCCGTCGCGGTTGATGCCCGCGTTGTTGATCAAGATATCCAGCCTGCCATAGGATTGCAGCGCGGTCTCCACCATGCGTTCAACGTCCCCCCGCTCAGTGACGCTGCCCACGACGCCCACGGCCTCAGCGCCGGCATCCTGAATGGCCTGGACGGTCTCCTGCACGCCCCCGGCATCCACGTCGGCCGCCACCACCTTCGCCCCCTCCTGGGCGAAGCGCAGGGCGGTGGCGCGGCCGATTCCGCTCCCCGCGCCGGTGATCCATGCCACCTTATCTTGCAAACGCATTTTGACCTCCTGTGCTGTACCCCGCGGCCGCGCCGCATGGGGGGATCAGGCGGCGCGGCGCATCAAGAGCGTCCACTGCCCTTCAATTACCGCCTGGTCCTGCTGGTTGAGCACTTGGGCCTCGAAGACCACCACACCGCGATCGCGCTTGGAGGTCTCTTTCTTCTCGGCCACCCTGAGTTCCAGACGCACCGTATCGCCGATCTTCACCACACCCTTGTAGCGGATCACCTGCTCCATCAAGGCCAGGGTGGTTCCCTCGAACACGCCCGTCCAATTGGCCATGCCGGTGGCCACCGCGGCGATGAGCATGCCATGGGCGATGCGCTCGCCAAAGGGCGTGGAGGCCGCGAAGAGGGCGTCGGTGTGCAGGGGGTTGAAATCGCCCGAAAGACCCGCGAAATTAACGATATCCGCCTCGGTGATGGTGCGGGCCTGGGAGACGAAGACATCCCCCACGGAGAATTGTTCAAATGTCAGCCCACGTGCCATAAGACCCCTCCTTCTCTNTCTTGCGGCCTCATCCCTGCCCGTCCAGGGCTGCNCCGCAGGCGCCGCAGTAGGCAAAATCAAGCGGCAGATCCGTGGCACCGCAAGCACTGCACCCCCGGCGATAGGGCCCCCAGCGGAATTCGCTGGAACCTCCCCCGGCGGCCCGCTGGCGCAGTTTGAGGTAATCCACCGGCCGCTTCTCGACGAAGGCCCGCATACCCTCCAGCGGCTCCCAAGAGGCGTAATGGATGGAGAGCCAATCGCGAGCGTGGCCGATGGTCTGATGCCAGGCCAGGTCCTTCCAGAAGTTCACCTGCTGTTTGGTGTAGCGCATGCATTCCGGGAACTTCTGGATCAACTCCTGGCACATGGCCTCCACGGCCTCATCCAGGCGCGAGAGGTCGATGGCGTAGCCATCCTGCTCTTTGAGCGCCTTTTGGATCTGCTCCTGGCTGGCGCCTTCGATAAACTGGCCTTCCTTGGTGACCGAAGGGACCNCCTCGTTGACCAGGCCCCACTCCAGGGCCTGGCGGGCGGAGATCACCCGATTGGTCATCAGGATGTAGCGCGCCCGCCGGTCGCCGACAAACATGGGCAACCACTGCGTGGAACCGCCAGCGGCCACACTTCCCACACTGGAACCCACCTGCTTGATGTAGGCGTGCTCGGCCATGATGGACAGGTCGCAAGCCAGTTGGGACTCGTTGCCGCCGCCCACCGCCATGCCGTTCAGGCGCGCTACCACCGGCTTGCCGCTGTTCAAGATGCTCTCAATGTAGGCGCCGAAGAGCACCATGTACTTCCAATAATCGCGCGGCCGGTCAGTGTAGTTGGCCTCGTATTCCTTGACGTCGCCGCCGGTGCAGAATGCCCGGTGCCCGCTGCCGGTGTAGACGATCACCGCCACCCGATCGTCGAAGGCGGCCCGGCGGAAGGCATGGGCCAGCTCAACCAGCGCCTTGGTGCTGTAGGCGTTATAGCGGTGGGGGCGGTTAAGGGTGATGGTGGCCACCCAGTCACCCACATCATAGAGGATCTCCTCGTAGTCAGGCGTGGCGTCAGCGAAGCGGGTCATGTCCATGGGATCCTGCCTCCTCTTGAAGAGATGGTCGATGGATGAAAGCAAACCAGTATCCCCGCCCTGGTGAGCGCTCAGGACGGTTGAGCGAGTAGCCCCTGCGGATGACTCTCGAGCACCAGGTCCACATAGGCCTCGGAAGGTGCGCGCAGCAGATTATGGAAGGCGAGAAAGAGTTCGTTGGCCTCGCCCCCCAGCCAGCCGGCGGGCAACAGGGCGGGCGGAAGGTTGGGATCCCAGCGCGGGAACTGACTGTAGTCCAGCGTCAGCCAGAAGCGCTGGCGGAAACACTCCTGCGGGGGGATGCCATCGCCGCCTTCCAGAGCGCGCTGGCAGCGGATGAAAGCGGGCCGGTAGCGGCCGATGAACTCGCGGTAGGCTTGATTGATGGTGGGAAGATCCCAGCAGCGGCGTACGATCTGCTCATCGCTGGCAAAGTGCAACTGCATGCCGCTGAAGTACACGGCATAGGGTTGCGCCTCCAGTTCACTCAAGAGAGCCTTCACTTCATCGCGCCGGTCGTTGGGCGATATCCAAGTGCCTGGGGCTAAGCGGCCGAATCCCAGCCAGCCCAAATTGCGCCGCAGGCGAGAGCGCAGATCCCGATGCTGCTCAGGAACGGAGTAAACAACCATGTGCCAACGCCCATCCCACGCGGTGCGTCGCGGCTCAAAGATGCGAATTTCCCCTTCACGCACCACCCGCAACCCTCGCTGCGTCAGGGAATAGCGGCTGTATCGGCCATTGCGCCGGGAGCGCAGCCAGCCCCGCTTTTGCATTCGCGAGAGGGTCGAGCGGGCTGCCCTTTCGCTGACCCCCAAAGTTTCAAGCATTTTCAGCAGCCCCACCGTCCACGCCTCGCCTCCCCGAGGCAGGATGTATTCGCCGAATAGGATGAAAATGAGGATCTGGGTGCGGATGGAGGAGGGCTGCTTCATATCGCAATATCCTGCTGATCGTTCGAGAAGTGAGACATTTTCAGTATAGCATCCCAGGCCGGATTGTCAACTGGGGGGCAGGATTCAGGTATCAGGTGTCAGGTGTCAGCCATCAGCGGTCAGCTATCGGCGGTCGGCCATTGGCGCATTACGCATTACGTTTTACGCATTACGTCTTACGCCTCACGCCTCACCGCCTCCTCGGCCTAACGCCATCGCAAGCCCCGCAGGGGGCGAAGCGATCTCCTTCCGCCAAGGGGAAGATTGCCACGGCGGGCTACGGCCGCCTCGCAATGACGTTAAGCGAGGTTGGCGGCCTCCCTAACCCACCAAAGTATGTGAACCAGATCACATTGTTGACTGGCGCCAGACTCATGCTAAACTAGAAATATCTCACTTTTTCGACGACAAGCGAAAAAGCGAAGCATCTATTTTTTTCACCGATCCCGCACCACCGATCCGAGACCTTCGCTCGCCGAATGGGATGAGAATTTTTTCCATGACCTTTCAACCGCCTCCGGACCTGGACCGCCAGGGCGATGGAAAAGGGCAACCCCTCGCCCTCTCCCGCCCAAGTCCAGCCCGGATCCCTGGCGAAGGGAGCGCATCGCACGTGCGGGCCAATGGAAGGAAAGGCCCATGAAGGCTGCCATTTTTCACGCCCCCCATCAGCCGCTTTCCATCGAGGAGGTGCCCACCCCCAAGCCCGGCCCGGGCGAGGTGCTGGTGCGGGTGGCCGCCTGCGGACTGTGTCACACCGACTTGCATTATCTGGACCATGGTGTCCCCACCTTTAAGAAGCCCCCTTTAATCCTTGGCCATGAAATCTCCGGGACCATCGCCGCCACCGGCCAGGGGGTGGAGGCCTGGCAGGAAGGGGACCGAGTACTGTTGCCCGCAGTCTATGGCTGCGGGCAATGTGCCATGTGCCGCCAGGGCCGCGAGAACATCTGCCAGGGGATGGTGATGTTCGGCAACAACGTGGATGGCGGCTACGCCGAATACGTGCTGGCACCCGCCAAGGATGTCTTGCGCCTGCCTGAGGGCATCCCCCTGGTGGAAGCTGCCATCATCGCCGACGCCGTCACCACCCCCTACCACGCGGTGGTCAACCGCGGCCGGGTGCAACCGGGAGACCAGGTGGTCGTCTACGGCTGCGGCGGCATCGGCTTGAACGTGGTCCAGATGGCCGCTTTGATGGGCGCCCGGGTGATCGCCGTGGACCTGCTGCCCGAGAAGCTGGAATGGGCACTGCGCCTGGGCGCGAGCGAGACGCTGAACGCGGCCCAGGTGGAGCGCCCCGACAAAGAGATCCGCCGCATGACCGGCGGCGGCGCCGATATCGCCTTTGAAGCCATCGGCCTGCCCCTGACCCAGCAGCAGGCTTTCAGCTCCCTGCGCACAGGCGGACGGCTGGTGCTGGTGGGCTACGCCGCCGAGCGCATGCAGCTCGATGGCGGGCGCACCATGTACCGCGAGATGGAAATCGTGGGCTCGCTGGGCTGCCGCGCGGTGGACTACCCGCGCGTCCTCTCCCTGGTGGACCAGGGAAAACTGAAGGTGGCTGAGCTGGTCACCGCCCGCTTCCCCCTGGATGAGATCAACGCGGGCTTCGACGCGCTGCGGCGCGGCGAAGGCATCCGCTCCCTCGTGGTGCCATGATCATCGACTTCCACATCCACCTATCCCGCCCCGAGCAGGCCCGCCCCCAGGCCATGGACTTCATCCAGAGCCAATACGACGGCGATGTCTACGCCTTGGCCGAGCGGGTGCTCACCCCCTCCGGCTTACGTTCGTTCCTGCAGGAGGCGGGCATTGACTACGCCGTAGGCCTGGCCGAAATCAACCCCATCACCTCCGGCATTTGCGACAACGAGTTCGCCCTCAACCTGGTGCGCCAGGCCAACGCCCTGCCCGATCCGCCCCAAGGCCCCAAAGGCCGTCTCATCCCCTTCGCCAGCATTAACCCCTACATGGAAGATGACCTGGCCGCCAGCCTGGAGAAATGGGTGGGCCTGGGCTTTCGCGGGCTCAAAGTGTATCCCGTCTACCAGCATCACTACGCCAACGAGCCGCGCTTGTACCCGCTCTACGCCAAGGCCCAGGAGCTGGGCATCCCCGTGCTCGTCCACACGGGCTCCTCTATGTTCAAAGGCGCGCGCATCAAATATGGCGACCCGCTGCATCTGGACGATGTAGCCATCGACTTCCCCCGCCTGACCATCCTGATGGCCCATTCCGGCCGGCCTTTTTGGTATGCGCAGGCTTTCTGGATGGCCCGCCGCCATCCCAATGTCTACATGGAAATCTCAGGGCTCCCAGCCAAGAACCTGCTCCAGTATTTCCCCCGGCTGGAGATGCTGGCGCACAAAGTGGTCTACGGTTCGGATTGGCCCGGCAACCCCTACATCCGGCGCAACATTGAGGCCATCATGCAATTGCCCCTGGCCGAGGAGAGCAAGGCCAAGATCCTGGGCGCCAACGCGGCCCGCATCCTGGGTCTCAACGGTTCTACGGAGGAGGCTTAAGCTGGCTGGAGGTAGCTGACGGTGGAACGCCTATTGTTGTTGGGAAATCAGGCCATCGCTCGCGGCGCGTGGGAAGGGGGCGTGCACTTTGCCACCGGCTACCCCGGCACGCCGAGCACCGAAATCATGGAGACCCTGGCCCACTACCCCGAAGTGGACGCCCAGTGGTCGGCCAACGAGAAAGTGGCCTTCGAGGAGGGCATGGGCGCGGCCATCGGCGGCCTGCGTGTGCTGGTCACCATGAAGCATGTGGGCCTCAACGTGGCCGCTGATCCCTTCATGGTCTTCCCCTACGCCGGCACCAACGGCGGCTTCGTGGTCATCTCCGCCGACGATCCCGGAATGCACAGCTCGCAAAACGAGCAGGACAATCGCTATCTGGCGCGCATGGCCAAGGTGCCCGTCCTGGAACCCAGCGACGCCCAGGAGTGCAAGGATTTCGTCAAATTCGGCCTGCAGCTCTCAGAACGCTTTGGCACCCCAGTGATGCTGCGCACCACCACCCGCCTGGCCCACCATAAGGGCCTGGTGACCCTGGAGGATCGCCAGGAGGTGCCGCAGCGGGAATTCGACCGGGACCCCCAGCGCTTCTCGGTCCCCATCTACCGCAAAGCGCTGCGCCCGAAGGTGGAGGAGCGCCTGGAAGAGTTGCGCCAGTTCGCCGAAACCGCCCCCCTCCATCGGATCGAAGAGGGCGACCCGATGATCGGCGTGGTCACCAGCGGCATCGCCTATCAATACGTCAAAGAAGTGCTGCCCCAAGCCAGCGTGCTGCGCTTGGGGATGACCCATCCCCTGCCCGCGAACCTGCTGCGCGATTTCGCCTCCCGGCATGGAACCGTCTACGTCATCGAGGAGGGCGAGCCCTTCATCGAGGAATTCATGCGCTCCATCGGCATCACCAATCTGGAGGGCAAGGAGCGCTTCGGCCTGATCGGCGAGTATTCCCCGGGCAGGATTGCGGCAGCCCTGGGCCTGGCTGAAGTACCGGGGCCTTTCAGCGGCGAAATCCAGATCATGCCCCGCCCACCCATGTTCTGCATCGGTTGCGGCCATCGCACGGTCTTCAGCGCCCTGCGCCAATTGAAAGTGACCGTAGCGGGCGATATTGGTTGCTATACCATGGGCGCCCTGCCGCCCTATGAGGCCTCCCACACCACCTTCTGCATGGGCGCCAGCATTGGCACCGCCTTCGGACTGGAGCGCGCCGGGCAGGAACGCGTCGTAGCCGTGATCGGCGATTCCACCTTCGTCCACGCCGGCATCCCCTCCCTGGTGGATGCGGTGTACAACGGCAGCAACCTGACCCTGGTGATCCTGGACAACCGCACAACAGGCATGACCGGAGGCCAGCCCCATCCGGCCTCCGGCAAGTCGCTGCGTGGCGAGGAGGCGCCCCGGCTGGACCTGGCCGCGATCAGCCGCGCCGCAGGGGTCGAGTTCGTGGAAGTGGTCGACACCTGGAGTCGCAAGGCCGTCGGCCGCGCCTTGCGCAAGGCCCTGGCCCATCAAGGACCGGCGGTGGTGATTTGTGAGGGCCCTTGCCAACAATTGCCCGAGATGAAAGGGCGCCAAGTGATCCCCTACTTCGTCGATGAAGAGCTCTGCACCCAGTGCGAAGCCTGCTTCAAAGTGTGGTGCCCGGCCATTGTGCGCAATGAGCGCGGTTTTCCGCAAATCGTCGCCGCCGATTGCACAGCCTGCACCGTCTGCGCCCAGGTATGCCCGGTTGATGCCATCTTCCCCCAGGCGGAGGAGCCCAGCCCCGCGGCTTAGGAGAGCATGAGGTGAATGAAGACCTTTACAGCGTGCTGTTCGTAGGGGTGGGCGGCCAAGGAGCCCTGCTGGCCGCTGAAATCACCGCGCTGGCGGCCGTGCAGGCCGGATACGACGTCAAGCAGACCGAGGTGCACGGCGTCTCCCAGCGCGGCGGCAGCGTGGAGACCCACCTGCGCTTCGGCCCCCGGGTGTGGTCCCCGGTGATCATGCCCGGCAGGGCCGATGTGGTTTTGGGCCTGGAGAAGCTGGAGGCCCTGCGCTTCGCCCATTTCGTCCACCCGCGCAAGGGGGTCATCCTGGTCAATGATTATGAGATTCTCCCTGGCTCGGTGGCCAACGCCGAGGAACTGTACCCCCACCAGGCCATCGAATTCCTGCAGGGGAAAGGGCTGCGGGTTATCCCCATCCCGGCATCGGCCATCGCCCGTGACCTGGGGGATGGGCGGATGGCCAATGTGGTGCTGCTGGGCCTCATGTCCCACTTTCTACCCCTGCCCAGNAACATCTGGCTGGCCGCGCTGAAACGNCGCATTCCTGAGCGCTACCGCGAGGCCAATTTGAAGGCCTTTCAGGCCGGCCAGGCCTTGGAATTTGCCCGTGAGGAACACAGGTAGAAGGCAGCCCCCAGGGGGGCTGCCGAGGAGGAGCGAAAAATGGAAGCACAGCGAGGGCAGGACCTGATCTACGACTGGAACCAGGCGGGAGAGGCACCCAGCTACCCATCGCAGGTGCTGGTCACCGATGAAACCCTGCGGGATGGCCTGCAATCCCCCTCCATCACCCATCCCAACATTCAGGACAAAGTGTATCTACTCTATCTCATGCGCGATCTGGGCATCGACGCCGCCGATCTGGGCCTTTGCGGTGCGGGGGAGCGCTTTAAGCACGATGTGATGGTGCTGGCGCGGGAGATCGCCAATCAGAAGATGGCCATCCAACCGCAAAGCGCCGCCCGCACTCTGGAGAGCGACATCGCCCCCATCGTCGATGCCTCTCAGGAGGCCGGCATCCCCATCGAGGCCTGCATATTCCTGGGCTCAAGCCCCATCCGACAGTATGCCGAGGGATGGGAGCTGGATACGTTGCTCAAGCTCACGGATGAGGCCGTCTCCTTCGCGGTGCGCGAGGGTCTCCCGGTGATGTTCGTCACCGAGGACACCACCCGCGCCCATCCCGACCATTTGCGCGCCATTTACCGCGCCGCCATGCGCGCCGGCGCCCAGCGCATTTGCATTTCCGACACCGTGGGCCATGCCACACCCGAGGGCGTGCGCAACCTGGTGCGCTTTATCGCCGGCGTGCGCGACGAGGTGAACCCTCAGGTGGGCATCGACTGGCACGGCCACCGCGATCGAGGGCTGGACGTCATCAACACCCTGGCGGCCATCGAGGCCGGCGCGGACCGGGTGCACGCCTGCGCCCTGGGCATTGGGGAGCGCGCCGGCAACACCCCCATGGAGATCTTGCTGGTCAACCTCAACCTGCTGGGCATCTCGGACCGCGACCTGAGCCAACTGCCCGAATACTGTCGCGTGGTGGCCGAGGCCTGCGGCGCGCCCTCGCCCTTCAACTGGCCCGTGGTGGGCGCCGACTCCTTCCGCACGGCCACGGGCGTGCACGCCGCGGCCATTGTCAAAGCCCTGCGCATGGAAGACGAGTGGCTGGCTGACCGGGTCTATTGTGGCGTGCCCGCCAGCATGGTGGGGCGCGAGCAGCAAATCGAGATTGGGCCCATGAGCGGTGAGCACAACGTGCGCTTCTGGCTCGCCGCGCGCGGCATTGAGGTTCATCCGATCTACGTGGAGAAGATTCTGGCCGCCGCCAAGCGCTCCAACAAGCTGCTGACCGGGGAGCAGATCACGCGCATGATCAAGGTCATGCGCGAGCGCCTGCGGCGCGGTGAGGAAGTGACCGACGAAATGCTGGCCGCAGCAAGCGAGAGCCCCCAGTGAACTGCGGTCCACAAGATAAGAAAGGAGGTGCTGGCCTGAAGACCCTTGTAGACTGTGCGCACTGACCCGTAAGCCTCAGTCAAAGGAGGAGACCCATGCCTCGCAGGATTCTTGTTTTGTTCGCCATGCTGGCGGCCATAGCCTTGCTGCTCGCCGCCTGCAAGCCTGCCCCCACAGCTGAGCCAGTCCAGGAGCCCCCACAACCTCCCGCCGCCACCGAGGAGGAGGAAATGGAGGAGCCCACCGAGGAGGCGGCGAAAGAGGGGGAAACCTACTACATCGGCTTCGCCTCCGCCATCACCGGCCCCGGCTCCAGCCTGGGCGAGCCGGAGCGCAACACCGCCGAGATGATCGCCGCCCAGCTCAACGAGCAGGGTGGCGTGGTGGGGCCTGATGGTGTCCGCCACAAGGTCGAAGTCATCATCTACGACACCGAGAGCAACCCCGACACGGCGGTCAGCGTGGTGCGGCGCCTGATCGAGGAGGATGAGGTGCAGGTGGTGGTGGCCGGCTCTTTGAGCGGCAACAGCCTGGCCATCGTGCCTGTGGTCAGCGAGGCCCAGGTGCCCTACATCTCCATGGCCTCCGCCCGCGCGATCATCCAGGACACGGAGACGGGCGAGACGCGCTTCTGGGCCTTCAAGACGCCCCAGGAGAACTTGCACTCCGCCAAATGGCAGGCCAAGTACCTGAAGGCCAAGGGCATAAGCAAGGTCTGTCATCTTTTCGAGAACACCGGCTACGGCAAGGACACCAACAATCAGGCCAAGGCGGCCTTCGGGCCCGAGGGCATTGAGATTGTCTATGAGGATACCTTCGAGCGCAGCGACACCGAGTTTGGCGCCCAGATGGCCGGCGTGCAGGCCTCGGGCTGCCAGGCTGTGGTCGTGGGAGCCATCCCGCCGGGCGCCTCTACCGTCACCGTGGCCCTGCGCGATTTCGTGCCCGATCTGCCGGTGATCCATGGCCACGGCACCTGCAACATGGCCTTCATCGAATTGGCCGGCGGCGCGGCGGAGGGCGTGGTCTCGCCTTGCGGGCGCCTGATGGCCGTCGACACCCTTCCCGCCGATGACCCGCAAAAGCCGGTGCTGGAGAAATACATCGCCGACTACAGCGCCTTCACCGAGGGCGAGCCCATCAGCACCTTTGGCGGCCACGCATGGGATGCCATGATGTGGGCCGTGGAGGCCCTGGCTTCCCTGCCCGACGGCATGGACCTGGATGAGCAGCGCGCGGCCATCCGCGACTACATCGAAAGCAACATCCGCAACTGGCCGGGCACGGGCGGCATCTTCAACATCACCCCCGACGACCATCTCGGCTTGACCTTTGAGGCGCTCACCTTCGTCAAGGTGGAAAATGGCGCCTGGGTCTACTTCCCCGAGAGCGCCTGGTAAACCGGCCCTGGGCAGGGGTCGGGAAGGCCCGACCCCTGCCAGCGGAGGCTGCCCGTGAACCGCTTCTTGCCACCTTGGCTTCATCGCTGGACAGGACTGATCTGGCTCGCCCTGCTGCTGGCCAGCGTGGTTCTCCTGGGCCAACGCTCCCAGTACGGCCCCACCCAGTACATGCAGTTCACCATGGACGGACTGCGCGCGGGGACCATCTATGCCCTGATCGCCATGGGCTTTGTCACCGTGTTCAACGTCACCGGGATCATCAATTTCGCCCAGGGCGCCTTCGTGATGCTGGGTGCCATGCTCACGGTGACCGTCAACAACAGCGCCACCTTCCTTCCCCCCGCACCTCGTCTCCTCCTGGCCATTGTGGCAGGCATCGTGGGCACCACGCTCATAGGCCTGCTCCTGGAGCGCATGACCATCTATCCCGCCCGCCACGCCTCGCCGCTGACCCTGATCATCATCACCGTGGGCGATTTCATCGCCTTGCAAGGCCTGGCCCTGATCGCCTGGACCGCCAAACCCTACACCCTGCCCGCATTCACCACCCTGCAAATCGCCGATAAGACCATCCGCCTGGCCGGGGTGGTGCTCAAGGCCCAGAGCTTCTGGATCTGGGGGACCACGGCCTTGGTCCTGCTGGTGCTCGGCTACTTCTTCGAGCGCACCATGACCGGCAAGGCTCTGCGCGCCTGTGCCATCAACCGGTTGGGTGCGCGTTTGATGGGCATCAGCGTCAGCCGCATGTCGCTGGTGGCCTTTGGCATGGCCGCCGCCCTGGGGGCCATCGGCGGCATTGTGGTCGCCCCAACCACCCGGCCCACCTACGACATGGGGCTGGTGCTCGGCCTGAAGGGCTTCGTGGCAGCCATCATGGGCGGCCTGGTCAGCTATCCGGGGGCGGTGCTCGGAGGGTTGTTGCTGGGCATCCTGGAAAATCTGGCCGCCGGCGTGACCAAGGCCGGGCTGAAGGACATGTTCGCCTTTCTGCTCTTGATCATCGTCCTGCTCTATCGGCCGCACGGCATCCTGGCCGCCCGCCAGGAAACGGTGGAGGCCAGGCAGCCATGATCGAGCGGATGAAGGCCTCCCCCAACCTGCGTGGCGGGGTTCTGCTCTCCGCCCTCGTGCTCGTTCTCGGCATGGTAGAAAGCACAAAGCCCTTTGGCTTTGACTTCGCTGACCTGAGCGGAGGGCTGGTCACCATGGACACCATGATCCGCATTGGCATCCTGACCATCGTGCTGGTGGGCTTGAACCTGCTCATGGGCTACGCGGGCCAGATTTCGCTGGGGCAGGCGGCTTTTTACGGCATCGGAGCCTACATATCGGCTATCCTTACCGCCCGCTTCCACCTGCTAAGGCTGCCCCCTGCCATCGGGGGGAGCTGGTGGTGGCCTTGGCTGGTGATGGTCTTGGCAATGGCCTTCGCCGGCGGTCTCGCTTATCTCATCGGGCGCCCCATCCTCACCCTGCGCGGCCATTACCTGGCCATGGCCACCCTGGGCCTTGGAATCATGATTTTCATCCTTTTCCGCGAGAACCTGGGGTTCGCCGGGGATCATATTACCGGCGCCTTCGACGGGATCACAGCCATCCCGCGCCTGCGGGTCGGCAGCTTCGAGTTATGGCCCTTATCGCGCTACTACTTCCTGGTTTGGTTCTTCGCCATCCTGTGTATCGCCATCGCCATCAATATCGTCAACAGCCGGGTGGGGCGTGCCTTCCGGGCTATCCACGGCAGCGAAAAGGCGGCCCTCGCTGTCGGCGTGGACATCGCCCAGCTCAAGCTGCAAGCCCTGGTGGTGAGCGCTATCTTCGCCAGCCTGGCTGGAAGTCTCTACGCCCATTTCCAGGCTGCCGTCTCACCCACGCCATTCGGCTTCGCCAGCTCCCTCGAACTGGTGGTCATGTCTGCAGTGGGTGGAATGGCTTCCATTTGGGGCGCACCCTTCGGGGTGACCTTCATCCTGGTGCTGAGAGAGATGCTGCGGGGCCAATTGCGCGAACTGCTGCGCGGGGCCAGCGGCGAGCATGAGATCATCTTCTATGGCCTGTTGTTGGTCTTGATCATGATTTTCATGCCCCAGGGTATCGTGGTCGAGCTCATGGAACGCCTGAGACGCGCGGGTTGGGCGAGCCAAGGGCCCCGCCGCACCCTTAAGGGAGAGGCCCGATGAAAGAGCACGGCCCGCACAAGCGCGCCAGACCTTTGCTGCAGGTGCGTCGCCTGCAGAAAAGCTTCGGCGGCATCATGGCCGTGGCCGAGGTGAGCTTCGACATCGGGCCCAGCGAAATCGTGGGCCTGGTGGGCCCCAACGGCGCCGGCAAGACCACCCTTTTCAACTTGCTGAGCGGCTTCTACCCGCCGGATCAGGGCAGCGCCAGTCTGGATGGGACCCCCATCAATGGCCTTTCCCCCCACCAACTGGCCAGCATGGGCATCGCCCGCACCTTCCAGAGCCTGCAGGTCTTTGAGGAGATGACCGCCCTGGAAAACGTGATGGTTGGCCGCCACCTGCATACCCGCTCCGGCCTGCTGGCGGCCGCTTTTCGCGCCCCACGGGTGGAAAGAGAAGAGCAGCGGGTTCGAGAGGAGGCCCTCACCTTCCTGAAGCGCATGGGGCTGGACCACCGCGCCGATGAGCTGGCCCGCAATCTCTCCTTCGGCGAGCAACGGCGCCTGGAAATCGCCCGTGCCCTGGCCGCCGAGCCCAAGCTGCTCATGCTCGACGAGCCCTGCGCCGGCCTGACCCAAGTGGAAAAAGACACCCTGGCAGAAATCATCCGCCAGATTCGAGCGGACGGCGTGGCGGTGCTGCTTGTGGAACACGACGTGGATCTGGTCATGGATTTGGTCGACCGGGTATTGGTCCTCGACTACGGCCGATTGATCGCCCAGGGCTCACCGGAACAGGTCCAAAGCGACCCCTTGGTCATCGAGGCCTACCTGGGCACTGAATGGGACGGTTTTCCTGTGCCCGCGGACCATCGTCTGGCCGACGAATAAAGGGACCATGCTGCAAATTGAGCGTTTGACCACCAAGTACGGCTCCATCACTGCCTTGAACCGCCTTTCCATCGAGGTGCGCCAGGCGGAAATTGTGGCCATCATCGGCCCCAACGGCGCCGGCAAGACCACCTTGCTGAACACCATAAGCGGGATCATCAAGCCAAGCGGCGGCCGTATTCTCTTCCATGACCAGGACATCACCGGCTGGCCGCCCCACCGAGTGGTCAGCGCGGGCATCAGCCAGGTGCCGGAGCGCCGCCAGGTGTTCGAGAGCCTCAGCGTGCGCGACAACCTCCTGCTGGGCGCCTACCAGCGCATGCGCCTGGATGGGCGGGCCGCCATTGAGCGCGATCTTGAGCAGGTGCTCGAAATCTTCCCCGTTCTCAAAGATCGGCTGGGCGACCCCGCCGGCACCCTATCCGGCGGCATGCAGCAGATGCTGGCCATCGGTCGCGGCTTAATGGCCAGCCCCAAGCTGCTGCTGCTGGACGAGCCCTCCCTGGGCCTGGCTCCATTGCTCGTGCGCGAGATCTTCCGTGTCATCGTCGAGCTGCGCCGCGCCGGGCGAACGGTCTTGCTGGTGGAACAAAACGCGCGCGCCGCGCTGCGGGTCGCGGACCGAGGCTACGTCCTGGAGAATGGGGGCATTGCCCTGCAAGGCACAGCCCTGGAGTTGGCGCGCGATGAGGGGGTGCAGAGGGCCTATCTGGGCAAGCGAAGCGCCACCCGGATGCGCGGCCTGCAGAACATTTCCCATTCGCAAGGAGGTCGGTAGAGATGGACAGAGCAATCCTTTCGGGCAATGAGGCCATCGCGCGTGGCGCGTGGGAGGCGGGAGTGGAGGTGGCTGCTGCCTATCCGGGCACACCCAGCACGGAGATCCTGGAAAACGTGCGCCTATACAGCGATATCTACGCCGAGTGGTCGGCTAATGAAAAAGTGGCCCTGGACGTGGCCGTGGGCGCGGCATATGCCGGCCGGCGGGCCATGGCGGTGATGAAGCACGTGGGGCTCAACGTGGCCTCCGAAGCGCTGTTCTACTCATCCTACACGGGCCTCAACGCCGGGCTGGTGATCGTCTCCGCCGATGACCCCGGCCTGCATTCCTCGCAGAACGAACAGGACAACCGCCACTATGCGCGCTTCGCCAAGGTGCCCATGGTGGAGCCCAGCGACAGCCAGGAGGCCAAGGAATTGGTGGGCGTGGCCCTGGATATCAGCGAGCAGTTCGACACGCCGGTCCTGCTGCGCACAACCACCCGCTCCTCCCACGCCAAGAGCATCGTCACTTTGGGTCAACGCACCACCTGTGAAAAGCGACCTTATGAGAAGAACCCGCAAAAATACGTCATGATCCCCGGCTTCGCCCGCCGCCGCCACCCGCTGGTCGAGGAGCGCATGCTCAAGCTGGGGGAATTCGCCGAAACCTTCCCCTACAACAAGATCATCCAGGGCGACCGCTCCCTGGGCATCGTCGCCGCCGGGCCCAGCTTCCAGTATGCCCGGGAGGTTTTCCCCCAGGCCTCGTTCCTCAAGCTGGGCATGGTCTGGCCCCTGCCCAAGAAGCTGATCCGCCAATTCGCCGAGAGCGTGGACAGGCTGGTGGTGGTCGAGGAGCTGGACCCTTTCTTCGAGGAATTCATCCGCCAGATGGGCATCCAGGTGGAGGGCAAGAATATCTTTCCCCTCGTGGGCGAGTTCACCCCGGAGATCGTACGCCAGGCGGCCTACGAAGCGGGGCTGCTGGCGGAGCCGCCCCTGGAGCGCAAGCTGGATAAGGGCGAGCTGCCCATGCGCCCGCCGGTGCTGTGCGCCGGCTGCGGCCACCGCGACGTCTTCTGGGTGTTGCGCAAACTGAAGGTGGCGGTGAACAGCGACATCGGCTGCTACGCGCTGGGGGTGATGCCACCCCTGAGCGCCACCGACACCATTGGCGCCATGGGGGCCAGCATCGGCGTGGCCGCCGGCATGCGGCGGGCCGGGCTTGAGAAGCCCAATGTGGCGGTCATCGGCGATTCCACGTTCTTCCACGCCGGCCTGCCCGCCCTGGCCAGCATCGTCTACAACCAAACGCCCACCACAGTGGTGGTGGTCGACAACCGCACCACGGGCATGACCGGGCACCAGGGCAACCCCGCTTCGGGCCTCACCCTGCGCGGGGAGGAGGGCCGCAGAATTGACATCGCTGAAGTGGCGCGCGCCTTCGGGGTTGAAGAAGTTCACAACGTGGACGCCAATGACCTGAAGCTCCTGGAGAAGACCATTCGGCAAGCCCTCGATTCAAACAAGCCAGCCGTTGTGGTGGCCAACACGCCCTGCGTTTTCGTAAGCCCCCACCCGCGCGAGGCCTACAAAGTGGTGGAGGAGGATTGCAACGGCTGCACGCTGTGCATGCGGCTGGGCTGCCCGGCCATCCTGAAAAGCGACAAGCTAGACGCCAAGACAGGCCGGCCCTTGGCCTGGATTGACCCCGTGGCATGCACAGGCTGCGGGCTGTGCTATGACGTCTGCGCCCGCCAGGCCATTCTCGAGGGGGCGCTCAAGACCGACGCCGTGGCTCCGGAGGTGGTGGCATGAAGGCGATCAATTTCCTTTTGGTAGGTGTGGGCGGCCAGGGGACCCTGCTGGCCAGCGACGTTCTGGCTGAGGTGGGCATGCGTGCCGGCGCGGAGGTGAAGAAATCGGAGGTCCACGGCATGTCCCAGCGCGGCGGAGCGGTCACCAGTCATGTGCGCTGGGCGGATCAAGTGGCCTCGCCGCTGTGCGAGAAGGGGACGGTGGATTATTTCATCGCCCAGGAACCCCTGGAAGCCTTGCGCTGGGTCGAATACGTGGCGCCCAGCGGGGTGATNTTCCTGAGCGATCAGCGCATTCCGCCCACCGCGACGGTGTTCAGCGACGCCCTCTATCCGGGCGATGAGCANATCTTAGGCGTNTTGAACCAGGCGGCGCAGCAAGTGGTGCGCGTCCCAGCCAGCCGGGTAGCCCACCAGCTGGGCAACCCGCGCGTGGCCAACAGCGTCCTGCTGGGCGCCCTGGCTGCCCATCTGGAGGTACCCAAGGAGGAGTGGATTGAGGTGATCACCTCACGCGTCCCACAACGGCACAAAGAGATCAACCGCGAAGCCTTCCTGGCGGGTTACCAGGAGCTCTAGAACGCCAAAGGAGGACGACAATGCCCATGTGGAACCCAGAATACGAGGCCATGCCGCGCGAGCAGTTGCAAGAGCTGCAAACCGAACGGCTGAAAGAAATCGTCGCCTACGTGGCCGAGCATTCGCCATTCTATCAGCAGAAGTTCCGGGAAGCGGGCGTCAGCCCCGAGGACATCAAGTCGCTGGACGACTTGAGACGCTTGCCATTCACCCTGAAGGATGACTTGCGCGAGCACTACCCCTTTGGCACCTTCTGCGTGCCGCTCNATCAAGTTGTGCGCATCCACGCCTCCTCGGGAACCACCGGCAANCCCACCGTGGGCGGCTATACGCGCAAAGATATGGAGCTGTGGGCGGAAGTGATGGCCCGCACAGTGACCGCNGCCGGGGTGACGGACAAGGACGTGGCCCACAACGGCTATGGCTACGGCCTNTTCACNGGGGGGCTGGGTTTCCATCTCGGATTCGAGACCGTCGGCGCCACAGTGGTCCCCATTTCCGGGGGGATGACCCGTCGCCAGATCATGTTGCTGGAGGATTTCGGCGCCACGGTGCTGACCTGCACCCCCTCCTACTCGCTGGTTCTGGCGGAGGAAGCGGCCGATCTGGGCATTGACTTCAAGAAACAAATGAAGGTGCGTGTCGGCATTTTCGGCGCCGAGCCCTGGTCGGAAAGGATGCGCCTGGAGATTGAGGCCAAGCTGGGCCTGGAGGCCTATGACATCTACGGCCTGACGGAAATCATCGGCCCGGGCGTCTCGGTGGAGTGCGAGCACCACAACGGCCTGCATATCTTCGAGGACCACTTTCTCCCGGAGATCATCGACCCCGCCACCGGCGAGCCGCTGCCCTACGGCCAGGAGGGCGAACTGGTCTTCACCACCCTGACCAAAGAAGCCATGCCCATGATCCGCTATCGCACCCGCGACCGCACCATCCTGCACCCCGAGCCCTGCCCATGCGGACGCACCATCGTGCGCATGGAAAAGGTGCTGGGGCGCACCGACGACATGCTTATTGTGCGCGGCGTGAACGTCTTCCCACAGCTGGTGGAGGCCACCTTGCTTTCCATCCAGGGCCTGGAGCCCCAATACCAGATCATGATCGATCGTCCCAAGGATCAATTGGATATCCTGGAGGTGTGGGTGGAGGCCTCGCCTGAGCTCTTCAACCCCATCGACACCCAGGCCCTTGAGCGCCTGCGGGCGCGCAGCGAGGAGGAGCTGGCCGAGACCCTGGGCATCAGCGCCCGGGTCAAGCTGCTGGGCCCGCGCACCATCGAGCGGTCGGTGGGCAAGGCCAAGCGCATCATCGACAAGCGCGAACTTTAGCCGGGCGCAACGAGGCAGGGGGCGCCCGCCAGCTGGGGGCCTGGCGGGCAATGAGGAGGCCGATGAAGAAAGCTGGGCGAGTCCATTATGCCTGGATCGTCCTGGCCTGCAGCACGCTGGTGGTCTTCGGGGCGCTGGGCCTGGCCCGATTCGGCTACAGCATCATCCTACCCGCCATGCAACAGGGCCTGGGCCTGGACAACACCGGCGCCGGCGCCCTGGCCACCGCCAACCTGGTGGGTTACCTGGCCCTGTCGCTGCTGGGCGGGGCTCTGGCCTCTCGCTACGGGCCGCGCTGGGTGGCCACCATTGGAATGGGGCTGGTCAGCGCCGGGATGGCCCTCACCGGCGCGGCCAACTCGCTGCTCAGCGCCATGGTCTGGCGGGCGCTCACCGGAATTGGCAGCGGCGCCAGCAACGTCCCCGTGATGGGCTTGGTGGCCGCCTGGTTCGGTCCCCGCCGCCGAGGCCTGGCCGCAGGGATCGCCGTGGCCGGCTCCAGCCTGGGGCTGATGGTCAGCGGCCCCCTGGTGCCGCGCATCCTGGCCGCCAATCCCTTCACCGGCTGGCGCGTCAGCTGGTATCTTTTCGCCGCCGCCGCCCTGGGCCTGGCCTGGTTGGCCGCCCTGCTGCTGCGCGATCGGCCCGCTCAGATCGGGCTGCAGCCCTTAGGCGGGGATTCAGAAGCCCCCGCTTCATCGAGCCCTGGCGACCCTTCCTTGCCCTGGCGAGTGGTCTACCTTGCCCCCCGAGTCTGGCACCTGGGCGCGGTCTACGCCGCCTTTGGCTTTTCCTACATCATCTATATGACCTTCTTCGTGCGCTTCTTGGTCAGCGAAGCCGGATACAGCGCCAGGCGGGCCGGCGGCCTGTTCATGCTCATGGGGGCCTTCAGCCTGGCCTGCGGGCTGATCTGGGGCGCGCTCTCCGACCGCATCGGGCGCAAGTGGGCCCTGGCCCTGGTCTTCCTGACCCATAGCCTGGCCTTCAGCCTTTTCGTGCTTTGGCCCCAGCCCCCCGGACTGACCCTCTCGGCGGTCCTATTCGGTCTCAGTGCCTGGAGCATCCCGGCCATCATGGCTGCCGCCTGCGGTGATGTGTTGGGCGCGCGCATGGCCCCCGCCGCCTTGGGCTTCATCACCCTATTCTTCGGGGTCGGCCAGGCGGTCGCCCCCAGCGTCGCGGGTGCCATGGCCGACGCCTCGGGCTCCTTCACTACGGCTTTTCTCCTGGCTGCCGGCGTGGCCCTCCTGGGCGCACTGGGCTCGCTGGGGCTGCGCATCGCGCCCCAGGCCCAACCCGCTTCCCTGAAGACGGCGGGAGGCTGAGCATGCGCGTCACCGTCTCCATCGGCGAGCCCGCCTGGCGCAAGATCGGCCGCAAGGAAGTGGAACTGGAGATCCCGACCGGCACTACGGTGGGGGATATGCTGGGAGTCCTGGGGCAGGAATACCCGGATTTGCGGCCTTTCTTGCAAGACCAGGAGCTTCCGCCCACAGTCTTTGTGGGCGAGCAGGTGGTCGACCAAGCTCGCCCCTTGCAAGCGGAGGACCGGCTGGCCCTGGTTTGGGCTCTGGCCGGGGGAGCAGGGTGAGGGAGAACACGTGGAGGTGACAGCCAGCCTGGCCTGGGTTGATCTGAGCAGCGGCCAGGTGCGCCTGGAGCGCACCCCAGAGGTCCTATTGCGCGCCTACTTGGGCGGTCGCGGCTTGAATATGCACTACCTGGCCTCCTATCTGCGCCGGGCCGGAGGCGCCAAGGCCATCGACCCTCTGGGCCCCGAGAACCCCCTCATCGTTGGCGCCGGCCTGCTCAGCGGCTCCATCGCCCCCAACGCGGCGCGCTTCAATGTCACTGCCGTCTCCCCCGAGACCCTGGGACTGGGCGACGCCAACTGCGGCGGCTTCTTCGCCGCCGCCATGCGCCGCGCCGGCTTCGATCGCCTGATCATCACCGGCCGCGCCCCCCGGCCCAGCTATCTGCTCTTAGAAGAGGGCCAAGTGCACATTCTGCCTGCCGATGAACTGTGGGGCACGGGCAGCTTTGAAGCCCAGCAGGCGCTAAAAGCGCGCCACGGCGGGGGGACGGTCTCTGCGGTGATCGGCCCGGCGGGCGAGCATCAGGTGCGCATGGCTGCGGTGATGACCGGCAAGAAGAACGCCGCCGGGCGCTGCGGCATGGGTGCGGTGATGGGCTCCAAGAACCTGAAGGCCATCACCGCCCGCCCGCATGGCAAATTGCCCGTCGCTCACCCCCAGGAGCTGCGCCAGGCGCGCATCGAACAGACCGCTCATCTCAAATCCTCCAAGGTGATCCAGGTTCTCGGGCGCTTCGGCACCCCCTTCCTCTATGCGGTGAGCAACAAGCTGGGCGCTATCCGGACGCGCAACAGCCAGGACAATTTCTTCGCCGACACCCTGGACGCAGAGGTGATCGAAGGCTACGTGGACAAGATGCTGGCCTGCACCTCCTGCGTGGTCCACTGCCGCCACCGCAACACCATGGGCGGCGAGGGGCCCGAATACTCCACCATCGGACTGCTGGGCGCCAACCTGGGCATCGCCCCCACCGACCAGGTCATCAGTTTGAACAACCTGGTCAATGAGCTGGGCCTGGACGCCTCTTCCACCGGCACCATCATCGGCTGGGCCATGGAACTCTACCAGCGCGGCCTGATCGACGATGAGCTCAGCGGCGGACCGCTGGCGTGGGGCGATTACGAGCGGGTCCACGACTTGATCATAGACATCGCCCACCGGCGCGGTTTCGGCGCAATCCTGGCGGAGAGCACCCAGGCCAAGCATCACTTCCCACCCCAGGCGCAAGACTATTTGATCGCCGTCAAGGACTTGCCCCAATCGGATCCCCACGACGTGCGTTACATCAAGTCCTTCGCCCTGGGCATCGCCGTGGCCAGCCGCGGCGCCGACCACCTGCGCAACCGGCCCACCCTGGATATCCTGCGCCTTCCGGACCCCGTTCGCCGGCGCATCTTCGGATTCGAGACCAGCCGCGATCCAACGGCTTATGAGGGCAAGGCGCGCATGGTGGCCTGGCATGACGACATATACGCCGTGGCCGATTGCCTGGGCATTTGCCGTTTCGTGACCCGCGGTTTTAATAGCCCTCACTTGCTGGGCTATGAACATTTTGCCCAGTTGATCCGCGCCGCCGTCGGCCTTGCATTCACCCCCGCAGAACTGCGTCAGGTTGGCGGGCGGGTCATCGACCTGGAGCGCTACCTGAATCTGGCCTTCGGCCGCACACGAGCCGACGACACCCTGCCCAAGCGCTACTTCGATGAGCCCTTGCCCGCGCGGGCGACCAAGGGCCATCGCATTGAGCGGGCCCAGTTTGAGAAAATGCTCGATGAGTATTATCAGGCCCGCGGCTGGGATGAGGCAGGGCGCCTGCCATCGCAAAGGGTGCGCCAGCTGGAGGCGCTCA
>Ga0180881_1178_pt1 | contig 44101 bp, 46 predicted proteins | sample Deesub1362A_J573_FD_124314 | JGI IMG/M metagenome (GOLD analysis project Ga0180881, IMG submission 124314) | Anaerolineales bacterium JdFR-61 | reverse complement strand
TCCTCGGCGGAGAGCCGGTAACGGCTGGCCACCCGCCACACCCGGCTGACATCGTCGCCCAGCCACCACACGAACAGCCCCTGCACATCGGGCGCCGAGACCCGCACCCGCCCCTCGGCACCATCCCAGGTCACCTTGAAGCAGCCATCGCCCAGGATGGCGGCATCGATCTCGGTATCGAAGTCCAGTTGCTCCAGGTTGTTGGCCTCATAGACCTGATACAGGGCCTCCTCGGCGCGGCGGGCCTGCTCCCTGGCCTCCGCCGAGCTATCCCGGGGCTCTACGGCGAAGCTGAGCCCGCTCATCAGGTACGAGGTGACCTTATCTACGAAGGCCTTGGCATAGTTGAAGGTGAGGCGCCGCTCCCGACGGTAGCTGGCCCACTGGAGCCCCTTGTAGAAGTCCAGGTTCTCCCGATAGGCCCTGAGCCTCTCCTGATCCATGGTCGCTAGGCGCTGGGGCAGGGTGAGGGTGGTAGCTTTAGTCTCCATCATGGTTCGACCTCCTCAAAATCCGATAGATAGTTCGCTTGGAGACCCCAAAGCTCTGGGCCAGCTCCTGGGGGCTCACTCCCTCCTGATGCAGCCTGAGCACCTCGCTGTTGCGGAGGCGCTTTCGCTTCTGAGAAACCCCTCCCGGCTCCTCGTAGGCACACCTGGGGAAGGGACAGTTGAGGCAGGAAGGGGCCAGCGCGCAGCCCTCGTCCCGGTACTGGCAATACTCCGGCGGCAGGTCTTGAGGCTCATCCCGCGTAAACCCCTTCATGGCTAATCCCTCGTGCTCTTCCTCTGGCAAATCTTGGCTGATACCGGGCGGCTTCCACCAGCAACGCCAAACTCATCACAAAGTCGTCGTGCCCTTGGGCGGGATCGACGAAGAAATTCATGGTCTGATTGGCCCTGAAATAACTCTGTGACCGACTTATCTGCTCCCAGAATTCCCTATATTCGGCGGAATCATCTGGGGCATACATCTTCAACCTGCCCGAATTGACGGCCGCCACAAGCTCGAAGCCCAGGCGTGACTTGCTGGGCTGCGTGAACTGAAATGGGACCACCACCGAGCTCCCCAGGGCCCTGGTCAGAAAGCTGGCCACCCCCTCCCCCAGACCGGTGCTGTCCACCACCACCCGCCGACATCCCCACACGTGCTTGAGCACATCCACCAGTTGAGGGTAAAGCTCGGCATGGGGGCGACCCGTCCACCAGTAGTGCTCCACCACCTGGATGCCGGGCTCGGGCAGCAGGGTTGAGCACCGGGAGAAATCCAGCCTGCCGATGGTGACCACAGTGGAGTCCTGCCGGGGCTTAAGCGCGCGCAACGGGGCATCCTGGGCCTCCTCCGCCTGCCCGGCCACATCCACCCCGGCCACGTAGCTTTCGCCAGGCAGGGGCTGGGGGCGGCGGTGGTGGCTTCCCTGAAGCTGCGCCCGCTGCTGGGCGCTGAGGAAGCCACCACCGCCGCTCAGGGGCCTGAGGCAGTACTGGGTCTGGAACAGGGGATGGCTCTCCCCCAGCCGGGCCCGCTCCCCCTCCACAAACCTGAGGTAGTCGGGGTTATACTTGGCCACCTCCTGCCAGTCGAACTGGAAGTGGCGTCTCAGGCCATCACGGCGCTCCAGCTCCAGATTGGTCTGCTTGACCTCCTCCAGGAGGCTCCTATCATCCCAGGCAGTGCCGTAATGCACCGTGGTCACATTGGTGGCCGAGCCCATGGGCCGAAACTCCTTGGTATACTTCTCCTTGGACACGTCCTGGCTCTCGTCCACCTCCAGCAGGATGTGGGCAGTGGCCCCCACCACATGGCTGGACTCCTCGGCGCTGAGGAATACCTGGCGCGCCCTGCCCAACCTCACCATATAGCCCAGCTCCGGGCGCCACAGGCCATTGTAGCCGGCGTCGTTGAGGCGCTCCTTGAGGCGCTGCATGCTGATCACCGTCTGAGGCTTAAAGGTGGGGGAGCACTTGATGCCGTTGCCCCCAATGCCCATGAACAGGGTGAGCAGGAGCACCTCCAACTGGGCGGAGAGCTCATTCTTGCCCCCCTGTCGGGCTATCTCCACCGAGAAGGTGAGCCCACGGCGGTGGAGCACGCTATCCAGAATGGCCCGGGCCACCTCGATCTGATAAGGTCTCAACCGGTGCTTGATCCCCATGGCTAGGTCACCAGCCTCAAGATCAAATCGGCCACCACCGCCCCGATGATGACGACGATGATGCCACTCAGCCTGCCCTTGACCTCCCCCAGGCCCTGCTCCAAGGCCTTGAGGCGCTCCGCCACCCCGGTGCCGAAGGCACAGCCTGGGGCCAGGTCGAGGGGGGAGGTGGCCCCAGGGGCGGGGCGACGGGGTCGTGCCAGCCTGGCGATGGTCTCCTTGAGCCTTGAAGAAGCCTCAGTCCCGTGGGGCACTGTCAAATCCCTCGGGGTAGAGCGCCCCGCCGATCTCCTTGAGCACCGTGGTGATGGCCTCGGTCAGGTTCTCCTTGGCCTTCCTGGACAGGCGGTACTTGGTGGCCACGGCCTTGACCAACATGTTGACCCCCTTAAGCAGTAGCTCCGTATTCTCGGGGTGCTTGGCCAGAAGGCTGCTCAGGCGTACCCGGAGCAGGGCGATCTCCTCGTCCAGGCCCTCCAGTTCCTTGGCCTGGGCCAGGAGCACCCGCTCTGTTTCGGAGAGGACACGCTCATAGAAGTCCCTCTTACTGGGGCGGCCCACCCGTTTCCTCTTAGCCATAGCTGGCCCCATAATAGCACAAATGTTCTAATCCCGTCAATAAGGTTTTGTCACCAAGAAGGCCAAAAGAAAAGGCCCCTTGCGGGGCCTCAGGAGGACCTGGATCGAAGGCTATCTGAGGGCTTCAGCCCAGCTTATCCTCTAAGCGGCGGCCGCCCAGGAGATGCAGGTGCAGATGGGGTATTAGCTGGCCACCATCGGGGCCGTTGTTGATGACCAGCCTATAGCCGCTGTGGTCAATGCCCTGGGCCTGGGCCAACTGCCGCCCCACCCAGAGGAGATGCCCCAATAGGGATTGCTCCCCCTCCCCCAGCTCCTCCAGCCTGGCGATGTGTTTTCTGGGTATTATGAGGATATGCTTGGGGGCTAAGGGATGGATATCGGGGAAGGCTATGACCTGGTCATCCTGGTAGATTATGTTGGAGGCTATCTCTCCAGAGACGATGCCGCAAAAGACACAGTTCATGCCCCACCTATCAAACCAGGGTCGGCCTATCCGGGCCAAACGGCTAGACCACCGAGATCGTGAGACAGGTGACGGTTCTGGTGATGCCGGCGATGGGGTGGATGCTGCCGGTGACCAGGTCGCCGATGGCGTTCAGGTCCACCCCCTCCACCACCACAATGACATCGTAGGGGCCGGTCACCGGGTCTACCGCCTTTACCCCCTCCAGCTTGCGCAAGGCCTCAGCGACCTCTTTGGTCTTCCCTACCGCCGTCTCAATAAGGATATACGCCTTGGTAGCCATCGTTCCCTCCCGAGCGCGCCAGAATAACCCTTGAGGCCCAAGCCTCAAGCTTGTGCCCAGTATATCCAACCCTCCTAGATTTGTCAACTTGCTGGCCCTTGGGTGCTATGCTATTATGGCCGCTGTGACCAGATACGAGATAAACATCCAGGTCGAAAGGGGCCTCAACCAGCCGCCGCAGCCGACCTGGCTGCGCAGGGTAACCAGGGAAGCCCTGGCCGCCACCGGGGTGGCTCCCCCCGCCGAGCTGGGACTGGTGGTGGCTGGCGACGAAACGGTGCAAGACCTGAACCGCCGCTATCGTGGTATGGACGCCACCACCGATGTCCTGGCCTTCTCCTTGCAGGAGACCGCTTCCGCCGAAGGGTTCGTCCCACCCCCCGATGGCACCCTTCACCTGGGCGAGGTCATCATCTCCCATCCCCAGGCCCGGCTCCAGGCCGCCGAGCAAGGCCACAGCCTGGAGCGGGAGGTGGCCATCCTCATCATCCATGGCATCCTCCACCTCCTGGGCTACGACCACGAGACGTCGGGGCAGGAGCCAAAAATGAGGGCGCGGGAGCGGGAGATCCTGGGCTTGGTGGAAAGGAAGGGGCTACTCAGGTGATCTGGCGTGGCGGCTGGACAGGCGCCTTTTTTATAAACTACGGCACCCCACCGTTGAGCATTTCGTCACCCACGACAGGCTTCAAGGGCAGGAGTGTATAAAAATCGAGCGGGTTTTGTGGTAAACTAGAACCATAGGTGAGTCCAGGTAGTCCGTTGTCCCATGTTCGATTTCGAAAATCCGGCGCTCGCAGTATTCAAATGGATCGGGCTGGCCTTTGCCGCAGGCTTGGTCGGCTACTTCGGCCGATACTTGGCTATGCTGATAATCGAAAGGATTCATCGCAGGAGGGCCGAGCCACCCGGCCCCGTTGAGGCGACGAGGCAAACAGTAGCCACTCGGGTTGACGAGGCTGCCACGAAACTCAAGCTGCAAAAGAAGAGGCTTAAACTGGAAAAGAAAAGGGCAAAGAAGGCGGGGGAGGGAAAGTAGGTCCTAAGCAGGATATGGAAGACAAGCGGCTTTACTTCGAGCTACCCCCCTACCGACCCCCCAGCGAGGCCGGAAGCCTCCTCATCCGGGCCACCCGGGGCTGCCCCTGGAACCGCTGCCACTTCTGCAATCTATATAAGGGCTCCAAATTCGAGCTGCGGTCGGTGGCGGAGATAAAACAGGACATCCTGGCCATGAAGGAGCTGGCCGACCAGATGGTGGCCTGGGCCCAGCATATGGGCTACGGCGATAGGATAGCCCAGGTAGCCCTATACAACGGCCTCCCCTGGCTCACCGATGAGGGCGTGAAGACCGCCTTCCTGGGCGACTCCAACAGCCTGATCATGCACACCGAGGACCTGGCCCAGGTCATCGAGTTCCTCTACCACACCTTTCCCACCCTGGAGAGGGTCACTAGCTACGCCCGGGCCAAGACCATCCTTCACAAAAAGCCCGAGGAACTGAAGCGCCTCAGGGAGGCCGGCCTCAGCCGCCTTCACCTGGGCCTGGAGAGCGGCGACGACGAGGTTCTACAAGACATCCAAAAGGGTGCCACTGCCCAAGATATGATACAGGCCGGCCTCAAGGTTAAAGAGGCGGGGATATCCCTTTCCGAGTATATCATCCTGGGTCTAGCGGGAAAGAGGCGCTGGCGGGAGCACGCCCTGGGCACCGCCCGGGTCCTGAACGCCATAGACCCCGACTTTATCCGGGTCCGCACCCTGCAACTGGTGCCGGGTTCAGAGCTGAGGGAGCGCGTGGAAAGGGGCGAGTTTCAGCCCGCTTCCATCGAGGAAATAGTGCTGGAGACACGGCTCCTCATCGAGAACCTGGAGGTGACCTCGGAGTTCGTCAGCGACCACGTGTCCAACTACCTGAACCTGAACGGAAAGCTCCCCGAGGCCAAAACAGCTATGCTGGCCGCCATCGACTCCGTCCTCAGCGCCGCACCCGAGGTCAAGGCCCGGATCCTGGTCCCCAAGCACCTGGCCCACCTCTGAGCCATCAGCCTATCCCCTTGACGTGGCGTCCCACCGACCTGGCCACCGGCACGATCAGCGCCATCAGCCGCTCGAAGCTCTCAAAGGTGAGGGACTGGGGGCCATCCTTGAGGGCCTTATCCGGGGCGGGGTGGACCTCCACCATGATGCCATCGGCCCCCGCCGCCACCGCCGCCAGGGCCAGGGGGGTCACCAGCGACCACCGCCCCGTGCCATGGCTGGGGTCGGCGATGATGGGCAGGTGGCTGGTCTCCTCGATAACGGGGATAGCGCTGATATCTATCGTGTTGCGGGTGAAGGTCTCGAAGGTGCGGATGCCCCGCTCGCAGAGCATCAGTTGCCGGTTCCCCCGGGACAGGATATACTCCGCTGAGAGCAGCCACTCCTGGACGGTGGCCGACATCCCCCGCTTCAGCATGGCCGGCTTCTTGGTGCGGCCCACCTCCTCCAGGAGGATGAAGTTTTGCATATTGCGGGCGCCGATCTGCAAGATATCGGCGTACTTGGCCACCAGCTCCACATCCCCTGGGGTCATCACCTCGGTGATGATGGGCAGACCCGTCTCCTCCCGGGCTGCGGCCAGGATCTTCAGCCCCTCCTCCCCCAGGCCCCGGAAGTGGTAGGGCGAGGTGCTGGGCTTGAAGGCGCCCCCCCTGAGGATATGGGCCCCAGAGGCCTTCACCGCCCGGGCCGTGGCCATCACCTGCTCCTCGGTCTCCACAGCACAGGGCCCGGCGATGATCACCAGCTCCTTACTGCCGATGAGGTGGTCGCCGACCTCGACCAGGGTATCGTCGGGTTGAAACTCCCGGCTGGATAGCTTATAGGGTTTGGTGATGGGCAGCACCTCGGACACCCCGGGCATCATCTCCAGCTTATCCTTGAGCTCCGGATAGACCTGCCCCACCACCCCCACCACCGTCCTCTCCACGCCGTGGGAGACATGCCCAGCGAAGCCCAGCTCTTGCAGGCGCTCCAGGAGGTCGTCCAGCTCCTTAGCGGCATAACCTTTTTTCATAACTACCAACATCTCATCATGCCTCCACCAGTTTTCCTATAAGCCTGCCCAGCCCGACCCCGCCTTTCCAGACCGCAACCCCTCAGCCCCCCTGAGATAAACATGCTCTATCTCATCCGCCCCCTTCTCGGTGTTGACCAGCATCAGGATACGAAGACACCGGGGCAGGCTGCCCGGCACCTCCATCTCATGCCCGCAGAGCAAGGCCACCCCCGACCAGCCCGGGAGCTCCCTGGCCGCGGCCGCCGGGAATTCGGCATTCAGATCCGGGGTAGTGGTGAACAGCACACAAGCCACCTTATCGGCCACCACCCCATTGGCCTGGATCATCTTCTGAAGAAGCTCGCGGGTGGCCTCCAGGATGTCTTCAGCCCTATTGGTCGCTATGGTGGTGGCGCCCCTAATGCCCCGACACAACACGGCGTTATTCCCTTTGCCTGTTGCCATTCGGCAAGGGAATAGATTAGCCTAATTTCGGGGTTTAGTCAAGGGAAGTCTTCGGGGTATAGACAAACCTTGACCGTTTGTGCTAGAATGCAAGAAATGGGTGGGTGATGCGTATCTTCCTCGATACTGCTAATATTGAGCACATTCGACAGGCAGCCAAACTCGGCATCATCGACGGGGTTACCACCAACCCCAGCCTTGTCTCCAGGGAGGGCAGGGCAGATTACAAAGCGGTAGTCCAGGAGATCTGCTCCATAATCCCTGGGCCCGTCTCCGTAGAGGTGCTGGGCCAGGAGACGGCGCAGATGATAGCCGAGGCCCGAGAATACTCCACTTGGGCAACTAACGTGATAATCAAGATACCGGTGAGCGCCGCTGGGCTGGAGGCGATTGCAACGCTGTCTCAGGAGGGGATAAAGATCAACCTGACCCTGTGCTTCAGCCTGAACCAGGCCCTTTTGGGGGCACGGGCCGGCGCCCGTTACGTAAGCCCCTTTGTGGGCAGGCTAGACGATATCGGCCATGATGGAATGGAGCTGGTAAAGGACATTGTGGACACCTTCAAGCGCTATGAGCTGCCTACCGAGGTCATTGCCGCCAGCATCCGGCACCCCCTCCATTGTGTGGTCGCCGCCAAGGCTGGCGCCCATATCGCTACCGTGCCCTACAATGTACTCATGCAGATGATCGAGCATCCTCTGACCACCGCCGGCGTGGCTCGCTTTCTCCAGGACTGGCAGCGGTTGGCTGCTCGATAAGCATTGTGCTAATATACCATCGCAACCCTTAGGATCAAATTCTCAACCGGAGCCTAGGTATGAACGTCGTAGAATTGGAATCCAAGACCAGAGAGGAGCTCCTGGAGCTCGCCCGGGAGCTGGGCATCAGCGGCTGTGCCCAGCTCCGCAAACAAGAGCTGGTGCGTCGCCTTCTCCAGGCCCATGCCGAGCAGCAGGGCCTCATCCTCGCCCAGGGCATCCTGGACATAATGGAGGATGGCTACGGATTCCTGCGCCAGGATAGCCTCCTCCCCAGCCCCAACGATGTCTATATCTCCCAGTCCCAGATCCGCCGCTTTGGCCTGCGTACCGGTGACCTGATCACCGGCCAGGTGAGACCCCCCAAAAATGGGGAGAAATACCACAGCCTGCTCCGGGTGGAGCTGGTCAATGACGTAGACCCCGAGGCCGCCAGGGCCCGGCCCACCTTCGGCTCCCTCACCCCCACCTTCCCCAACCAGCTCATCAGACTGGAGACCAGCCCCCAAAACCTGTCCACCCGCCTCATGATGCTCATCTCCCCCATCGGCCGTGGCCAGAGGGGCCTTATCGTCTCCCCACCCAAGGCGGGCAAGACCATGCTCCTCAAGCACATCGCCAATGCCACCGCCACCAACCACCCAGATATCCACATCATGATCCTCCTCATCGGCGAGCGTCCCGAGGAGGTCACCGATATGAAGCGCTCCGCCAAGGGCGAGGTCATCAGCGCTACCTTCGACGAGCCCGCCGAGACCCACACCCGGGTGGCGGAGCTGGCCCTGGAAAGGGCCAAGCGCCTGGTGGAGGCGGGCAAAGACGTCCTCATCCTCCTGGACGGCATCACCCGCCTCACCCGCTCCTATAACCTGGCAGTGCCCCCCAGCGGCCGCACCCTCTCCGGCGGCATCGACCCGGTGGCCCTCTACCCCCCCAAGCGCTTCTTCGGCGCCGCCCGCAACACGGATGAGGGGGGCAGCCTCACCATCCTGGCCACCTGCCTCATCGATACCGGCAGCCGCATGGACGAGCTCATCTATGAGGAGTTCAAGGGCACCGGCAATATGGAACTGCACCTGGACCGCCGCCTGGCCGAGCGGCGCATCTTCCCGGCCATGGATATCCTGCGCAGCGGCACCCGCCGCGAGGAGCTGCTCCTGGACGAGGCCACCGTGAAACAGGTGTGGCTGCTGCGGCGGATGATGGCCATGATCTCCGCCGACTCGGTGAGCCCCACCGAGGCCACGGAGCGGGTCCTGGACCGACTGGCCAAGACCTCCAGCAACGCCGAGTTCCTGGCCACCCTTAGCAAAGAGATTTAGTTAAATTCCCTGCCAAAGGTATTGACAAAGCTCGACTAGCGATATTATCATATGCCTGAGCGATTGGCATATCGGCAGCAGTGCTATGCTTACCCCTTGACAGCTATGGTATTATTGTGCTAGAGCTCGACGACGGAAAGGAGGGGCATATGTGACAAGACCAGGCGGGGTTATGGGCTCGCCCAACCGGGAAGCCCGAAGCCCATAATGGGAGCGGTATTTACTTAAGGAAAGGGTTCCTCTTGACGAATCTCTTCAGGAAAGGAGGGATAGATGAAGAAATGTTCTAAAGTGTTTGGGGTGCTGGTAGTGCTGGCAATGGTTGCTGGCCTGCTGGGTGTAGCCACGCCAGCTAGTGCCCAGCAGCTCCTGTTAGATTCGGCGCATTACGCTGTCGGCCAGGATGTAGTGGTTAAGGTATGGTCCCCCGGGGTAGTAGGCCCGAATGTTACGGTAACAGCAACCAGTGACCCCACTGGCGACGAGGAAGACATAGACATACCTCGTGTTCCAGACACGGACATCTTCGAGGGCCCGATTACCCTTATGCCGGTAGCTACTGGGGCCACTGCGGACGCCGCCGATCCGCGCGATGGGAACTTTGAGGTGGCGGTGGGAGACGTCATCACCATAACCTACGGCCTGATCGAGGCCACGGCCACCATTGCCACTATTCAGATCAAGGTGACCCCCACTGAGGTCGGCGAGTGGTTTGCCATCGGTGATTCGCCGCTGGTGGAAGTGGATGAGCGCTCCCACACCTCTGGCATCGATACCATTGAGGTATTGGTCAGCAGCACCACCGACACCGATGGAGAGACCATCACCCTGACCGAGACCGCCGATACGAGCGGCCTGTATCGCGGTTCGTTCACGCTCAGCAGCGCCACGCCGGCCGCTGGCGAGGTCCAGGTGGCCGAGGATGCAGCCGAGCAGATCACCGCTGCCTTCGGCAAGGTTGTGGACACGGCCTGGTCTGACGATGTGGAGCCCGTCTCCACAATAGTTGAGCCCAACACCGACCTCACCGTGAGCGCTTATACCATCAGGGGCAACGCTCAGGATACGAACTCCGGCCTCACCAAGGTGGAGCTGAGCCTGGACGGGGGTAGCCACTGGACCACCGTGCTCATCACCACAGCTACTGACGTCGAGATGAGCTGGAGCTATGCCTGGGAGATCGCGGCCGATGGCACCTATGAGATAATGTCGAGGGCCATTGATGCTGTGGGCGTGGTGCAGGCCATACCCGATGACCCAGCTTTCGGCACCAACTACATAGAGGTCTTGGTTGACAGCACGGCCCCGGTCATCAGCAATGCCGCATCGAGCTTCACCGTGTTAGATCACCCCATGGAGCCGGTTATCTCGGCCACTGTCGCTGATGCTGTCTCCGGGGTTGATACGGTGGTAGTAGACGCCAGCGCCATAGACAGCGGCGCCACGGCTGTGGCCATGACCGATCCTGATGGCGACGGCGTTTACGAGACGGAGGCTGGGGCCATCGTGGTCGATGATGGCCTTGACGCAGGTCTCAAGACCCTGACCATCACCGCCACCGATGTGCTGGGCAATGCCTCTACGGCAGACATCGAGGTGGAGATAGTGGATGATACCACCGAGCCGGTCCTGTCCGATGGCCAGGTTATCTACCCCACGGGTGGCATCGCTGCCGAGACCGGCCACGACGTGATCCTCCGGGTCACCGCCACCGATGATCTGACCGGGATCGCCAGTGTGGATGTTGATTTCGCCACCGGCGATGCTGCTGACCTGTTCGATGTGGGCGCCATCAACTTGGCCCAGGTTGACACCAACGTTTATGAGAGCGCACCCACAGAGGTGACGGCCACACTGCCCGCCGACGTGACGGAGGCTGACTACACCGTCAATGTTCTGGCCACCGACGGCGCCGGCAATCAGAGCGCGGCACTGGCCCTGACCGTTACGCTGGTGGAGGAGGTCAACACCAGGTACTACGCGCTGGCCGACGGCTGGAACTACATCTCGGTGCCTATGGCGGTTGTGGAGACCTCCCTAGAGGCTGCCTTTGCTGACGCCCCCGAGGTCACCGAGATCTACACCTGGCTGGGCGGGACTCAGATGGCAGCTCACCGCCTGGACGATGGCACCTGGGACAACCCCGACGGCATTGAGATAGTCCCGGGGATGGGCTACATCGTCAGGGCCGAGGGTGACACCAGCATCACCCTGACCTATGCCCCGGTTGAGTACGCCGCTCCGCCGGTAGCTTCCATAACTCTGTATCAGGGCTGGAACCTGTTCGGGCCCACCTTCCCCAGCATCACTGCCGCCACTGTGGGACAGGATGCCGGCCAGGTTATGGCCACCGCCTACGGCCAGTGGTCTGTAATGTACCGGCAGGTTGCTGGCGTCTGGACACCAGTCAGGCCTGACTATCCGCCCAACCTGTTCCCCGCTAGCTTCACAATGGTGGGTGGCGAGGCCTACTGGATCTATGTGACCGCTCCCATCCTGACCCTGGTATAACATAAGGAGTAAGGAGGGGCTCCCCCTGGGGGGAGCCCCTCCTTAGCCCCCTAATTGCCGCCACACGTACCCAGTGAGGAGTGTAGATTATGCCTCGCCGCTATGCAATAATCTCGCTTTTATTATCTTCAGCGGTGGCATTCTTTTTTTGCCCTGCCAGCTTGGCCCAAGAGCTCCCCGAGGTCTGGTTCCCCTGCACCTACTCGGGGACGGTTACCACCATGGATGGGCTACCCGTACCCGATGGCACCCAGGTCTATGCCATCGTGGATGGCTGGAACTCCAAAGATGACGGACAATGGACCCAAGTATCCCAGGGGAAATACCGGCTTTCCGTCCGCCCCCCATCCCGCACCTACTTCGGCAAGACGGTGACCTTCTACGTGGGTGACCAGCAGGCCAATGAGACCGCCATCTTCCCCAACACCCACGACCCTGATGCCGAACGCTGGCCCACCCTCGATCTGACCGTGCCCGGGGCCGTCATACCCCCCGAAGTGGGCGACACCACCCTGCCCTGGCTCAGGCTGGCCATCCTGTGCCTGGGGGCTTTCATGCTCCTCAGTGGCGCCTTTGTCCTGAAACGCCGAGCTTACGCCTAGCGGCGATACTCCAGCACCACCACCCGCATCTCCTCAGAGGGTCCAAAGCGACTCACCGAGAGCTTGGATTGGGGCGCACTGGCTCCCTTGACCCCCATCTCCCTCAGGAACCTGTCCACCGGGTCCAGCTCCCGGTTTAGCGCCTCGGTCTTGAAATGCATGGGGATGATGACCTTGGGCTCCAGCAGCCGGGCTGTCTCCGCCGCCTGGGCGGCATTGATGGTGGAGACGCCGCCCACCGGCACCAGCAACACCTCCACCTCCCCCAGCTCCTCCACCTGGCCTTCGCTGAGCATATGCCCCAGGTCCCCCAGATGACAGACCTTCACCTCGTCCAGCTCTATGAGATAGACGGTGTTCCCACCCCGCTCCCTGCCCCCGTGCCTATCGTGAAAGGTGGCGATACCGGTGATAAATACCCCGGCCACCTCGTACTCCCCGGGGCCCTTTATCACCCGGGGCTGCCCGGAGACACCCTTATCAAAGCTATGGCCGGGGTGCGAGTGGCTCAGGGTCACTATGTCGGCAGAGGGCTTGCCCAAGGAGTAGCCCAGACCCTTGTGGTAAGGGTCGGTGATGATGGTAGCTTCCTTGCCCCTTAGCCTGAAGCAAGAGTGGCCCAGCCAAGTTATCTCCATGGCCTTAAATCAGCCTGAGATACGCCCAGGCGCCGGAGCAACAACCAACCTGAGGGCAATAGGGTGGCCGCCAAGGCCAGCTTGAGGAGGTCGCCAGGGATAAAGGGCACCAGCCCGGTGGCCAGCAACGCCTGCCCGGGGACAAACCTGGCCAGCCAGCTCAGCCCCAGGGCATATAGCACCACCTCGCCGGCCATCATGGCCAGGGCCGCAGTGAGCACATGTCGGTCCCAGCCCCGCTCCGTCAGCCAGCCCACCACAAAGGCCGCGGCTACAAAGCCCCAGAGATAGCCACCAGTGGGGCCCAGCATATAGGCCACGCCCCCATGGCCCCCGGCAAATACCGGCAGCCCTATGGCCCCTTGAGCCAGATAGGCCAGCTGGCTCAAGGCCCCCCGCTTGCTGCCCAGCAAAGCCCCGGCCAGCAATACGGCAAAGGTCTGCCCGGTAATGGGAACCGGGCCCAGCCAGAAGGCAATCCGGGCACACGCCGCAGTAAGCAGGCTGAAGCCGAGGATTAGCGCTGCATTGGTTAACAGATTGGTGCGGGGCAGTACCGCGGTGATGAGGGTGGGCGACCTTCCTCTTGTTTTCACCTGACCTTGGCCTCCTCTCTAGCCAAAAGCTCGCTTCGGAAAGCCTAGTATATCAAAGCCCCAGCCCAGGGTCAAACCCTTGACAAGGAAAGGCAGGGGTGATAAATTAGATTAGCGTATTAGCACTCCAAGGGTTAGAGTGCTAAATTGGGCAGGATCAGGGGCGATCATGCTCACAGTGCGCCAGAAAGAGTTGCTCAAGGCCATCATAGGCGAATATACGGCCCATGCCACCCCGGTGGCCTCCCAGGCCCTGGCTCGCAATTATGACCTGGGGGTGAGCCCGGCCACCATTCGCCACGATATGGCCCGACTAGAGGAGGAGGGCTATATCTCCCGGCGCCATGCCTCCGCCGGCAGCGTTCCCTCCGCCAAGGGCTACCGCTATTACGTGGAATCGCTGCTGGAGACCCCCGAACTCCCCCCGGAGGAGCAAGTCCTTATCCAGCACCTCTTCCACCAGGTGGAGACCGAGCTGGAGGAGTGGGGGCGCCTGGCCGCCAGCCTGCTGGTTCGCTTGGCCCATAATGCGGCTCTGGTCACCCTGCCCCGCACCACGCCCGCCCGCTTCCAGCATGTGGAACTGGTGGCCCTTCACGAGTTCGCCATCTTGCTCATCCTCATCTTGCGAGAGGCCCGACTCAAACGGCAGCTCATCACCACCCAAGAGGCCGTCAGCCAGGAGGGGCTTAGCACGCTGGCCAACAAACTGAATTCAAGCTACCTCGACCTGACCGCCTCCCAGATCGCAGCCCGCAGCCCGGTTTCTCCACCCCTGGAGCAAAGGGTCTGCCAAACAGTGGTGCACCTCATGGAGCAAGAGGACCAGCAAGTCTACGAATCACCCCATGTGGAGGGGCTACAGCGCATGTTCGGTCAGCCCGAATTCTCCACCAGCCAGCAGATCCGCGACTTACTGGAACTCTTGAGCGAGCGGGACTGGCTTAAGGCCGTCCTGCCCCAGGCCAAGGCCATTCAGGGCGTCCAGGTGATCATCGGGGGTGAAAACCAGCCCCCGGCGATGGGCAATTGCAGCCTGGTCATTGCCCAGTATGGAACCCCTCACCGGGTCAGCGGTGCCCTGGGGGTGCTTGGGCCGATTCGCATGGCCTATGGTCATACCATCTCCGCAGTGCGCTACTTAGCGGGGGTGATGAGCCGTCTCCTGAGCGACCTATACAGGGCGGGGTGAGGTTGTAAACGGCAATGTGTTCAGCCCATTATGAGCAAAGGTTTGGAGGCGATGTCAGTGGCAAATGAAGACCTTGATCTCCCCACCGAGGATGCCCAGGCCAAGGCCGCAGCCCCGGACCAGGCCGGGGAGCTCGATGTGGAATCCCTGAAGCAAGCCTTCGCCGAGGCGAAGGCTAAGGCGGAAAGCTACCTGGCCAATTGGCAGAGGGCCCAGGCCGACTTCATCAATTATAAGCGTCGTGCCGAGCAGGAGAAGGAGGAGCTCACCAAGTTCGCCTCAGCTATGCTCATCCTCAATTTGCTCCCCGTCCTGGACGACATGGAGCGGGCCCTGGCCTCCCTCTCCACCCGCCTGGCCGGGCTTACCTGGGTGGATGGCATCCGCCTCATCTACCGCAAGCTCCAGGCCGTTCTGGAGGCCCAGGGGCTGACCCAGATCCAGACCGCCGGGGAGCGCTTCGACCCGGCGCTGCACGAGGCGGTGCTCCAGGCCGAGGGGGAGGAGGGGATGATAATCGAGGAATTGCAGAAGGGATATAAGCTCCACGACCGGGTGATCCGTCCCGCCCTGGTCGTGGTGGGCAAAGGCAAAGAGGAGACAACGCCGCCCGAGGCGAGCCAGGATACTGGCGCCACGGGTTGAGGAGGATAGACCATGGCCAAAGCAGTAGGTATCGACCTAGGCACCACCTTTAGCTGTATCGCCGTCATGGAAGCCGGCGAGCCCACCGTGATCCCCAATGCCGAGGGGGGACGCATTACCCCCTCCATGGTGGCCATCAGCAAGAGCGGAGAGAGGTTGGTGGGCCAGGTGGCCAGACGCCAGGCCATCACCAACCCCGATAATACCATCTTCTCCATCAAACGCCTCATGGGGCGCAAGTTCGACGAGCCCTCAGTGGAATACGACAAGAAGCTCCTGCCCTACAAGATCACCCCGGCCGCCAACAACGATGCCTGGGTGGTCATGGGCGGGAGGCAGTATAGCCCCCCCGAGATATCGGCCATGATCCTGCAAAAGCTCAAGCAGGATGCCGAAGCCTACCTGGGGGAGACCATCACCGAGGCGGTGATCACCGTGCCCGCCTACTTCAACGACAGCCAGCGCCAGGCCACCAAGGACGCCGGCGAGATCGCCGGCCTCAAGGTGCTGCGCATCATCAACGAGCCCACGGCCGCCTCCCTGGCCTACGGGCTGGACAAGAAGAAGGACGAGGTCATCGCCGTGTACGACCTGGGCGGGGGCACCTTCGATATCTCCATCCTGGAGCTGGGCGAGGGCACCTTCCAGGTCAAGTCCACCAACGGGGATACCCACCTGGGGGGGGACGACTTTGACCAGAGGATCATCGACTGGCTGGTGGCCGAATTCAAGCGAGAGCAGGGCATCGACCTGAAGCAGGACCGCATGGCCCTGCAACGCCTCAAGGAGGCCGCCGAGAAGGCCAAGTGCGAGCTGTCCACGGTGCTCCAGACCGAGATAAACCTGCCTTTCATCACCGCCGACGCCTCCGGCCCCAAACACCTCAACATCACCCTCACCCGGGCCAAGCTGGAGCAACTGGTGGGCGACCTGGTGGAGAAGACCATAGGGCCTTGCCAGCAGGCCCTGGCTGATGCCGGCATCACGGCCGCCCAGGTCAACGAGGTGGTCCTGGTGGGGGGGCAGACCCGAATGCCCCTGGTCCAGGAGAAGGTGAGGCAGTTCTTCGGCAAGGAGCCCCATAAGGGGGTAAACCCCGACGAGGTGGTGGCGGTGGGGGCCGCCATCCAGGCGGCGGTGCTCAAGGGCGAGGTCAGCGATGTGCTCCTCTTGGATGTGACCCCCCTCACCCTGGGCATCGAGACCCTGGGCGGCGTGGCCACCCCCCTCATCCCCCGCAATACCACCATCCCCACCGCCAAGAGCCAAATCTTCAGCACCGCCTCCGATAATCAGCCCAGCGTGGAGATCCATGTCCTCCAGGGGGAGCGGCCCATGGCCGCTGACAACCGCACCCTGGGCCGCTTCATGCTGGACGGCATCCTGCCCGCCCCCCGGGGCGTGCCTCAGATCGAGGTCACCTTCGACATCGACGCCAACGGCATCCTCAGCGTCAGGGCCCAAGATAAGGGCACCGGCAAGGAGCAGAAGATAACCATCACCGCCTCCAGCGGCCTAACCAAGGAGGAGGTGGAGAGGATGAAGCGGGAGGCGGAGATGTACGCCGCCGAGGACGCCAAGCGGCGCCAAGAGGTGGAGCTGCGCAACAACGCCGATAACCTGGCCTACACCGCGGAAAAGACGCTCCGCGAGCTGGGCGATAAGGTGCCCGCCGACCTCAGGAGCCAGGTGGAGGCCAAGGTGGCTGCGGTGCGCTCCGCCCTCCAGGGCCAAAACGTAGAGGAGCTACGCCGGGCCACCCAGGAGCTCAGCGATACCATGCAGAAGGTGGGCACCACCGTCTACCAACAGCAGGCCCCTCCACCCCCGGGAGGGCAGGCTGGGCAACCACCCCCGGGTGGCCCCGAGCAGGGCACCGTGGAGGGCGAGTTCCGCGAGGTCTGATTTCGACCTGGGCGCTGATCCCCGTAGCGAGGTTCTACCGCTATCGGGCGTTAAAAGAGGGGCTAATGCCCCTCTTTTAACGCCCTCTCCTTTAAAGAAGGAACAAAGGGAGTGAGGCCATTTGGCAATTGCCAGGATGGCCGAAATAGAGTTATAATGAAAAGTTGAGTCAAAAACTTGGTTCGACGAATCGATGGCCACCAAAAGGGATTACTACGAAATCCTCGGCGTCCCCCGAAACGCCACCGACGAGGAGATAAAGCGGGCCTTCCGCCGCCTCGCCTTCAAGTACCACCCCGACCGCAATAAGGAGGATGGCGCCGAGCAGAGGTTTAAGGAGGTCAACGAGGCCTATGAGGTCCTCTCCGACCCCCAGAAGCGCGCCTCCTACGATCGCTTTGGCCACGTAGGTGCCGAGGGCGTCTTCGGGCGGGGTTTTGAGGGGTTTGATTTCGGGGGCCTGGGGGACATCTTCGAGGCCTTCTTCGGTGGCACCGCCACCGCTACCCGGCGCGGCCCTCAGAAGGGCGCCGACCTCCATTGCAATCTGACCCTCACCTTCGAGGAGGCCGCCTTCGGCTGTGAGAGAGAGGTGGAAATTGAGCGCATAGAGCTCTGCTCCCGGTGTGGTGGTTTGGGCAGCGAGCCGGGCAGCCAGCTCCAGCGCTGTCCCAACTGCAACGGCACTGGCCAGGTGCGGCGCATTCAGCAGAGCCTCTTCGGACGCTTTGTCAACTTCGTCGCCTGTGAGCGCTGCCATGCTCAGGGGCAGATCATCACCCAGCCTTGCACCCAGTGCCGAGGGACCGGCCAGGAACGCCGCCGCCGACGCCTGGCCGTCAAAATACCAGCCGGGGTGGACAATGACTCCCAGATAAGGCTCAACGGGGAGGGGCACGCCGGAGGCCGGGGGGGCTCACCCGGCAACCTGTATATCGGCCTCTCGGTGCAACCCCACCAGTTCCTCCGGCGCCAGGGCGACGATGTCTTCTATGAGTTGCCCCTCAACTTCGCCCAGGCAGCCCTGGGAGACGAGGTGGAGGTGCCCACCCTGGACGGCACCTACAAGCTCAAGATCCCCCCCGGGACCCAGTCGGGAAAGCTGTTTCGGCTTAAGGACAGGGGAATCCCCCACTTGCATCGGGGTGGCCGCGGCGACCAGATAGTGCGGGTGGTGGTGGTAACGCCCCAGTCCCTGGACGAAAGGCAGCGCCGCCTCTTCCGGGAGCTGGCCGAGAGCCTGGGCCAGGCCAGCCTGCCCCCTGAGGAAAAGGGCTTCTTCGGCAAGATCAAGGATGCCTTCGGGGGTTAGTCCAGGTTGACCGGCCCCAAGCCGAGGTTAGAAGCCGATTTGCATTGGCTGGAATTGAGCGCCCCCGTGGACGCCGAGGCCGTGGACGAGGTGGTTTCGCTCCTGGGTCGCTATAGCCACGGCAGCCCCGTCATCGAGGAGAAAGCCTCCCCCGCCCCGGGAGAGAGGCCTTTCATCGTCAAGGCCTACCTCGCCTGCGACGGCTCCCTGGCCAGCAAGAAACGCCGCCTATTCCACGACCTAGAACGCCTCCCCTCACCCTATGTCCCCCAACTTCAGGAACGCCTCCTCAATCCGGAGGATTGGAGCAAGGCCTGGAAGGCCCACTTCCTGCCCCACAAGGTCGGGGAGCACATCGTCATCAGACCCAGTTGGCACAGCTATAACCCCTCCCCCTCTGAGATTGTCATCGAGCTAGACCCGGGGATGGCCTTCGGCACTGGCCTTCACCCCTCCACCCGCCTCTGCCTCCTCCGCCTGGAGAGGCACCTTGAGGCGGGGATGCCCGCTCTCGACCTGGGCACCGGCTCCGGCATCCTGGCCATCGCTGCCGCCAAGCTGGGGGCCTCTCCAGTGCTGGCCCTGGATATAGACCCCATTGCGGTCAAGGTGGCCCGGGCCAATACCCGGGCCAACGGGTTGGGTGAGATCGTCGAGGTAAAGAGGGGGACCCTGAGCCCAAAGATGGCCGCCGGCCTCAGGGGCCACTTCGCGCTAGTAGTGGCCAACATCACCGCCAGGGTCATCGCCGAGCTGGCTGAAAGCCTTGCCCTGGTGCTGAAGCCGGGAGGCAGGCTCATCGCCGGGGGCATCACCGGCCAGGGGCTGGACGAGGTCCTCATCTGCCTCGCCCTGGCAGGCCTCAGGGCCGAGGCCATTGACCGGGATGGGGAGTGGCATACCGTAATGGCCAGAGGGGCCCAGCGTGCATAGGTTTTTCCTGGCACCGGAGTGCTTCGGCCCAGGGTCGGTGACCTTCCCCACCCCCCAGGCCCGCCAGCTCCGCCAGGTGCTGCGCCTCCAGGCTGGCGACCAGGTCATCGTCCTGGACAATAGCGGCTGGGAATACCGAGTCGAGCTCGAGGAGATGGGCAAAGCCGCTGTCCGGGGGATCATCCGGGAGCGGCGCCCCTCCCGGGGCGAGCCAGGGCTTAAGATAACCCTGTTTCAGGCCCTGCTCAAGGGAGACAGGCTCGAGTTCGTCCTTCACAAGGGCACCGAGCTAGGCATTGCCGCCTTTGTCCCTCTCCGCTCACAGCGCTGCATCGCCCAGGGGCCAACCCCCGCCAAGTATGGGCGGTGGCGAAGGATAATCGCCGAGGCGGCGGAGCAATCGGGGCGGGGACGGCTGCCAGCCCTGGAACCGCTACAGGATTTTCCTCAGGCCTGCCGCTCGGCCCCAGGGCTGGCCCTCATCCCCTGGGAGGGGGAAAGGGGGATGAGCCTGCGCCAAGCCCTGGAGAAGTGCCCTGGGTCGAAACAGGTGAGCCTTTTTATCGGGCCTGAGGGTGGCTTCACCAGCGCAGAGATAGAGCTGGCCCGAAGTTGCGGCCTGCTGTCAGTGAGCTTGGGCGAGCGCATCCTTCGCGCCGAGACCGCCGGGCTGGTGGCCGCCACCGTTATACTGTATCACTACGGCGAGCTGGGCTAGGCCAGGGTTTGCACCCCACCTACGGCGAAATAAATGCCCAGCCCCATCATAAACAGGCCACAGGCTGCCAACAGTCCCCGGTAGAGCCGGTCATTGATGAACCTTCTCCCGGTGGCGATGATAAAGGCTACCAGGCTATACCATAGCAGGTCAGCGGAGATGTGTCCCCCGTAGAAGCTGAAGAGCCCCAGAGTGCCCCGGTGCAGAGATGCCAGCACATAGGCGGCACCTATGGTGACCCACCATATCACCCAATAGGGATTGGCTAGGCTCGTCAATACCCCGCCCAGGATGGGACCGCCGCCTACGGGGTTCCTTTCAGACCCCAGTGTCCGGGAAAGCCGCTCCTTGCCCGCGCCCCTGACCAAAGATAGGCCCATCGCCATCAATACCGCACCCCCGGCCAGGCCGATAATAGCGCCCACCAGCTCCTGCTCCAAGAGGTGGCTCAGGCCAAAGGCCAGAGCTATCACCATGGCCAACTCGGTGAGGGCATGGCCCAGGACGATGGCCGGGCCGGCCCAAAAGCCCTGCCGCGCCGCCTGGCTAATGCATAAGGCCAGCACCGGACCAGGCATCAGGGAGCCGGAGAGGCCGACCACAAAGGCGGTGGATACGATAAAAAGCAGATTGCCCTCGGTCATGAGAGGGCTACTTTTCCCGTTATGTCTCGCTGCCGGCGGGGCGCCCCATGAGCTCCGCCACCCCCCGTCGCGGATCCAGGCCCTGGAAGAGGATGCGATAAATGACCTGGGTGATGGGCATCTCCACCCCCAGCCGCTGCGCCAGATGAAGGGCTGCCCGGGTGGTATCGATCCCCTCAGCTATGCTCCGCATGGAGGCCGTGATCTCCGCCAGGGAGCGCCCCTTGCCCAGCTCCTCGCCCACATAGTGGTTGCGGCTGAGGCGGCTGGAGCAGGTAGCTATCAGGTCGCCCAGGCCGGCCAGGCCGGCAAAGGTGAGGGGGTTGGCCCCGGCGGCCAGGCCCAAGGTGGCTATCTCCGCCAGGCCCCGGGTGATGAAGGCAGCCTTGGCGTTGTCCCCATAGCCCAGGCCATCAGCAATGCCAGCGCCCAGGGCGATGATATTCTTGAGGGCACCACCCAGCTCCACCCCCACCAGGTCGGTGTTGGTGAACACACAGAAGCGGGGCGAGGATAGCAACTGCTGGATCCGCTCCGCTACCTCCTGAGTCGAGGCCGCCACCACGGTCACCGCCGGGAGTCCCCCGATGATCTCCTTAGCCAGGTTAGGCCCCGACAGGGCACAGATGTTGGGGTGGAGGGCGGGCTCTATCTCCTCGGCGATGACCTCCGACATCCGCTTGCCATCGCCCACCTCCAGGCCCTTGGCCGCCGACAGGATGAGCATGGGCGGTTTCAGGTAAGGGCTGGCCAGCCTTATGTTGGCGCGCATGGTTTGTGCCGGCACCGCCATAATCACCAGCGCCGCCCTATCCAGGGCCTCCTCCATGGAGGCAGTGGCGGTGAGACGACGGGGCAAGCGTACCCCGGGCAGAAAGGGGGCGTTCTCCCGGGTCCTATTTATCTCCTGGGCCTCCAGGGCACTACGCGCCCATAGCCTCACCCGGGTCCCCTTGCGGGTGAGCATTATCCCCAGGGTCGTTCCCCAGGTGGTGGTGCCGATTATGGCCACCCTGGACATGCTATCGGGCTCCGCCTTCCTGGCTAGGTCCTTCTCTCCGCCCGCTGGCCCAACTTGCGCTCTTTGCCTTGCACCAGGCGGACAATGTTGTCCCAGTGGGCGCCGATGACCAAAGCGCTGCTGAGGGCAATGCTTATAGCATATTCCCAGGGTCTGAGGCCAAAAAAAGCCAAGATTATCAGTAACACTATACCACAAAAGGCCCCACTTATAGAGCCCAGGGACACCCAGCGGGATACATAAATCACCAACCCAAAGATGAACACGCAAATCAGGGTCGCCCACCAGGCCAGCACTAGACCGCCTCCGGCCAGTACAGCTGTACCCCTCCCCCCCTTGAAGCGCACATAAACCGGCCAGTTATGCCCCACCACCGCCGCCAGCAACGCCAGGCCCTGGGCCAGCCGAGCCCCCACTTCAATGCCGCCGACATAAAACCGGCCACCCCCCATAATTAAGCCTGCGAGGATAACCGCCAATACACCTTTGAGCACATCCCCCACCAGCACCGCAGTCCCGGCGCCCACGCCCGCGGTGCGCAGGACATTGGTGGCCCCTATCTTGCCGCTTCCATACTCCCGCACATCCACCCCCCTGACCAGCCTGCCCACCATCAAACCAACGGGGATAGCACCCACAAGATAGGCCAGGAGAAGGGCGGCGGCGAATTTGGTCACTATCATGGCGACCTCCTCCTGCTTCTAAACAGGAGCCGGAGGGGGGTGCCAGCGAAGCCGAAGGCCTGGCGCAGGCCATTCTCCAGGTAGCGCCGGTAGGAGAAGTGGAGCAACCTGGCATCATTGACGAAGAAGACGAAGGTGGGGGGATTGACCTGCGATTGGGTGACATAGAGGATCTTGAGCCTCTTGCCCGCCTTGGCCGGGGGCAGGTGGGCCGCCACCAAGTCCTGAACCAGGATATTGAGGGCCGAAGTGGGGATGCGCTTCAGGCGCTCCTGGAACACCCGCTCGGCGGCGGGCACCACCTCCCACACCCCCCAGCCCAGCTTGGCCGAGGTGAACACGATGGGAACCTGGGGCAGGAACTTGAGACGATTGTAGACCTCCCTGGTATAATGGGTGACATCCGGCTCCGTGATCAGGTCCCATTTGTTCACCGCCACCACCACCCCCTTGCCCCCCTGCCGGATGTAGCCGGCGATGTGGGCGTCCTGGGCTGTAATGCCCTCAGTGGCATCAAGAACCAGGACCGCTAGGTCAGCCCGGTCGATGGCCTGGAGGGCCCGGAGAACGCTATACTGCTCCACCCCCCTGCCGATCCGCCCCCGCCGCCTGATGCCGGCAGTATCCACCAGGAGGAGCCTCTTGCCATCATACTCCATCAGGGTATCTAGGGCATCGCGGGTGGTCCCGGGCACCTCGTGGACGATGGCCCGCTCCCGCCCCAGGATGGAATTGAGGAGGAGGGACTTGCCCACATTGGGACGGCCCACGATGGCCAGCTTCATTATCTCGGCTTGGGCGGCTTCCTCAGATGCCCGGGGCAATTCCGCCACCACCCTGTCCAGAAGCTCAGCCACCTCCCGGCCGTGATAGGCGCTGATGGCCTGAGGCTCGCCCAGGCCCAGTTCATAGAACTCCAGCACCTGATAGCCCTGTTTGGGGCCTTCTGCCTTGTTGGCCACCAGCACTATGGGCTTTCCCCAGCGGCGCAGCCTGTCAGAGATCTCCCGGTCAAGAGGGGTGACGCCGTCCCGGGCATCCACCAGGAAGACGACGGCATCCGCCTCCTGGATGGCTGTCTCCACCTGCTCCTTGACCCGGCGCCACAGTTCCGATTCAGGCACCACCTCCAGCCCGCCGGTATCGACGAGGCTGAAGGGACACCCCTGCCAAGAGACATCGGCGTAGATACGGTCTCGGGTAGTGCCCGGCAAGTCCTCCACAATGGCTACCCGCTTACCCAGTATCCTATTGAACAGGGTTGATTTCCCCACATTGGGTCTGCCCACAATAGCTACTACCGGCTTGGTCATGGCCGGGTGTCCTCAGCCCAATATTTGGGCCAGGATGGCCTTCTGCATGTGAAGGCGGTTCTCCGCCTGGTCAAACAGGACTGACTGGGGGCTGGCCTCCATCCCCGGCGCCAGCTCCTCCCCGTAGTGGGCCGGCATAGGATGCATCAGGATGGCATCGGTCTTGGCCAGGGATAGAAGCCTGGCGTCGACCTGGTAGCCGGCGAAGGCCCGGCGGCGACTCTCCGCCTCCGCCTCCTGGCCCATGCTGGTCCAGACATCGGTATAGAGGATGTCAGCGCCCGAGGCGGCTGCCTCCGGGCTAGTGAGCCTCAGCAGCCGGGCACCGCCCTGGGCCAGGCGATGCCCTGTCGCCACGGTGGCCTCGTCCAGCCCATAGCCCTGGGGCGCCGCCATCTGGAAGGTCATCCCGGCGTGCATGGCCGCCAGAAACAGGCTGCGGGCCACATTATTGCCATCGCCGACGTAGGCCAGGGTCAAGCCCTCCAGCTTCCCCTTTTTCTCGTAGATAGTGAGCAAGTCAGCCAGGGCCTGGCAGGGGTGCTCATAATCATCCAGGGCATTGATGACCGGCACTGAGGCATTTTGGGCCAGAAGTTGCAAATCGGAATGGGCGAAGGTGCGGACGGCGATGATGTCCACATAGCGACTGAGCACGCGGGCCACATCGGCCACCGGCTCCCGCTTCCCCAGCCCCACCTCTTGGGGAGAGAGATAAATGGTATGCCCCCCCAACTGGCGCATGGCCACCTCGAAGCTCACCCTGGTGCGCAGCGACGGCTTCTCAAAAAGGAGGGCCAGGACCTTCCCTGACAAAAGGTCGGAGCCTGGGGCCCTCTTCAGGGCCATGGCCCCCTTGATGAGCTGCCATACCTCCTCAGCGCTCAGATCGGCTATGGAAAGCAAGTCCCTATGCTTCATCGACTGACCCTTTGAATTATGCCATATACTATACCTCATATACCCAGTCAAGGCAATGCCGATCGGTGCACCCAGCTTCCCCCTCTGATATAATAAAGGGGAGGGAGCCGTGGCCGCTAAGAAACCCCTTCTTTTACTCTTCGACGGGCATGCCCTGGTGCACCGCGCCTATCATGCCTTGCCCCCCCTCTCTGTGAGCAAGACAGGGGAGCTGGTGAACGCCGTCTACGGCTTTGCCAGCATGCTCCTCAAGGTGCTCAAGGAGTTCAAGCCCAGCCACTACGCCATCGCCTTCGACCGCCCCACCCCCACCTTCCGCCATGAGCGGTTCCAGGATTATAAGGCGAATCGTCCCCCAGCCCCCGAGGAGCTCCGTGCCCAGTTCCGGCGGGTGCGGGAGCTGGTGGAGGCCTTTCACATCCCTGTCTACGAGATAGACGGCTTTGAGGCCGACGACGTGCTGGGCACCCTGAGCCGCCAGGCCAGCCAGCGGGGCATGGATACGGTTATCGTCACCGGGGACACCGATACCATGCAACTGGTATCGCCCCAGGTCCGCATCCTCACCTCCAGGCCGGGCAAGCGCTTCGGCGATACTATGGTCTACGATGAGGCCCAGGTACAGCAGAAATACGGGGTGGCCCCTTCACAGATAGCCGACCTCAAGGCCCTCATCGGCGACCCCTCCGACAATATACCCGGCGTCCCCGGCGTGGGCCAAAAGACCGCCCTCAAGCTCATCCAGCAGTTCGGCAGCGTGGAGAACCTCCTCGACCACCTGGATGAGGTCACCCCCGAGAAGCTTCAGGAGACCCTGCGCCACAATGAAGAACTGTTGCGCCAGGGCAAAGAGCTGGCCACCATAGTCACCGATGTGCCCATGGACCTGGACCTGGATAAGTGCTCCATTTCCGGCTTCGAGCGCGACCGGGTGGTAGCCCTATTTCGGGAGCTGGAGTTCAATACCCAGCTTCCCAAATTGAATGAGCTGGAGCTGGGGCAGGAACAAGCCACCACCCCACAAATAAAGGCCCCGCTTGAAGGCCGATACCACACCATCACCTCGGGGGAGGCCCTGGCCGACCTCGTCCTGCGGCTGGGCTCCGCCCCCGGCTTCGCCTTCGACACCGAGACCACCAGCAAGCAGGCCATGCTGGCCGACCTGGTGGGAATCTCCATCTCGCCCTACCCCGGCGAGGCCTACTACATCCCGGTGGGGCACCAGGGACTGGGGGCAGGGCCCCAGCTGCCCCTGGAACTCGTCCTGGACCAGCTCAGGCCCCTCCTCCAAGACCCAGACCTCCCCAAGGTAGCCCACAACGCTAAATACGATATGGCGGTGCTGGCCAGATATGGCGTCCAGGTCAGGAACCTGGCCTGCGATACCATGATCGCCGCCTATCTCCTCAACGAGCACTCCCTGGGGCTCAAGGCCCTGGCCTTCAGCAGGCTGGGGGTGGAGATGAAGCCTATCTCCGAGCTCTTGGGCAGCGGCGCCAAACAGCTCTCCATGGAGGCGGTGGACATCTGCCAGGCCGCCGAATATGCCTGCGCCGATGCCGATGTCACCCGCCGGCTCAAGGAGCCCCTGGAGCTGGAGCTGAAAGAGCAGGGCTTGTGGAAGCTGTTCACCCAGGTGGAGATGCCCCTGGTGCCGGTGCTCCTGGAGATGGAGCAGAACGGGGTGGCCATAGATACTGCCCTCCTCAGGGAGATGTCCCAGAGCTTGGGGAGGCAGCTCTCCGACCTGGAGGCCAGCATCTATGAGAATGTGGGCTATCGCTTCAACATCAATTCCTCTCAACAACTGGGGGCAGTGCTCTTCGACCAGCTCAAGCTGCCCCGCTCCCGCCGCACCAAGAGCGGCTATTCCACCGAGGCTGCGGTACTGGAGTCACTAAAGGGGCTCCATCCCGTGGTGGAGCTGATCCTGGAGTACCGGCAGATCGCCAAGCTCAAGTCCACCTATCTGGACGCCCTCCCCGGCCTCATCAACCCCGAGACGGGGCGGATCCACAGCACCTTTAACCAAACGGGCACCGCCACGGGCAGGCTGTCCTCCAGCGACCCCAATCTGCAAAACATCCCCATCCGCACCGAGCTGGGGAAACAGATAAGGCAAGCCTTCATTGCCCAGCCCCCCGCCTGGCTTCTGGCCCCGGATTACTCCCAGATAGACCTGAGGGTCCTGGCCCACCTCTCCGGGGACCCGGGCCTCAAGGAGGCCTTCCGCAGGGATGAGGATATTCATACGACCACCGCCGCCCAGGTCTTCGGCATCGCTATGGACCAGGTCACCCCGGAAATGAGGCGGGTGGCCAAGACGGTGAACTTCGGGGTCATCTACGGGATGAGCGACTACGGGCTGGAGCAGGCCACCGAGCTCAGCCGCCACGAGGCTGCCCAGTTCATCGCCGCCTACTTTGAGCGCTACCCCGGGGTCAAGGGGTATCTGGAGTCTACCAAGGAGCAGGCCCGGAACTCTGGCTATGTGGAGACCCTGCTGGGGAGGCGGCGCTACATCCCCGAAATCGGCTCCTCCAACCGCATGCTCCGCGAGGCGGCGGAGCGCATGGCCATCAATATGCCCGTCCAGGGCACCTCTGCCGACATCATCAAGGTAGCCATGCTCCGGCTCCACGAGGCGATACACCGCCGGGGGCTTAAGAGCCGGCTCATCCTCCAGGTCCACGACGAGCTCCTCTTCGAGGCACCCCCCGAGGAGCTGGAGGAGATGAAGAGCCTGGTCTCCGAGATCATGCCCCACGCCTTAGAGCTCAGCGTGCCCCTCAAGATAGACATCAAGGTGGGCAGGAACTGGGGCGAGCTAGAATGAGGGCCTCCTAGAAGAGATATTTTAGAGGACACCCACCCAGGTCGAAAAAATGCCGGAGCTTCCCGAAGTCGAGACCATAAAGAACGACCTGGAGCCTCATCTGGTGGGGCGCCGCTTCAGCGATGTCGCCCTATTTTGGCCCGATGTGGTGAGCTGGCCCTCCCCGGAAGAACTGGTTCGCCGGTTACCAGGGCAAAGGGCAAAAAAGCTGGAGCGGCGGGGGAAGTACCTCATCTTCGAGCTCTCCAGCGGCCACAGCCTCATAATCCACCTCAAGATGAGCGGCAACCTGCTGCTCAACCCCGATGAGGATGGGCCCTACATTCGGGCCAGCTTCAAATTCGACGATGGCACCAGGCTGGTCTTCGCCGACAGGCGCAAGCTGGGCCGCATCTGGCTGGTGGCCGACAAGGAGGAGGTGGTCAAAAAGCTGGGACCTGAGCCCCTCCATCCGGCCTTCACCCCCCAGGTTCTGGCCCAGCGCCTGAGCCGCCGTCCCGGCCCCATCAAGGCGGTGCTCCTGGACCAGGGGGCCTTGGCCGGGCTGGGCAATATGTATGCCGACGAGGCCCTCTTCGAGGCAGGGCTTCACCCCCTGAGGCCGGCCAGCTCCCTCTCGGCGGAGGAGGTAGAGCGACTGCACCGGGCCATCCGCCAGGTGTTGAGTTCGGCCGTGGGCAACCGGGGGGCCAGCACAGATAGCTATGTCGATGCCCAGGGCCAGAAGGGCACCGCCCATTTCCAGTTCAAGGTGGCCCACCGTCGAGGAGGAGCCTGCCCCCGGTGTCGCACCCCGATCGAGCGCCTGGCTCTGAGGAACCGGGGCACCTATTTCTGCCCCAGGTGCCAGAAGGGACCCCGGTTATGAAGCCCCCGCATATATCGCCCGGGACAAGGGCATAACCGATGGACAGGATTTCACTCCTGCTGGTCAGCGATAATCAATTCCTGCGCCGAGGCCTGAGGGAGGCCCTCGCCGAGCAGGGGGGCTTTCTAATACAGGAAAGCGATAACGCAGAGAAGGCCCTTTCCGGGGCCAAAGACCTGCCGCCCATGGGTTCATCATCGATGCCGATATCCCCCCTGACGGGGGCCTCCAGCTGGCAACCAGGATACGAAAATACCTCCCCGCCGCCTTCGTCATCATCCTGGCCTCTCGGGAGGACGATGAGGAACTATATAATGCCCTTCGCGTTGGCTGTGCCGCCTACCTTCTCAAGAACACGCCCAGCGCGCAACTGGCAGCCACAGTGCGCCAAGCTTACCGGGGGGAGTATCCCATAAACGAAGTCATAAACGCTAAACCCAGGGTTGCCGGGCGGATCCTGGAGCAGTTCCAGCGTTTCGCCTTATCGGCGGGGGAGGGCCTGGAGGAGCTGATCATACCGCTGAGCAGCAGGGAGCTAGAGGTCCTCCAGCGCGTGGCCCGTGGTCACACCAATAAGGCCATAGCCTCGATGCTGGGTATCAAAGAACAAAGCGTTAAGAATTGCATCTCAGGCATTCTGCGCAAGCTGGCGGCCAACGACCGCGCCCACGCTGTATTCCTGGCCATCAAACATGGCTGGCTGAAGACAGAATAAAGCTATTGGGCGACCGGCCCACCCACCAACCCCTGCAATAGCGCCACCGCTGCCCCCTTATCCAGGGGCTCGTTGTTGTTGCCGCACTTGGGCGATTGCACGCAACTGGGGCAGCCCGCCTCACAGGGGCACTCGGAGATGGCCTTAAGGGTGGCCTCCCACAGCGCCTCAATAAGCTCGTAGCCCTTCTCGGCGATGCCCACGCCCCCGGGGTGAGCATCGTAGATGAATACCTGAGGCTTGCCGGTATCGGGGTGGAGGGGGGTAGATACACCGCCGATGTCGTTGCGGTCGCATAGGGCGAACAGGGGCAATAGGGCGATAGCGGCGTGCTCAGCGGCGTGCAGCCCCCCAGCCACATCCAGGCCCTCCTCGGGCAGCCGGGCCATAGCCTCAGGGGGCAGGTCAAACCATAAGGCCACGGTGGGGAAGCGCTGGGGGGGCAGGTCTAGGGGCTCCTCGCCGATGACCTCCTCGGTGAACTGGGCCTTCTTCTTGAAGCCCACCACCTCGGTGGTCACCTCCACCTCACCCAGATAGACCCTGACCGGGCCGGCCTCCTTTTCCCGCAGCTTCTTGAGGATATGGACATCGGTGAGGTCTTTGGTCTGGGTATAGTAGTTGACATCGGCGGGCCGGGCATAGGCGGTGCGGGAGACCAGGTCAAGATAGGTCACCAGATAGGATTCGCCCTGGTGCAAATAGATGGCGCCGGGGTGCACCTGGAAGAAGGCCACGCTGGCCTCTATGGTCTCCAGGAGTTCCCCATTGGCCTCGTCCACCAGACTATACTGCTCCCCGGAGGTGGAGCGGATATTGACCTGCTGCGCCGGATAGGCTATCCCGGTGGAGGGGTACCACCTCCCCCCTTTCTCCCGGAGGCGGCCTTCCCTCTCCAGCTCCCCCCTGACCTGGGCTGAGGCCTGACCAAAGAGGGACTCGTCGGCGGCCGTCAGGGGCAGCTCCCAGGCAGCGCACAAGAGATGGGGCTTCAGGATGTAAGGGTTTTCCAGGTTGATCAGGGCGTTCTCAAAGCTCTTGCCGAAGAAGGCCTCAGGATGGCGCATGAAATACTGGTCCAGAGGATTATCCAGGGCGACGAGGAAGCTCAGGGCCCGATCCTGGCCCCGACCACTCCGCCCCGCCTGCTGCCAGGTGCTGGCGATGCTCCCCGGGTAGCCGGTGAGGATGGTGGCCTCCAACTGGCCGATATCTACCCCCAGCTCCAGGGCGGTGGTGGCCACCACCCCCAGCAGCCACCCCCCGAACAACTCCTGCTCGATGCGCCGCCGCTCCTCGGGGAGATAGCCCGCCCGATAGGGCATGATCCGCTCAACCAGCCCCGGCGCCTCCTCAGCCAGCCTTTCCCTGGAATAGATATAGATGAGCTCGGCGAGCTTGCGGGAGCGAGCGAAGGCCAGGCTGCGCTTGCCCTGCTGCACCAGCTCGGTAAATAGGGCGGTGGCCTCGCTGTTGGCGCTGCGGCGGGCACTTTTGGCGGCGTCGAGGAGGGGCGGGTTCCAGAAGACGAAGTCCCTGCCCCCGTGGGGGGAGCCATCCTCGGCCACTACCTGGAAGGGCAAGCCCACCAGACGGGCGGCGTGCTCCTCGGGGTTGGCGATGGTGGCTGAACAACAGATGAACTGGGGGCTGGAGCCATAGGCAGCACACAGACGCCTGAGGCGGCGCAGCACATTGGCCACATGGGAGCCGAAAACCCCCCGATAGGTGTGGGCCTCGTCCACCACCACATACCTGAGGCGACGCAGCAGCCTGGACCACGAGGCGTGGTTGGGCAGGATGCCCAAATGGAGCATATCGGGGTTGGTGAGGACTATCCTGGCCCGCCGCTTTATCTCGGAGCGCTGTGGCAAGGGGGTATCCCCATCAAAGGTGGCGTATTCGCCTGGGTCCAGCAGCCCCGGCGTGACCAGCTCCCCGAGCACCCGCAACTGGTCTTGGGCCAGGGCCTTGGTGGGGAACAGGTAGAGGGCGCGACTCCCCCTCTCGGAGAGCAGGCACTCCACCACCGAAAGGTTATAGCATAGGGTCTTGCCGCTGGCGCTGGGGGTGGTCACCATCACATGGTGGCCTTGCCGCGCCAGGTTGACCGCCTGAGCCTGATGGGAATAGAGGCGGCATATCCCCAGCTCACCCAGACGGCCCTGTAAAGCGGGGTGGAGAGGCTCCTCCAGGCTGCCATACTTGGCCTCGCGGGGGGGCAAAGACTCCACATGCACCATCTGCCCCCGATAGGAGGCCAGACCGGTCAGGTGTTGGAGAAAGGCTGAGGGCATGACTCACCCCTAGGGGCCGGGCAGGATCTCTATCTCATAGTCCAGAAGCTCGACATCAAAGCGGCTGTGGGCGACGAAGTCCACGATCTTGGATAATACCTCGTTGAGATGGGGGGAGCTATTGCTGACGCAGCTCACCCCCAGGGTGGCCAGTTGCCATAGCTCCTGGTCCCCCACCTCAGCTATGGAGACATTATAGCGGTCGCGGACCCGGGCTATGATGGACTTTATCACCTGCCGCTTGCCCTTGAGGGAGGTATTTTCCGGGAGGCGAAGGTATATCTTCAATACCCCGATGTTCACGACACCGCTATTGTAGCAGAATTGCCCCACAGTTATCAAAAATGGCTATGGCTTGTGGAAAGGCCCTAACCCATACTTGACTTGAGGGCGGTTTAATGCTAACCTTGCCTCTTACTAGCAGATGCTATATGGGCGAGGAGCTAACCGACATAGCGGACGCCGGCGCTGAGAGCGAAGGGAAGGGGTTGGGGAGGGGAAAAGCGCAATACATAGGTATCCTGGCTATTTTAGCCACTCTAGCACTGGCAGCGGCCATAGCTGTTTTCTGGGAGAATGTTCGGAATCTGGATAGCTACGGCTATGCCGGCGCCTTCGTCATCAGCCTCCTGGGCAGTGCCACCGTCCTCGTCCCCGTGCCCGCCCTGGCAGTGGTCTTCGCCCTGGGCGGGGTCCTGAAATATCCCCTCCTGGTGGGGATAATGGTGGGGCTGGCCGAGCCCATCGGGGAGCTTACCGGCTACATGGCGGGACGAGGGGGACACCTGGCCTTCAAGAATAGGCGCGGCGCCCTGTACACCAAAACCCAAGACTGGATGACCCGGCGAGGCTCCCTCGTCCTCTTGGCTATGTCCGCCGTGCCCAACCCCTTCTTCGACCTGGCGGGGGTGGCCGCCGGGGCCCTCCGCTACCCCCTGTACAAGTTCCTCCTCGTATTGTGGGCGGGCAAGACGGTGAAAGGGGTGGGGGTGGCCTACGCCGGTTACTTCGGACTACGCTCCATCCTCTCCCTATTCGGCATATTGCTATAGCCACTTTGACAACCCCCCGCTTTTGTGCTATTATGGCGGCGTAACACCAAGAGCCCCACAAACCTTGAGAGTGTACCCAGTACACTCTTTCCTTTCTTAAAGGGGGTATAAAAGCCCAATGAGAGGTCAGATCCTAGTGCGCCTGGCGGGGGCGGTGGTTCTGGGAGTGGTGGGGTGGGGAATAGGGGTCTGGATGCAGAATAGGAGCCCCCTCCCCGGAGCGGTGCCCTGGACATTGCCGCTGGGGGCGGCGGGGGCAGTGCTGGGGATGGTGGTGATGCCTTACTTCACAGTCTACCCTCTGCGCTGGCTGCGCCGTCAGATCAGACAGCTCCCCACCCAGACCTTTGCCGGCATCATAGTGGGCCTGTTTCTGGCCCTGGTGGCCTCAGCCCTCCTGGCCTTGCCCCTCTCCATGTTGCCCGGGCTGTACGGCAAAATCCTGCCCATAGCTGTGGCCTTAGCGCTTTGCTCCCTGTCGGTATGGGCCATGCTGATACGGGGCCGGGAGCTCCTCTCCTTCAGCGGCCTGCCACTGGGCCCTAAGATAGCCAGCCGAGGACGGGGCGAAGAGGTTATAGTGGATACCAGCGCCATCATCGACGGTCGCATCGCCGATATCAGCCAAAGCGGTTTCATCCCCGGACCCCTCATCATCCCCCGCTTTGTCCTCAATGAGCTCCAGCACATCGCCGATTCCAGCGACCCCCTGCGCCGCAAGCGGGGCCGTCGCGGCCTGGAGATGCTCAACAGGCTTCAGAAGGAAACAAACGTGCCCATCAAGATCGTGGACATCGACTTCGAGGATGTAGAGGGGGTGGATAGCAAGCTGGTGAGCCTGGCCACCAAGCTGGGATATCCCATCGTCACCAACGACTTCAACCTCAACAGGGTGGCCGAGCTTCAAGGGGTGCCGGTGCTCAATATCAACCAGCTGGCCACCTCCCTTAAGCCGGTGGTGCTCCCCGGCGAGGAGATGGAGATCAAGATCATCCAGGAGGGCAAGGAGTTCGGCCAAGGGGTGGGCTTCCTGGACGATGGCACCATGGTGGTGGTGGAAGGGGGACGACGCCACCTCAATACCCAGGTGGATATAGTGGTGACCAGGGTGTTGCAGACGGCGGTGGGGCGCATGATCTTCGCCCAGCTCAAGGACGGGAGCTACCATGAGCGAGGTTAGCAATCTGAGCCCGGCCCGGGTGGGGGCTATAATCGCCGCCGCCGGCTCCAGCCAGCGGATGGGCGGCAGGGACAAGATATTTGCCCCCCTGTGCGGCCGGCCTTTGCTATCCTGGACAGTGGACGCCTTCCAGGGCTGCCCCCATATCGGCAAGATCGTGCTGGTGGTCAATGAGGAGAGCCTGGAGCTGGCCCGACAGCTGGTGGAGCAACAGGGCTGGTCCAAGGTGAAGGCGATATGCCCCGGGGGCCACCGCCGCCGCGACTCAGTGGCCCAGGGATTGAGCCGGCTGGACAACTGCTGGTGGGTGGTCATCCACGATGGGGCCCGTCCCTGCGTGAACAGCGACCTGATCCAGAGGGGGCTGGAGGAGGCCGGGAAATGCGGCTCAGCGGTGGCGGCGGTGCCGGTAACGGATACCATCAAGATAGTGGGCCAGGATGGCCTGGTGGAAACCACGCCCCAGCGCCACAGCCTGTGGTCCGTCCAGACCCCCCAAGTATTTCGCTTCGATATCATCCACAAGGCGCATCAGCGCGTGGAGGGCGATGCCACCGACGACGCCTCCCTGGTGGAGCAATTGGGCTATCAGGTCAAAATATACATGGGCTCCTATGAAAACATAAAGGTGACCACGCCCCAGGACCTGGCCCTGGCCGAGGTTTGCCTCGCCCGAAATCTGGGGGAGCGTCGGGGGTAGCTATGCGGGTGGGCATCGGCTATGACGTACATACCCTGATAACGGGCCGCCGCCTGGTATTGGGCGGCGTGGAGATCCCCTTCGAGCAGGGGCTGGCCGGTCACAGCGATGCCGATGTCTTGTGCCACGCCATCATGGATGCCCTGTTGGGTGCTACCAGCCTGGGCGATATAGGGCAATACTTCCCCCCCGATGACCCCAAGTACAAGGATGCCTCCAGCCTGGGGCTACTGCGGCAGGTGGGGGAACTCATCGCCAAGCATGGCTGGCGGGCGGCTAACCTGGATGCTACCATAGTGGCTGAAAGGCCAAAGTTGGCAGGCCATATCCCCCAAATGAGGCAGTTAATCGCCCACTCCCTGAATATTGACTCGGAGAAGGTGGGGGTCAAGGCCACCACCACCGAAGGCTTGGGCTTCGCCGGCCGCGGCGAGGGCATCGCCGCCTATGCCGTGGCCCTGGTGGAGAGGCTATGATGAGGGGCAAGGCCGACCCCATCAGGCCCCTATCTCCCTTGGGCACCCCCGGGGTGACGAGCTGCACCTGTTGATAGGGGTGCCGCCTGCGGCGGCACCCCTGCCTCTGAAGAAAGCTTGACACTAACAAGGGGGACAACATGCTATCGCTCATCAGGAACATCAAGAGAGACATTCAGGCTTGCTTCGAGCACGACCCGGCAGCCGTCAGCACCCTGGAAATCCTGCTCGCCTATCCCGGCTTCCACGCCCGCCAGCTTCACCGCCTGGCCCACACCCTGTGGAACTGGCATATCCCCTTCCTGCCCCGGTTCATCTCCCACGTCAGCAGATTTCTCACCGGCATCGAGATCCACCCCGGGGCCAAGATCGGCCAGGGCCTGTTCATCGACCACGGGATGGGGGTGGTCATCGGGGAGACCTCGGAGATAGGCGATAACTGTGTCCTGTATCAAGGGGTTACCCTGGGCGGCACCAGCCTCCAGCGCACCAAGCGCCACCCCACCCTGGGCAATGATGTGGTGGTGGGGGCGGGGGCCAAGCTCATCGGTGCCATCACCATCGGCGATGGCACCAAGATCGGCTCCGGCTCCGTGGTCATAAACTCGGTGCCAGCCCACGCCACAGTGGTGGGCGTCCCGGGGCGGGTGGTGGAGATCCGTCACCCCGATACCGACACCATAGAGAAGCTCCCCGACCCGGTAGGGGAGAAGCTGGAACGCCTGGAGAACCGCATCGCCGAACTGGAGAGGCTGGTCTCCCGGGTGTGCGCACCCCCTGGGGTTGAGATCATAATGCCCAAGGACAAGAAGTGAAGGTCTATAATACCCTAACCCGTCAGAAAGAGGAGTTCGTCCCTCAGGGGGACGAGGTGAAGATGTATGTGTGCGGGGTCACCCCCTACGACGAGTGCCACCTGGGCCACGCCATGAGCTATATCGTCTTCGATGTCATCCGGCGTTATCTCAAGTTCCGCGGCTACCGAGTAAGGTATGTCCAGAACTTCACGGACATCGACGACAAGATCATCGCCCGCTCCCAGGAGCTGGGGATAGACTATAAAGAGCTGGTCGAGCGCCATATCGAAGCCTACTTCCGGGATATGGACGCCCTGAACATCCAGCGGGCCGACGTCTACCCCTATGCCACCCAGGAGATCCCCAAGATCCAGGAGGTTATCTCCACCCTGATCGACAAGGGCTATGCCTACCCCGCCCGGGGCAGCGTTTACTTTCGGGTGAGCCGCTTCCCCGGCTATGGCAAGCTAAGCCGGCGCAGCCTGGAAGAGATGCGGGCCTCCTCCCCCGATGAGGAGGGCAAGGAGCACCCCCTGGACTTCGCCCTGTGGAAGGCAGCCAAGCCCAACGAGCCCACCTGGGAGAGCCCATGGGGGCCGGGGCGGCCAGGGTGGCACATCGAGTGCAGCGCCATGTCCCTCAAATACCTGGGGGATAGCTTGGATATCCACGGCGGCGGCCAGGACCTTATCTTCCCCCACCATGAGAACGAGATAGCCCAATCGGAGAGTTTCACCGGGGTGGAGCCCTTTGTCAGATATTGGCTGCATAATGGGATGGTGCAACTGGGCGAGGAGAAGATGAGCAAGTCCACGGGCAAGCTGGTGCCCCTGAAGGAGGCCCTGAGCCGCTACAGCCCCGACGCCCTGAGGCTGTTCGTGCTCAGCTCCCACTACCGCAGCCCCCTCAGATATTCCGAAGAGGGGGTGCTGGCCCTGGAGCGGGCGGCGGGGCGACTCCGGGAGGCGGCCACAGCCGCCACGCCCTCCACCGCCCAGCCCCTGTCGGCGGAGGCCTACCGCCGGCGCTTTATCCAGGCTATGGACGACGATTTCAACACCGCCCAGGCGGTGGCCTGCCTCTTCGACCTGGCCCGGGACATCAACCGCGCCCGGGATGAGGGGGCTAATGCCCAGGAGCTTCAGTCCGCCCTGCGGGAGCTGTGCGGGGTGCTGGGGTTGACCTTGGAGGCCCCCGAAATCCCCATGGAGGCCCAGCCCTTCATCGAGCTCCTGGTCTCAGTAAGGCAGGAACTGCGGCAGGCCAGGCAGTGGCAACTGGCCGATGCCATCAGGAGCCGCCTCGGTGAGCTGGGTATCGCCCTGGAAGACACCCCCCAGGGCACCGTGTGGAAGCTCAAGCGCTAGGCGTGTCGGCCAGCTATACCACAGCACCCACCAAGAGCCCGATGGCCATGAACACGGGTAGGACCAGGGTGACTATCACATTGCGACCCATAAATGGCACCAAGTGCCCTATATCGTCGCAATACTTTTGAACCCCTTTCACCGTTATCCAGCCTAAGGGCAGGGTGAGCAGGGCGAATAGGGCATAGACGGGCAAGGCCCTCATCGCCACCGATATTATCAGCGTCAGGTAAGTAGCCATAACCAGCGCCGCATACACCCAGGAGCTTTTTCGTCGTCCTATGACGATGGGCAGGTGGCGTCGCGCTGCCGAGGCATCGGCCTCGACATCGGGGAACTGGTTGAGCAGAAGCAGGTTGCTCACCAAAAAGCCGGGGATGAGGGAGGCCAACCCCGCCACCACACCATAGGTGCCGGTCAGGGCGAAATAGGTGCCCAGGACCATCAACGGGCCAAACCCCAGCCCGGGGGCGATGGCACAGAGGAGGGGCGATTTGGTGAGGTAGGTGGTATAGAAGTAGATGGTGATTACGCCCAAAAATCCCAGGGGCAGGATGGGCCAACCGTGGACATAGGTGAAGTAACCCCCGATGAGGATAATGGCCGCGATGCAGGCCACACCGAAAACATAAACCCGCCGCGGGTTGAGCAATCCGCCCGGCAGTATGCCGCTGCCACCACTGAAGGGCGTCCTGGTGGTTCTGAAGTCTATCCCGCTCCGATAATCGAAGTAGTCGTTGAGGACGTTGACGCTGATATGAGCCAGTAGGGCCCCCACGATGGCCAGGATGAGGTGCCAGGCATTTATAGCGTAGCCCTCATACACCGCCACGGATACCCCCACCAGCACCGATACCGGCACCAGCAGCAAGAAATGGGGCCTTGTCTCAAAGAACCAGATTTTCAAGCTACGAGTAGCCACAACCTTGCCCTCCTCGAAGTTTCCTGATGATCACGGCGTCGCCCACCCCCAGGCCCAGCCGCTCCGCCGCGTTGCCGTTCTTGGCTGCCACTTCCATATAGCCGCTACTGCCTATGAGGGCCAGGAGCTCGCCGCCGGCGCTATAGGAAGGGCTTAAGCCGCGGACCCGATGTCCGCCAGCCTCGATAATCAGGTTTCCCGAAGGGATGTCCTCAGCCCTTACATCTGTCACCAGATTGCCGAAGCCATCCACGTGTACGATATGTCCATGGATTATCCCCTTATCCGTGATGAGGGGGCGGGGGATGGGGAAAACGAGCACCGAGGACACCACCTCCCCCAGCTCAGCCATGGGAACCCCCAGGGAGAGGTGGGCCGCCACTGGGGCGAAGATGTCCCGGCCATGGAAGGTGGAACTCACCGGCTGGCGCCAGAAGCGGGCATTGGTCAGGGCATAGGCCTCCACCCCGGAGGGCACCTCCCCCATCCGCAGGTCGTCGGGCAGCTCGGGAAAGGAGGCCTCCCCCTTCACAATCCCCGGCGATATCTCGGCCAATATATAGCTCAGGACGCCGTTATCCGGGGCGATAAAGTAGGCCCGGGGGGTCTTGAGCAATAGGATCCGCCGCCCGCTCCCCACCCCGGGGTCCACCACCACGATATGGATAGTGCCCTCCGGGAAATAGCCCCAGGCAGTATGGAGCAGGAAGGCTGCCTGGAACACATCCTGGGGTCGGATGCTGTGGGAAATATCCACAATGGCGGCCTGCCGGTTCAGCGACATGATGACCCCCTTCATGGCAGCCACATAAGCATCAGCAGCCCCAAAGTCGGTGGTCAGCGTGATTACGGGCTTCATGGGCCAAGCTAGTAGAAGGACCTGACGCTGAAAACGGCGATAATGATGAACAACACCATCAGGGCGATGGTGAAGCGAAGCAGTGTCCTCTCGATGCCTCGCCGGGTGCGGTAGACGGTGTCGGGCTGGCCGAAGATGCCCCCCAGCCCCCCTCCTCTCACCTGAAGCAGCAAGGCCACGATCAGAACCAGGGCCACGATGATCTGGGCCACCCCTAGATAGGTTGGCATCCTAAACCCCCTTGCCGGAAAGCTCCTTCTTCAATAGCTCGGTGACTAGCTGAGGGTTGGCGCGCCCCTTGGTGAGGCGCATCACCTGCCCCACCAGGAATTTCAGGGCCTGCTCCTTGCCGGCGGCGAAGTCGGCCACCGCCTTGGCATTGCCGGCAATGGCCTCCTTGACTGCTTTTGCCACCTCCTGGCTATCGCTTATCTGGGCCAGGCCGCGCTCCTCGACGATTTCTTGGGCAGGCCTGCCCGTCTCGAACATCTCCTCGAAAACGGCCTTGGCGGCCGCGGTGGTTATGGAACCGGCCTCCACCAGGCCGAGCAGTTGCGCCAACTGCTGGGGAGATACCCTGGTCTCCCCGATCTCGGTGGCGGTGGCCTTGAGCAGATGGCTGAACTCCCCCAGCAGCCAGTTGGCCACCTTTTTGGCCCGCTCCTTCAGGGGCTTTCCCTCCCAGAGCCGGACACAATCCTCAAAATAGTCGGCCATGGCCTTGGAGCCGGTCAGCAGATGGGCATCATAGGCGGAGAGCCCGTACTCGGCCATAAAGCGCTCGCGGCGGAAATCGGGAAGCTCGGGGAGCCTGGCTCGAAGCTGCGCCACCCATTCCCGGCTGAGGTTCAAGGGGGGCAGGTCGGGCTCGGGGAAATAGCGATAGTCGTGGGCATACTCCTTGCTCCGCTGCGGCGCCGTCACCCCCCTCTCCTCCACCCAGCCCCGGGTTTCCTGGACCAGCCTCCCCCCCGACTCCACAACCCTTCTCTGCCGCGCCGCCTCGTACTCCAGGGCCCGATACACGGCCCGGAAGCTATTCATATTCTTGACCTCCACCTTGACATGGGGCAGCTCCTGGCTGCCCGCGGGGCGGATGCTGATATTGGCATCGCAGCGAAAGCTGCCCTCCTCCATATTGCCCGTGGACACCCCCAGATACTGCAAGATGCTGCGCAGCTTGATCAGGTACTGTCGGGCCTCCTCTGGGGAGCAGATCTCGGGCTTGCTCACGATCTCCATCAAGGGCACGCCGGAGCGATTGACATCCACCAGACTGTAGGACTCGCCCCATGGGTCGCTGCGGTGCACCAGCTTGGCGGTATCCTCCTCCAGGTGGACCCGGATAATGCCAACCCGCTTGGGCCGGCCATCGACCTCGATATCGAGCCAGCCATCCACCCCCAGGGGGGCGTCATACTGGGATATCTGATAGCCCTTCACCAGGTCGGGGTAGGGGTAGTTCTTGCGGTCGAACTTGGTGAACTGGGGGATAGTGCAGTTCAGGGCCAGGGCCGTCATCACCGCATACTCCACCGCCTGCCGGTTGATGGTGGGCAGCACCCCGGGCATACCCAGGCAGATGGGGCAGACATGGGTATTAGGGGGCGCCGCCGCATAGTCGGCGCTACAGCGGCAAAACATCTTGCTTTTGGTCAGGAGCTGGGCATGGACCTCCAGCCCGATGAGAGTTTCATATTGCATTTTCGACCTTTTTCGAGCTGCGTGCATAGTATACCAAGAATGACCCATCACTGACAACCAAGTTTACCAGGCCAGGGCCCAAGCCGAGCGCCCGCTCAAAAAGGTTGTCATATCCCGCCCCGAGAGATTATAATCAAATCTGTGAAGGCAAAGCCTCTGCATAGCTGGCAGGTGAGCATCGCCCAGGCCCAGGATATCCAGCGCCAGCTCGCCGGGCAGGTCTCCCGGACAAATCACCTGGATAACCCCCAGCTCATCGCCGGGGTGGACATCTCGGCGGAGCGGGCTGGAGAGGCTCGGGCGGCGGTGGTGGTGCTCCGCTTCCCACAACTTGCCCTTGCCGAGGTCAGGGTGGCCCAGGGGCGGCCCAGCTTTCCCTATGTGCCGGGGCTCCTCTCCTTCCGGGAGTCGCCCCTGATCATAGCCGCCTGGGAGAAGCTGGAGCTTATCCCCGACCTGCTGCTGGTGGACGGCCAGGGTCTGGCCCACCCCCGCCGCTTTGGGCTGGCCTCGCATCTGGGGCTGCTCCTGGATACGCCGGCCATCGGCTGCGCCAAGTCCGTCCTCTGCGGCCAGCACGGGCCTGTGGGCGAAGGCCCTGGCAGCTATGCCGAGCTCATAGACGGGGGCGAGGTGGTGGGGGCAGCGCTGCGCACCAAGTTAGGGCAAAGGCCCATCATCGTCTCCATAGGCCACAAGGTGGACCTCCCCACCGCCATGGACTGGGTGCTGCGGTGCTGTAAGGGGCAACGCATGCCCGAGCCCACCCGCCTGGCCCATGAGGCTGCCGCCGGCCAGCTTAAAGAGGGGCTTTCTGAGGTTAAGCTTCAGGAAAGGGTTGAGCAAGGCAGGTTGCTTTAACCTTTTCGACCCAGGCGCTCATATTCAGGCAAGCTTTATAAGGATGAACAAATGCAAGAGACCAAGGCCAGAATCGAGGAGCTGCGCGCCCAAATCTCAGACCTAATGGTGCGTCTTTGACGTAGCTGGTAAGGAGAAGGAAATCGCCAGCCTGGAGGCCGAGTCCTCCCAGCCAGGGTTCTGGGAGGACCCCGCCCGGGCGCAGGCGGCCATGCGGCGGCTTTCCAGCCTCAAAGAGGTTGTGGATACCTGGCGGGGGCTGGAGGCCAAGGCCGACGAGCTTGCCCAACTGGTGGCACTGACCCTGAAGGAGCCCGACCCCGCCCTGGAGTCGGAGCTTCAGGCCGAGGTGGCCAACCTGGGGGCCCGCCTGGAGCAGTTGGAATTCCAGCTCAGCTTCAGCGGCGAATACGAGGAGCGCAACGCCATCCTAGCTCTCCATGCCGGCGCCGGGGGCACCGAGTCCCAGGACTGGGCCGAGATGCTACTTCGGATGTACCTGCGCTGGGCGGAGCGGCGGGGTTTCCAGGCCCAGGTGATGGAGACCACCCCTGGGGAGGAGGCCGGTATCAAAAGCGCCCTGGTGGAAATCGTCGGCCCCTATGCCTTCGGCTTCCTCAAGGCGGAGCGGGGGGTGCACCGCTTGGTCCGCCTCTCCCCCTTCGATGCCAGCCATCAGCGCCACACCTCCTTCGCCCTGGTAGAGGTCCTCCCCGAGGCCGAAGAGGACGTTGATATCAAGATAAACCCCGATGACCTGAGGATCGATACCTTCCGCTCCAGCGGCCCCGGGGGACAGCATATGCAGAAGACCAGCACCGCGGTCAGGATCACCCACCTCCCCACCAACCTGGTGGTCACCTGCCAGAGCGAGCGCTCCCAGCTCCAGAATAAGCAAAATGCCCTCAAAGTCCTCCACGCCCGCCTCCTGGAGCTGGAGCGGAAGGCCCAGGCCAGGGCCCGGCTCAAGGGGGAGCATGTGGCCGCCGGCTGGGGCAACCAGGTACGCAGCTATGTCCTCCACCCCTATAAGATGGTCAAAGACCACCGCACCGGCTATCAGACCAGCGATGCCAGCGCCGTCTTGGATGGCGACCTGGACGATTTTATTAAGGCTTACCTCCGCTCCAGGCTAGGCGAGGCCCGATGACCCGCCTTTTCCTCCCTTTCGTCCTGGGCATCATCCTGCTAAGTCTCCTGGCATGGCCCGGAATCGCCCTGGCCCAAGGGCAGATCCTGGTGCTGGAGAGCCAGGCCGTGGCCGATTTCCCCGACTCTATCACCTTCCAGCTCAAGGCCCGGAGCCATGCCGCCATCACCGATGTCCGCCTCCGCTATCGGGTGGACAGAACAAGCTGCGTCAGCCTGTTCAACGAGGCCTGGGCCGAATTCGAGCCAGCGCCCACAGTGGAGGCCACCTGGAACTGGGATATGAGGAAGGCAACCCTCCCCCCCGGCGCCGAGGTGGAGTACTGGTGGCTCATCGAGGACGAATCGGGGGAAGAGCTGGAGACCGAGCGCCACAGCTTTCGCTTTGAGGACAACCGGTATGAGTGGAATCAACTGGAGTCGGGCCAGATATCCCTGTTCTGGTATCGAGGCGACCAGTACTTCGCCGAGGAGCTTATGGAGGCTGCCCAGGATGCCCTGGAGCGATTGAGCACCGATACCGGTGTTGGGCTGAAGAGACCAACCCGGATCTACATCTATGATGGCCCAGCCTCCCTGCGAGGGGCGCTGGTCTACCCCCAGGAATGGACCGGCGGCGTCGCCTTTGCCGACTACGGGGTGGTGGCCATAGGCATTGGGCCGGGAGGGCTTTCCTGGGGGAGAAGGGCCATAGCCCATGAGCTGGCCCACCTGGTGGTGCGCCAGGCGACCTTCAATTGCTACGGGGCAGACTTGCCCGTCTGGCTCGACGAGGGGCTGGCCGTCTACACCGAAGGCGGACTCCGCCCCGATTTCCAGGCGACGCTGGCGGAAGCCATTTCCCAAGACGCCCTCCTCTCCGTAAAGACCATATCCAGCACTTTTCCCTCCGACCGCAGCCAGGCCGTCCTCGCCTATGCCCAGAGCCATAGCCTGGTGACCTTCCTCCTCAACAACTACGGCGCAGACAAAATGCTCTCCTTCCTTGAGGCCTTTCGCTTGGGTAACAGCGCCCCCAAAGCCCTGGGAATGGTTTACGAGTTGGACACGGAGGAACTAGACGCCCTATGGCGGGAGTATGTGGGTGCTCGGCCCCGCCCCACCCCCTCGCCTGCCCTCGCACCTACGCCCACGCCCACCCCAACCCCCACGCCTACAACTACACCCCTTGTCATAACCGCTACGCCAGCGCCAACCCCAACGCTGATGCCCACACCCACAGCCATGCCCCCTGCCACAGCGGCGCCAACGCCAACCCCAACGCCGATGCCCACCGCCTCGGCAACCCATACGGCGGCACCCTCACCCGCCGAAACCACACCCACCCCCAGCATCACCCCATCGCCTACGCCTCAACCCTCGGGAGGTGGCTGCTGGGCTTCCCACAGCCGAGGACAAGGCCCGCCCAGCATAGACGCCATGGCCCTGGCCGCCCTGGTGTTCGGGCTGGCCCTAGTCCGATGGAGGAGGCTATTGCGATGAGACAAGGCCCGATCCTCGCCATGCTAGCCATACTCCTGGCCTTGTCCCTGAGCTGCGCCTGCCCGACCCCGGAGACGACCACCCCCGCGCCAACGGCTACGACATCGCCGGCCCCGCTCCCCGCCCCATCGCCC